>Ga0209541_10003658_pt1 | contig 28006 bp, 31 predicted proteins | sample RifCSPlowO2_01_FD_184027 | JGI IMG/M metagenome (GOLD analysis project Ga0209541, IMG submission 184027) | Groundwater microbial communities from Rifle, Colorado - Rifle CSP2_plank lowO2_0.1 (SPAdes) (version 2) | ecosystem: Environmental > Aquatic > Deep subsurface > Groundwater | place... | reverse complement strand
ATTTTGTATTCTCTAGAATCATTAGTATTACTATAGTAGCTACAAGAACTTACTAGAGCAGCTAATGAAGTTACAATAGGTGCTAATAATTTAAGCTTTGTATTCATTTCTAACCTTATATTAAATCAGTTTGGATAGGAAAATATTTAAAATTATGGCCAAAATGCCAGCAATCTTTAGGTTATCTAGATATTCAAAGAATAGCAAAAATTTTAAATAGTGGAATTTAGTTTAAGTATATATGAAGCAATTGCAAAAAAAGGGATTAATACTCTTATTATTCATAATTTTGGCTACATTCAATGTTTGGGCATTAGACATTGATGTTCAAGTTACTCCTGTCCAGGATAAAGTAGTGCCAAGTCAAAATGCAATTTTTAAATTTGAAATTACCAATAATGAGAGGAGAGATATAACTTTTTCTTTTAGTTATTTAGATATATATTGGAGACTTAAGACTGATAAATTAATAGTGGAGGCACAATCTACAAAAGCAATAGATCTAGTTTTAGAACCACAGAAAGAGGAAAAGCCAGATTTGCTTACTATTATTGTTGCAAGTAGTGATAAAACATTTAGAGAAGAGAAATTACTAAAGGTTAACTTGCTTGATTATAGAGATGCAATTAGAATTGAGCCAATTATTCCAGAACCACTTGACCCAAGAAAATCTAATGTTATTAAATTAAAGATTTTAAATCTTCAAGATTTTAGTTTTTCAAGTTTGAGGATTAAAATAGAATCAGAATTCTTTGGAGATCAAGAGATGATTGACCTAGATCCATTTGAAACAAGAACTCTTGATTTTCCAATTGATTTTGATGTGCTTGTTGAAGAAGGAAGCTATCCTATGAAAATTCAAACTTTTTATAATGATAAATTAATTAAAGATGAGAGTTTGGACATCAATATTGGGAGCTATCCTGAGCTGAAAGAGATCGTAAGTCCAAAATCAGGTTTATTATATAAGAGGGTAGAGGTCACCAAAGAAAATAAGGGAAATACTGACAGTTTTGAGTTCTACAGTAAGGAAGTTAGCTTATTCCAAAGACTATTTACTGATACTCAACCTAAAGCAACAAAAATTACCAGGAGTGGAAATGGATATATCTACAGCTGGCAATTCAAATTAGAACCTGGAGATACTAGGACTATTGTAATGGAGACAGATTATAGATGGCCTACTGTGATTGCTATAATAATATTAATTTTAGCCTTTATCATCTATTATTTTACTAAGAGTGATATTTCAGTTTCAAAAAAGGTAATGGATATTGTGACTGATAAAAGTGGAATCACTAAAATGAAGGTTGTAATACACTTAAAAAATAAAAGTTTGGGCACAATTAGGAATGTAAAGGTAATGGATAAACTTCCAATCGTAATAAATAACCCTGATTCATTTGGAACAGCCCATCCAAAGCTAATTAGATCTGTACATGGAACAAAATTGATATGGGATATTGTTGCATTATCTAAAAAAGAAGAAAGAATTTTTTCATATAATGCTTCTTATAAATTGAAGGTTATTGGAAAATTAACATTGCCAAGAACACTTGTAAGGTACAGAAGTGGATTTAGGAATGTTTTAGCTAGATCAAGTCAAGTCAGGTTATTCCATTAAAATATTGGTTGGCCACTTTTTATTCTATCTAATAAATCAATGCAATTTTTTTGGATATTGGGGTTTTGAATCCTTTTACATATTGAAAGTGCATGGTCAAAATTAGAAGGACTTTTTTGTATAAATTCTTGTGCAGCTGTCTTGTAACAAGTATCTGCATCAGAAAAGAAATCATTTTTATTGGAACAGAGTTTTGGTGACTGGGCTGCCTTACTTTTGAATGTGCTATAGTCATAGCACGAATAAGCTAGACCAGAACAAACAATTCTTTTTAAGTAAGTTTCTTCTGTAGAAGTCCTTATCCCCAAGCAAGTGCAAGATTGATCTGGGATTCCATAACCTGTAAATATTGTTTTGGGATAAAAGAAAATTCCTGCTATAATTATTAGCGATAGCCAAATTGCAACATTGACATTTTCATAGAAATTAAATACTGGAATGACAAGAATTTTTATAAGAAGTGTTACAATTAAAAAAATTATTAGAAGTGTTATAACATATTGGATAAATGGATTCATTACAAATATAGAAGATTAGGGTGTTTTTAAAGTTTTTTATTTAAGAAGGTTTAAGGCTCCTTGATTTTGTCAAATATCTGAATCAATAATAATTTTAGATAATATAAATCTATAAAAAGAATTGAATAATCCTTCTAAATTTATGAAAAAACTGCCAAATATAATTAGGTCTCAGCAGTTTTCAAGAGATTCCTTAGAAGAATTATTTAATCTTACTGATTCTATTAGAGAGTTTCCTTATAAATATTCAGATTCTCTGAAAGGAAAGATACTAACTACCTTATTTTATGAGCCTAGTACTAGGACAAGAATGAGTTTTGAATCTGCTATAATCAGACTTGGCGGTCAGGTTATTGGAACTGAAAATGCTGGGGAATTTTCATCTGCAGTTAAGGGAGAAAGTCTAGAAGATACTGTAAGAATAGTTTCTTCATATTGTGATGTAATTGTTTTAAGACATAAAGCAGAAAAATCTTCTGAAAAAGTTGCAAATTTAATCTCAATACCTTTAATAAATGCTGGAGATGGAAGTGGGCAGCATCCTACTCAGGCATTATTAGATATGTACACAATATGGAAGGAATTTGGAAGAGCTGATGGTTTAAGAATTGCTTTAGTTGGAGATTTAAAACATGGTAGAACTGTGAGGTCTTTAGCTTATTTATGTACTAAATTTGAGGGTATTGATTTGACTTTTGTTTCTCCTGAACATTTAAGAATTGAGGATGATATAAAACAACATTTGGAAGAAAATGAATTAAAATATAAAGAGGAAAGTGATTTGTTAAAAGTTCTTCCGGTTTCTGATGTTATTTATATGACAAGAATTCAAAAAGAAAGAATGGAAAATCATCATTATGAATTAGCCAAGGGAAAATATGTTCTTAATGATGCTAATTTAAATTATATCAAAGAAAATTCAAGAATTATGCATCCACTGCCGCATGTAGAAGAACTCAATTTTTCATTAGAAACTGAAAAGAATGATAAAAGAATTGCTTATTTTAGACAAGCTGAAAATGGTCTATATGTTAGGATGGCTCTACTTCATCATCTATTGTCTGAGTAATTGATTAAAATAAAAAATCCCCGTTGCCGGATTTGAACCAGCAACCTTTCGGGAACGGCTAGCTGTCAATCATCCTCAGCAAATGCATAGTCTAACAGCGAATTCATCTACAGCCGAACGCTCTACCATTGAGCTAAACGGGGATAGAAGAAATTCGAGGAGAGCAATATTTAAATATATTGTTTTTGGAATCTATGTGTTAAATTTAGAATTATTAAAAAGGATACTCTATTTTTTCTTTGACAATTTTCCATTTTAAACCTTTTTTCTTGGCTAATCTTTTTGGTACATTATTTGTGTAAGCAAATTCTTCTATCTCATCTGCAGTTAATCTACCTAGAATATAATTTCCTGCAGCATCACCATATGCATTAATTAGATTTTTCTGACATTCTTTGAAAACTGACTTATTATCAGCTATTTCAATTGCACTTTTTACTTTTGGTATGGTTGAAAATAAAAATTTAGGTAGTTGTATTCTTAATATTCCTTCAAATCCATATTTTATAATATTCTGAATTATGCTTGGCTTTTGATTTATAGAAATTGTATGCTCTCCAAAAGCTGCTGATCCTGCTGCATAGGCTTTTGTTTCTAAGAAATCTCTTCTGGAATCTAAGAAAACAGTTCCGAAATGAGACATTTCATGTGATAAAACTTTCAGATAATTTTCTCTTGACTTAAATGTTCCCCTAATAGAAAGATAACTTAATCCATAATATTTTGGAAGAGTAACACAGACTCCATAAGCGCCTTTTAAAAAATTATTATCATCATTTGTAAATGCAGAGATCCAGGATAAGTCCATTCCATATGGAATTTTTTTATTAGCCTCCATTATATCTTCAATTGGAATTATACTTGAATAGCCTTCTATATGACCAATACTTGTATCAAAATCTTTATCCATTTTTAATACAGGTCTTAAGCCAAAATTCCTAAATATTTTATGAAGAATTAATTGTGTATTTGCTCTGTAAATATAATCTTTTAAATCTTCATCATTCCTCGGTATTAATCCAAGCTTGTCATAGGTTTTTAGATATTTCTGTGCTTTATCTGAACTTAATTTATTTATTTCTTCTCTTGAAACATAACTTAAACCGTATTCATTTAACTTATCTTCTAAATTTTTTGAATTAAATAAAACTTTTTTTGAATCATTATCAATTTCAAATGATATTCTTTGCACAAATTGATCTAAATTCTTTATTGCTTCATTTTTTGGAGTAGAATAATCTATTGATCTTAATTGCATATATATACGCTTAGCTAAGTGATTTGTAAAATCATAAAATTCTATAGAAGCTCTAGATAATTTTCCTTCTGCCATATCTGCTTGGATTTGTAGTTTTCACTTCATATTTTTTAGAGAGCATAGCTTTTTTTGCATATCTACCTGCTACATAGAAAAGACCTAGGCTAAGTATCCCGCTATAAAATGCTCTTTCCAGATATTTACTATTAATACCTTCTGCTAGATCTTGAATACTAGGATTAGCTTGTCCTCCTATTGATTGATTATAATATGTTAATCTTTTCCACCAACCAGCAGAATATTTTGTTGGATCAGAATTTAATATTTCTAATTCTCTTATTGAACTATCTAATAAACCTTTAATTATTTCCTGACTTAACTCAGGTGTTTTTCTTAAGAAGGCTAGATTTTTTGAATTTTTATAATGATCCATTCTTCTTTTAGCTTCATAGAAATTTTTTAGACCTTCATCTAAATTCCCCATATTAGACATTAGATAACCTATAAAAACGTGAGCATGTGTTCTTTTAAAATCATCAGCTTGAAGTCTTACAATAGATCTTATACCACCTGCCTTATCTAATGTATCAAGTAAAGATTTGTGTCTTTCTTTAACATTTTTTCCAGTTGTTCTTGTACCGCCTGCTATAGAATTATTTAATGCTTCATATTCATAGGCAATTCTTTGGCCATATTCACTTTGAGTTAATTGCTCTAGTGATGTTCTTAGATTAGAACTTAGATCATAATTACTGTTTCTGAAATTATTTGGATTTATACTATTGAAAGCATCTTTAACCCATGTTGGATATTCTTCTTTTATTTCTCCAGTTCTTAGACTTTCTTTAAATTGTTCAATTTGATGTGATCTTAAGATTGCTGTGTCTAATAATGTTTCAAGCATTCTTACGTCACTTAAAGGAGTTTTCCAGATCCAAGCAGGATTTAATGATTTAGATATTCTTGAATTTTTTCTTGCTTCACCTAATGAAGATTCCATTGACAAAGTTATATTTTCTGAGGATCCTGCAGAAGGAGCATTTGCAGCAATTTCTATATGTTTTATTACATTTTTATCGAATTTATGTGCTTCCCAAATATTTGATGAAGCATAAAATCCTGATATTAAGGCTCCAATTAAATAAGCTGAATGTATTGCTCTAAATTTTCTAATTTTATGTCCATTTCCTTTAGTTACCATCAGGTTAAATATTAAGAAAGATTTATAAAATTATTTATTTTTTTACTACTTATGAGTAAAAATGATATGGAAATAAGATTATAAATATTGATAACTTATTATTTTGATGACATTGGCTTGGGTAAAAAGATTAATGGAGCAGTATAATGGAAGTAATGGAAATTCTTATACTACTTTGAGTGATATTGCTTCAGAAAATAGTATATCTAGCTATTTTAGAGAGATTCCATATATTCAGAAAAATACTTATGGAAGTTTAAGCGCAATATATAGAAATACAAACAGATTTGATGATATATCCAATGTAGGTTATAATAGAATAGGTTACTCAGACACAAAATATTAATTTTATTAATTTAAATAAATTTTTATATTTATTGCATTTTTTAATTTTTATGAATAAATTATTTTGTGTTAATGATACAATATTAGATTGGATTGCATCAAATGCTAGCAGATCTGAGAGAGGACGAGCTAATTTGAATTTATCTATTTCACCTAGTGACCATTTACAAGCTTTATTAAATGCAATAACAAGAGAATCTTATATAAGACCTCATAAACATAAAGATCCTGCTAAAAGTGAAACTTTGGTTGCTCTTAGGGGTGATTTGACAGTAGTTGAATTTGATGACCTTGGGGAAATAAATGATGCTTATAGAATTAATAAGAATGGACCTAATTATTTAGTTCACGTACATCCCAATACATGGCATACTGTTGTTCCTATATCACCCTTATGTATTGTTTATGAAGCGATTAGTGGACCTTTTGATCCTTCTAGTCATAAAATATTTGCAGACTGGGCCCCAATCGAAGATAGTGATGAAAGTAAACAATATTATAGTGACTTAAGGCAGAAGATTTCAAAGTTTTTATATAGTAAGTCTACTTTAGCAGGAAGCTTATAAATCTTTTATTCAAATAATTTCTAATCAATAGACTTCTGTTAATCTGTAGTTTTTTTGGTTTCTTTTATGCTATTCAAATGCATTAAAAAGCAAGAAATTAGACTTTTTAGATTTTCTTTCTAAAAAATATTTATAATAAGATTTATAAATTAAATTGCTGCTAAATTTTTTATGCCCAAGTAGTCTAGCGGTTAGATATAAGTTCTATTAAACTTATAAACCAAGACTGAGCCCTGTCGTACAAACTTTTAGAAAAAGTTTGATCAAAAAAATAGAAATTTGTATAGAAAGGCTCAAACCCGGGTTCGATTCCCGGCTTGGGCGTTTTTATTTCTTAATATTTTATCTAAATAAGGCTTGAGTATATTTTTATAACACCAATATTTTATTAAATGATTAAAAGTATTAAAATAGTATGAAAATAGGTGTTATTGGTTCTGGAGTTGTTGGCCAACAATTAGGAATTGGATTTATAAAGATTGGACATGAAGTAAAAATAGGAACAAGAGATTCTTCTAAATTAATTGAATGGTTAAAAATAGTTAATGAAAAAGGAAGTGTTGGGAGTTTTGAAGAAACCGCAAAATTTGGAGAAGTGATAATTATTGCAACTTTGTGGAAAGGAATAGAGAATGCTATTGAATTAGCAGGTCTAGAAAACTTTACAAATAAAGTTGTTATTGATGTGACCAATCCTTTAGATTTTAGTCAAGGAGTTCCTCCAAGATTTTTAGCTAGTGTTGGAAATTCTGGTGGAGAAATAATTCAGAGAATACTAGCTGACTCAAAAGTTGTAAAAGCATTTAATTTTGTTAGCGCCTATATTATGTGTAATCCAAAAAGAGATGAAGGTATGCCTACCTTTTTTGTTGCAGGAGATGATGAAGATGCAAAAAAAGTTGTGATTAATTTTGCAAGAGAATTTGGATGGGACGATATTAGTGATATTGGTGGTATGGAAGAATCTATATGGATGGAGACATTAGCAATGTTTTGGATTCACTATGGATTTAAGAATAATCATTGGGTACATGCATTTAAACTTTTGAAAAAATAGATTTATAATTCTTCTGTTGCTAATTTTAAGTTGGGTGATGGGAGGAAAAGATGATTAGAAAAGGAAGTTCTCTTAGGCATATTATGTTAAGTGCCGGTCTTATAGGAATTATTGCAGCATGTGATAACGATAAAGCTATGGAAAAGTCTGACCCAAGTATTGAATATATACCTGAACCGATGCCAGTTATAACAAGTAGATATGAATTCTCAATCAGGGGACATGATGATTTCCATTTTGAATTAAATAGGCATATATATGAAGTGCAGTTATTAGAGGTTGATAAAGATTCAACTGCAGTTGATGCTTACAATGTTAAATTCAAAATTAATGACAGATTTGTCTATCACAAAGGTATTAGAAATGGAACTGAAGCACAGTTTATTTATTTGGATCGAGGAGAACCCTCTAATATCGATAATGCAGATGCTCTTCTTGAGCTTAAATTTGCCCAAGGAAGATTAATTCCAACGTATGTTGAGAATGAATGTAATCTAAATGAAGAAGTAGGAATTGCAAGTTTCAATATCTCAAGAATGAGATAATTATTTTTTTCTTTTTATCATAAACTAACTTCCTTTCAATATATCAAAGATATATGATGTTAAAGCAGTTCGTATAGAATTCTTCCAATCATCTTTTTGGATTTGAAAAGCTAAATACTGATTTTCTGGAGATTTATTAGATAAAGATTGAAGATAAGACTCTACAATTGCAAAATGTCCATTATCATCATATAAAATATTGGGTGCAAAACCCAATTTTGTTAAAGATTCAATAACGTAATCGACATGAAGATTTGGCTGATGTTTCTGCAATAATTGAAGGATCTTTTGAGTTAAATCTTCTACAATAAGGTCATCTTCAATGGATTTTTCTCTTAAATCAAAAAGTTTGTCTATTTCTTGCATCAAATTTAAAAGCTTTATAAATTTATTAACTTTATTATCAAAATTGGGATTTTTTATAAATTTTAAAAATTTGGGTTATTTATTAAGCAGCAGTCTTTTTTTCATGAAATAATTAGAGCGAAATTACAAGCGAAAGATTTATAAATTTAATCTCTACACTTTAGATTCTTAATAATGATTTAAAATGATTGTCCCTCGATCAAGCATCACCTTTTTATATTTAACCTATGAAAATAGTATTCTAGAAATAGCGTTTTTTAAAGGCTAATAAGATACTAATTAGGTTAGAAGGCCCGGTAGCGCAGCCTGGTTTAGCGCACCTGACCACGATGGGTGAACCTTTTAAACCAGGTAGAAAGCAGGTGGTCGCGGGTTCAAAAGTTTAGTAAGGATTACCTTAAAATATGAAAGTCCCGTCCGGGCCATTAAATATAGAATATGGAAGAAATAAACATACAAAAACACGTCCTGGTTTCAGAGCATATTAAATTGAGTGATTCTGAAAAAAAAGAACTTACTGAAAAATACAATATTTCTTTGGGTCAACTGCCAAAGATTTTTAAGAATGATGCAGCAATCAAGAGCTTAGATGTGAAACCTGGCGATGTTATTAAAATTATAAGAAAAAGCCCTACTGCGGGGGAATTTCCTTTTTATAGACTGGTGATAGATGGTAAATAATTATAGAAGTATAATTGATGGTTATTTCAGAGAACATTCTTTTGTTGAATCTAATATAAAGAGTTTTAATAATTTTATGGAAAAAGGGATGCAGAGGATAGTAAATGAAACTTCTGAGATAATACCAACAATTATTCCGCAGGAAGTTGAAAATTTCAAAATAAAACTTGGAAAAATATATTCAGAAAAGCCACAGATAACAGAGGCAGATGGAAGTAAAAGAGATGTTTATCCCATGGAAGCAAGACTTAGATCATTGACATATGCTAGTCCTGTTTATTTAGAGGTCTCTGCATTAATTGATGATATTCAGAGAGAATCATTTACAACAGAAATAGGAAGAATACCAATAATGTTAAAATCAAAGTATTGCCATTTAGCTAATTTAAGAAGAGAAGAACTAATTGAAGTGGGAGAAGATTCAGATGACTTTGGTGGTTATTTTATAATTAATGGTAATGAAAGAGTTTTAATTATCGTAGAAGATTTAACATCAAATAGGTTATTTGTTACAAGAAATGCAACAGGGCCAAGCAAATATACTGGTAAATTATTTTCAGAAAGAGGTTCATTCAGAATACCGCATACGATTGAACAGATGAAGGATGGTATAATTTATTTAAGTTTCACAAGGTTTAAACGGGTTCCAATTATTGCGGTTATCAAAGCACTTGGATTCACTAGAGATAAGGAAATCACAGACTATATAACAACAGAAACTAAGCAATATGATGATATTTTTATTAATTTAGTAGATGCTGTTGAACTGAAGTCTGAGGAAGATGCATTAGATTTTCTGGCAAGGAAGGTAGGATTGGCGCAACAAGAAGATAAATTTGAAAAAACAAGAGAGCAATTGGATAAATATTTGTTACCTCATCTTGGAATTACCAGTAAAGAAAGAATAATCAAGGCTTATAATCTATGCAAAATGGTTAGAAAATTTTTAATAGTTAGTAAAGAAGGTTTGAGTATAGATAAAGATCATTATATGAATAAAAGATTAAAATTGAGTGGTGATCTCCTCGCTGAGTTATTTAGAGTTAATTTAAGAGCTCTTGTACAGGACATGTTATTTAATTTCCAAAGATTAGTTAAAAGAGGAAAATTCCAATCTATTAAAATTATTATTAGAGAGAAACTGCTTACTTCTAGAATCAAAAGTGCTATGGCAACAGGAGTTTGGGTTGGTGGTAGAAAAGGAGTAAGCCAGAATATTGATAGAACAAACAACCTAGCTACAATAAGTAATTTGCAAAGAGTTGTCTCATTATTAACAAGTTCCCAAGAAAATTTCGAAGCTAGAGCATTACATAGTACGCATTTTGGGAGATTATGTCCTATAGAAACTCCAGAGGGAACTCCAATAGGATTGAGAAAAAATCTTGCAATTCTATGTAGTATAACACAAGAGGAATATAGTGAAGAAAAACTCAAAAAAATGTTAGAGGGATATGGTTTAAAACCAATGGTTTAAGATGGTTGATGTATATTTAGATGATGTATTTATTGGAAGCGTGGAAAAACCTAGAGAATTCGTCAAGACAATTAGAGAAGAAAGAAGGTTAGCCAAATTACCGCAGCATCTTAACATTATATTTGATAAGGTTTTCAATGAAGTGTATATAGAAATGTCTAAGGGAAGGGCAAGAAGGCCCTTAATAATTGTGGAAAATGGAATTCCAAGATTGACATCAGAGAAATTAATGAAATTAAATTCAGGAGAGATTACTTGGAAGGAATTACTAGACCTTGGAATAATAGAATATGTTGATGCTGCTGAAGAAGAAAATTGTATGATTGCTTTATATGAGAGCGATTTAACAAAAGAACATACTCATTTAGAGGTTAGTCCAATAACAATATTGGGAATTTGTAGTTCACTAATACCATATTCTAATTTTGGGGGAAGTTCAAGACTTATTAGGGGAAGCAAAATTCAAAAACAAGCTATCGGTATATATTCTAGTAACTATCTGTATAGAATGGATACAGATACTTCTATACTACATTACTCTCAGGTTCCTGTCGTTAACACATTTATGCATAATATCTATAATTACAAAAGTCATCCAGCAGGTCAAAATGTTGTGATTGCCATGATAAGTTTTCAGGGATATAATATGCAAGATGCTATAATATTAAATAAAGGGAGCGTTGAGAGAGGATTTGGTAGGTCAAGTTATTTCAGGCCTTATGTTTCTGAAGAATTGAGGTACAGTGGTGGATTAACAGATGAGATTGTAATTCCGGATAAAGAAGTTAAGGGGTATAAGAGCGAAAAAGATTATAGATTACTTGAGCAGGATGGAATTGTTTATACTGGTGCAAATGTTAAAGAAGATGATGTTGTTATTGGAAAGACAAGTCCACCAAGATTTTTAGGAGAACTTGAAGAATTTAGCATAGCCGCAAATGTACGGAGAGAAAGTAGTACCTCAATTAAACAAGGCGAAGGTGGAAGAGTTGATAACATTATAATTACTGAAAATGAAGAGGGTAATAGATTAGTCCAAATCAGAATCAGAGATGAAAGGATTCCTGAATTTGGAGACAAATTTGCATCCAGACATGGTCAGAAGGGAGTAATAGGTGCCATTATTCCTGAAGAAGATGTTCCTTTTACTGCAAGAGGAGTTAAACCCGATATATTGTTTAGCCCACATTCAATACCTGGAAGAATGACTATTTCTCATTTAATAGAAATCCTTGCAGGAAAGACAGGAAGTTTGAAAGGAGAATATATTGATGGTACTACATTCGACGCTGTACCCGAGGAGGAATTAAGGAAAGAATTGTCGAAATTAGGTTTTAGGGACAATGGAACAGAAACCATGTATAATGCTATAACTGGTGAGCAATTTGAAGCTAAAATTTATATTGGAAATATTTATTATTTGAAATTGAAACACATGGTTGCAAATAAATTACATGCCAGAGCTTCTGGTAGAATTCAATTATTAACAAGACAACCAATTGAAGGTCGAGCTAAAGGTGGCGGTTTAAGAATTGGGGAGATGGAGAAAGACTGCTTTGTTGCACATGGGGCATCATTGTTGTTAAAAGAAAGATTTGACTCTGATAAGACTATCTTATACGTTTGTGAAAATTGTGGAATGTTTGCAGTTCATGAAGGATTTAAGAATAGAAAATATTGCAGTAGGTGTGGTTCTAGTGTTGAAATTTATCCAATTGAAATTAGTTACGCCTTTAAGTTACTTCTAGATGAGCTTAAGTCAATGCTAATAAATCCAAAACTGGAGCTGCAAAATAGGTATTAGAAATGGCAGAAGAATATATTTCAAAAAGGGTAAGTGCAATCACGTTTGGAGTTTTGAGTCCTAAGAATATTAAAAAGATGGCTGCTGTAAAAATTGTTACACCTGAATTATATGACAAAGAAGGGTATCCTGTAGATGGAGGATTAATGGATGTAAGACTAGGGGTTATTGATCCTGGATTGAGATGTAAAACTTGCGGTGGTAAATTAAAAGAATGTATTGGACATTTTGGATATATAGAATTGGCTAGACCTGTTATTCACATTAAATATATTAATATTTTATATAAGATTTTAAAAAGCATTTGCCGAGAATGTAGTAGGGTATTATCTACTGATGTTCCTAAAATTAGTGGCGAGGATATTGAAGAAGATGATGAGGAATATGTTGCTAAGCCTAAAAAAGGTGTTATATCATCACTTAAACTGGCAAAGGTATGCCCACATTGCTCAGCCAAGCAGTTTGACATATCATTAGAAAAACCTTCTACATTAATGGAAGGAGATAGAAGATTAAGCCCAATTGAAATAAGGAGCAGATTTGAAAAATTACCGGATGATGACTTAAGGTTAATTGGTCTGGATGCATCATATGCCAGACCTGAATGGATGATTATTACAATATTACCTATACCTCCTGTAACTATTAGACCTTCAATTACATTAGAAACTGGCGAAAGGAGTGAAGATGATTTAACTCATAAGTTGGGAGATATTGTGAGGATAAATCAAAGGTTATTTGAAAATATCAATGCAGGAGCTCCTCAAATTATAATAGAGGATCTTTGGGACTTACTCCAGTATCATATAACTACCTTTTTTGATAATTCTCTATCTCAAGTACCTCCTGCTAGACACAGAAGTGGACAACCATTAAAGACTTTAACTGAAAGAATAAAAAGTAAAGAGGGGAGAATTAGACATAATTTAGCAGGTAAAAGAGTTAATTTTGCTGCTAGAACTGTTATTAGTCCTGATCCGATGATCAAATTTAATGAAGTAGGCGTACCCTTAATAATCGCTATGGAATTAACTGTACCTGAGAGAGTAACAGAATGGAATATTAATAGAATGAAGGAATACATAAAAAAGGGACCTACAAACTATCCAGGGAGTAATTATGTTATAAGACCAGATGGAAAAAAGAAGAAGATTACTGATGAGACTAAAGAACAATTATTAGAAGAATTACAACCTGGTTATAAAATTGAAAGACATTTAATGGATGGAGATATAGCTATTTTCAATAGACAACCAAGTTTGCACAGGATGTCCATTATGTGTCATCGAGTTAAAATACTTCCTGGTAGGTCATTTAGATTAAATCCTGGAACATGTACACCATATAATGCTGATTTCGATGGTGATGAAATGAATTTGCACATACCTCAAAATGAGGAGGCCAGGGCTGAAGCTGAAATTCTAATGCTAGTTCAAAATCATATTATTACTCCAAAAAATGGGGTAAATATTATGGGGTGCATCGATGATAGTATTGTTGGGAATTATTTATTAACTAAGAAATTGGAGTTTAGTCGAGAAGATGCAATAAGTTTATTATTATATGTTGGAGTTGATAAGCCTAATAGGTTTAAACATTTCAAAGAAATTGTAAGTGGAAGAGAAATATTTGGTGCAATTCTTCCAGATGATTTTGATTTTATTGGAATTGCAAGAGATGAAACTCCAGTTATTGTAAAGAATGGGATATTGATATCCGGGCATATAGATAAAGCTACAATTGGTGAAGAAAATGGTTCATTAATAAGATCTTTGTATGCTAATTATAATGAAAATATTGGTATTGATATCTTATACAAGATGTTTAAACTTGGCATTGAAGTGTTATTAAGAAAAGGTTTTACCACAGCAATATCAGATACAGATTTACCTGATAAAACTAGAAATAGAATAGAATCATTAAAATTAGAAGCAGAAGAAGAAGTTCAAAAATTAACTTCTGATTTTAGAAGTGGTAAACTTGAAGCAACTCCGGGATTTTCAGAAAAAGATACTTTAGAAGCTGAGATTGTTAGGGTATTAAACAAAGTTAGGAATGCTATTGGTAATGAAGTTCTTGGAATATCTGATGAGAGAAATCCAACAATCATAATGTCTAGTTCTGGTGCTAAGGGGAATATTCTAAACTTGGCACAGATGGCCGCGTGTGTGGGACAACAAGCATTAAGAGGAAGAAGAATTCAAAAGGGATACAATGACAGAACTTTGAGTATGTTTACTGCTGGAGATTTAAGCCCCAAAGCGCACGGTTTCATTAGAAATGGATTTAAAAGTGGATTAAATCCATATGAATTTTTCTTTGGTGCAATGACTGGTAGAGACTCTTTAATGGATGTTGCGTTAAGAACTCCAAAATCAGGATATTTATATAGAAGATTAAGTAATGCCTTGCAGGATTTAAGAGTGGAATATGATAATACAGTTAGAGATGCCAATAAAACGATAGTGCAATTTATCTATGGAGAAGATGGCGTAGATGTTAGTAAAAGTGAGCATGGAAAAATCAACGTAGCCAAAATTATTAAGGAGGTTACGAGTAAATAAATATGTCAAAAACACTTTTCTTAGAATATAAAGGAATAATCCCTGATAAAATTCTTGATGATGTTAGAGAAGCCATTAATGATAAAAGGATTGATAATGTAAAATTAAAGCAAATTCTTGATGATGTTAAAAATGCCTATGAAAGGGCTAAGATAAGTCCAGGAGAAGCAATAGGGACAATAACCGCAGAATCTTTTGGAGAACCTGGAACACAGATGACTTTGGATTATTTTCACTTTGCTGGAGTAGCTGAGATGAATGTAACACTGGGATTACCAAGATTGATTGAGCTTTTTGACGCACGACAAAGTCCTACTACCCCTAGAATGGAAATTTATATTAAAAATAAATTTAATAAAGATCCAAAGAAAATAAGACAGATAGCCGCAAAGATTAAGGAGACAAAACTCAGAGAAATATCTTTAGAGTTTTCAATTAATTTAGCAAAAATAAGTGTGGAAATAAAATTAGATACTAAGAAAATCAAAGATGTTGGAACAAATTTTGATATTATCTCTAAAGCTATTATGCAGGACTTTAAAGGGGTACAGGTATTGAAGGAAGCAGATACGGTTGTGATAAAACCAAAGCCCACTGAAAGCTCTTTACGAGAGGTTTTTAGAATAAAAGAAAAAGTAAAGGATACTATAATTAGTGGTGTTAAAGGCATTACTCATGTATTACCAATTAAAAAAGAAAATGAATTTATTATTATTTGTGCAGGAACAAATCTTGCAGATGTTCTAAAAATTGAAGAAGTTGACGATACTAGGACAGTGTCAAATGATATTATGGAAATCCAAAAAGTATTAGGTATTGAATCAGGAAGACAGGCAATAATTAATGAAAGCCTTAAGGTCATTGAAGGACAAGGTTTGGATATTGATATAAGACATATCATGTTACTTGCAGATGTTATGACAGCGACAGGAAGAATTAGAGGTGTTTCAAGGGGAGGAATAAGTGGAGAAAAAGAAAGCGTACTTGCAAGAGCAAGTTTTGAAACTCCAATAAAACATTTAATTAATGCAAGTTTAGTTGGAGAACGGGATGAATTAAATAGTGTAATAGAAAATGTTATACTAAACCAACCAGTGCCACTTGGTACTGGATTACCACAGTTAGTGGTTAAATCTGAGAAGAAAAAATGAGCGAAACCACAGATATTAGGAAAACAATCAGAGATAAGAAGGTATATTATGGGGCAGATATTACTCTTAAAATGATAAAGACCGGAAGTGCACATGAAGTATTTGTTGCATCGAATTGCCCTGAAAGAATAAAAAGAGACCTGAGGAGAAATTGTCAAATTGCAAATACAAAGCTGAATGAATTAGAGGAAAATAATGAGGAATTAGGTAATATTTGCAAAAAACCATTCTCGGTTAGTGTTTTATGTTACTGAAATGAAGTTAAATAACGAGAGCATTAAATTAGTCAACCTTCTTGAGATGATTACTGGGGCAAGGGTTAAAGACTGCTTTTTTACAAATGAAAGAATTTTATTTATTGTGGAGAACGGAGATATTAAAAAAGTTGTTTCAAATAAAGGTGCTAAGATTAAGAAATTTGAGCAAATGACATTAAAAAAGATTAAGATTGTTGAATTTTCAGATAATATCATTGAGTTTTTGAAAAGTTATATTAGCCCAATTAAGGTAATTAGTATAGAATTAAAAGAAGGTATTGTTGAAATCAAGGCTGATAATGTCAGGGATAGAGGTATTTTAATAGGGAGAGATAGGAAAAATATTGACAGCTTAAAAAATATAATTAAGAAATATTTTGATATTCAGGATATAAAAGTTACATAGTTTTTTAAGAGGATTTTGAATGCCACATATTCATGATAAAATTGATTTCACTTCTGAAGTTTTTATTGTTTATAAAAATAAAGTGCTTTTAAGAAAGCATGATAAATACAAGATTTGGCTCAGTATTGGTGGGCATATAGAATTAGATGAAGATCCTATTGAAGCTGCTGAAAGGGAAGTTCTTGAAGAAGTTGGCTTAAAAATCGAGATACATGATAGCTTACTAAAATATAGAGGATCAAGAGAGGGATATATAGAGTTAATACCTCCTAGATTTATGAATAGGCACAGGATTAACGAGAACCATGAACATATTTCTTTAGTATATTTTGCAAGATCTGATTCTGATAATGTTAAAGTAAGTGGTGATGATATCAGCAATGTTTGGAAATGGTTTGATCATGATGAATTAGACGATAAAGAATATGGTATAAACGATAATGTGAAATTTTATGCAAGACGAGCATTAGATGAGTTGTTTACTGATTAAGGGTTGAACCGATATCTTTTTAAAGAATAAAAATTGGTTAATTTTTATGAAATTAGCTAAAGAAATGTTTGATAGTGTAAGACATTCTGGTAGCTAATAATTTCTTAATTATAATATCTTTTGGAGTATAAATATGACATTTGTTAAAGATTTTAAATGGAATAAGGGAATGCAAGTGCAAGAATTAGTTGATTATTACCAAGATTTAGGTTTTCAGAGTGTGGAGCTTGCTAAGGCAGCTAGTACTATAGTTAAAATGAAGAAGGCATCTTCAAAAATTTTTCTGACATTTACCTCTAATATGGTTACTTCAGGATTAAGAGGATTTTTTGCTCAATTAATTAGATTGAAGATGGCTGATGTGATAGTAACTACTGTAGGTGCAATAGAAGAAGACATTATGAAAGCCAAAGGAGAAAAATTCATTATCGGTGATTTTAAATCTGATGATATTGCACTTTATGAAAAAGGAATCAATAGGGTTGGAAATTTATTTATTACCAATGAAAGCTATGCTAATTTTGAAAATTTAATAAAACCGATTTTAGAGAGGCTCTATCAAAAGAAAAAAAGATGGAGCACTTCTGAGATGCTGTATGAAATAGGATTAATAATGAATGACGAGAATTCAATACTTAGACAAGCTTCTATAAATAATGTTAGTATATTTTGTCCAGCAATTACAGATGGTGCATTTGGATTTCATTTGTTTATGTTCCAACAAGACCATCAGGATTTTATAGTTGATGTGGTGCAAGACTTCAAAAACATATTACTTAGTACAAATCAAGATGAGATTAAAGGAGTTATTGCACTTGGGGGCAGTATTTCAAAACATCATGCTATTTTTTCTTGCTTATTAAATGGAGGGCTAGATTATGCTGTATATATGACTACTGCAAGAGAGTCTAGCGGAAGTATGAGCGGTGCAACAACTAACGAAGCCAAGAGTTGGGGGAAAATTAAAGATGATTCAGATGCAGTTACAGTTATTGGTGATGTTACAATAAATTTCCCGATTGCTATGATAAGTGCTCTTGAGAAATTATCCAGAGAAGGTTTAATAAAAGATGAATAGCAACGCAAAGTTTGTTTTAAGTAAAAGTAATCTTATTAACAATTTTAATATGATTAAAAAGAATTGTGATATAGTTTCCTATAGTGCTAAGACAAATTACGAAGTTGCAGAATTATTGGAAGAACTTACTGATTGCAATTTTAGCATGCATTCGGGAGAAAGTCTAAGTAAAATTAAGGACAAAAAAAGGATCTGGTTTTTTGCTCAAGGCTGGAGTCAAAAAGATTTATTTGATATTTTAAATATTGGTGTTAAAAACTTTGTTATTGATAATGAGAATGACTTAAATGTATTGTTGGAGATAATAAAACGAGAGCGAATTAAGATTAATTTGTTTCTACGTATGAGGTTAAAAGAGAACACAATTCATACAGGTAAATATTATGTTTACGGTATGTACTTCAATCAGGTAAATAATTTAATACCTTTTCTTAGAAAAAATGAATTCATCGAGAAATTGGGACTACATATGCATAGAAAGACGCAGAATATAAGTGAGTGGTCGTTGCAGAAAGAAATCAGTGAAATATTAACTGAGGAGACCTTGAATTCTATTGATTATTTTAATATTGGTGGTGGCATTCCTGTAAAATATAAAAACTTCAGAGCAGATGTGATTAATAATATATTTTTAGAGATACAGGAGTTCAGAGAATGGATAAATAAATACAATATTAAATTAATTATTGAGCCTGGCAGATTTATAGCGGCACCTTGCATCAAATTGATTACAGAGATTAAAAATATATACAATAATAATATAATAATTGACTGTTCTGTTTACAATTCAGCTATTGATATTTTTGCAACGCACTATAGACTTGAAATAGAAAATGAATTAAATGAGAATGAAGGAGAAGCATATACTGTTAAGGGAATAACACCATGTTCTATGGACATCTTTAGGTATAAAGTGCATCTTAATAAACCAAAAATTGGTGACAAAATTATATTTTTGAATGCGGGTGCTTATAATTTTTCTTCAGATTTCTGTAATTTGAATAAAATTAGAACAGAAATTGTTGATTAATGGAAATATTTATAAGTTAGCTTGAGGGTAAAAAGATATGCAACAAATATATAAAGATGTTGGACTTGAAGTTCAGGAAATTAAAAGATTGACTGAAGATTCATATGCAGTAAGGTTAAAATTGAATGGAGTTAAATTTGATTATTATGCAGGACAGTTTATCATGCTCAAATTTGATCCATTAAAAGAGACAGAAGATTTTAAAGTTCTTAACAATATTCCAAAAACTCAATCAAGAGCGTATTCAATGTCATCTAGTCCTGTAAATTCAGATTTCCTTGAAATAACATCAAAAAAGACTCCAAACGGATTTATTTCTGATTATATGTTAAAGGTTCTAAGGCCTGGAGATATTATTAAAGTAAGTGGCCCATATGGTAAATTTTATGTTGATGAAAATGAAAATGAAAATTTGTTTTTAATCGGAGCTGGAAGTGGAATCTCACCTCTAATGTCCATTCTAAGATTTTATCTTGATAAAAGCAAAAATAGCAAGGTTATAATGTTGTTCAGTAATAAAAAATTTAGCGATATTATTTGGTATGATGAATTGAATACTATGCAGAAAACTCATGAGGAGTTCAAATGTTTTTTTACGCTTACGCAAAAAGATCATGAGGACTGGAATGGATTTGAAGGTAGAATAAATGGAGAAATGATTAAAAAATGTGTAGGGGATATAAATAATTATAAATTCTATATTTGCGGTCCGCCACTAATGGTTGATTCTACAATAATTGATTTAAAAAATTTAGGTGTTGAGATATCAAGAATAAAAATTGAAAAATATGATTAGTTCTTTAATAATTTAGGGATTTGAGATGGAATCTTTGCAACTTCAATTCCGAATTTATTGAATGTTTGGATTTTTGTAAGGGCAGTTCCAGTATTACCTGAAATTATGGCACCTGCATGCCCCATCCTTTTGCCTTCTGGTGCTGTTTTTCCAACAATATATGCAACTACCTGCTTACTAATCTTTTTGCTTATGAATTCGGCTGCTCTTTCTTCAGTATCACTCCCGATTTCTCCTACAAGCACGATTTTTTCAGTTTCCTTATCTTTTTCAAATAATTTTAATGCTTCAATAAAATCAATACCTATTATTGGATCTCCACCTATACCTAGGACAGTGCTTTGGCCTAGATTTGCATCTGATAAGTGCTTTGATATTTCATATGTTAATGAACCTGATCTTGAAATAACTCCTATAGGCCCATTTTTATTAAACAAATGATTTGGCATTATACCAATTTTTATTTTTGAGTTTGAAACAACACCTGGGCAATTTGGACCAATAACCTTTAGGTTTTTTTTGTTAGCAATATTAACTATTTCAATTGTGTCTTTAATTGGTACATTTTCTGTAATTATTATTATGTTCAAATTATTATTTAATGCTTCAAGTGCTGCAGATTTTAAATTTGGAGCAGGTACAAACAATATTGACCAATCTGCTTTTTTTTCTTTTAACACTTCTGTAATTGTGTTAAAGACAGGGACACCAAAAACTTCTTGACCACCTTTTCCAGGACGAACCCCCGCTACAATATTTGTGCCATAATCAAGCATTTCTTTAGTATGGAATGATCCTTGATTACCTGTAATTCCTTGTACTATAACTCTTGTTTTTTGGTTTACTAGTATTGACATTTTAATGGATTTCTTTTACTATTTTTTTTACGCATTCTTCCATTGAATCTAACATTTCAATATTTTCCTTTTTCAACATTAACTTTGCGTCTTCTTCATTTGTTCCTATCATTCTTACCACAAATGGTATTTTTATTTTATATTGTTTTCTAAACTTAATAATCCCATTTGCAATTTCATCACATCTAGTCATTCCTGCAAATATATTTATCAAGATTCCTTTTGGCTTTTCTTCAAGAAGCATCTTTAGTCCTTCAAAGATTTCTTTCATCCCTGCTCCAGCTCCAATATCTAAGAAATTTGCTGGTTTTCCCCCATAATAATCAATTAAATCTAAAGTAGCCATTACTAATCCAGCACCGTTACTAATGACCGCTATATTTCCTGATAATTGTACAAAACTAACTCCCAGATGGAAAGCTTCTCTTTCTATTCTAGATAATTGCATTTCTTTTTCCTTAGCAATATCTTGATGTCTAAACAAAGCATTATCATCAATAATTATTTTAGAGTCAAGGGCAACAAGATGATTTTTGATATTTATTAGAGGATTAATTTCAACTAATACTGCATCATAATCATAGACAATTTTAAATAATTTCATTGCTGTATCAATTAATTTATCTTTGAATTTTGAATTAGGGAAAAATCTTATAAGATTTTTTCTCTGAGGTTTTAATATAGCTAATTTTTTAATAGATTCTGGACTAGATTTTGAAATTTCTTCAATGTCTGCTCCACCTTGCTCAGAGAAAACTAAAATATATGAATCATCTTTTCTTGATAGAGTAATTCCAAGATAAAATTGCTTATCTAGACTAATTTTTTCTTCGATTAGCAGCTTATTTACATCGAAACCCTCAAATTTCTTGTTAAATAATGATTTGGCAACTTGACTTAGATTTGATTTATCTGCAAATTGTATAGCTCCAAGTTTTCCTCTCTTACCTAATAGAATCTGAGCTTTGACAGAGTATTCATTGAAATTATTAAAATCTAAATTTTTAACTATTTCTTTTGGATTTGAGATTAAAAACCCCTTTGGTATTTTAATTTTATATTTGCTAAAAATTTGCTTCCCTTCAAATTCAGTCAGTCGCATTGTGATAATTATATATGACAGATTTTTGGTGGATTTTTAATTAGTTCCTTGAGTAATTTCACGCAATTTAAAATATCATCTTTATGAGCTATACCAACTGGAGTATGAATATTCCTTATTGCAACTCCAACAACAGTTGATGGAACTCCACCTTTAGACAGAGATATATTAAATGCATCAGTTGTTCCAATATCGCTAACTTCAAGCTGAACGGGGATTTTTAATTTATTTGAAAGTTTAACAATATGTTCATTAACGCATTTATTTGCAATCATGTCAGCATCTTTTATTGTGATAGTAGGACCCATTCCTAAATTTTTTGAAGATTCATCAGTTCTATCATCGGCATTTGTTACATCTACAGCAATTGCCCAATCAGGACTTATTTCATAGGCTGTTGTTTTTGCTCCATATAAGCCTACTTCTTCTTGAACTGTAAAAACAAAATATAATTCATTTTTAAGATGTTGGATCTGTTTTACTAATTCAACAAGAATGTAGCAACCAATTCTGTCATCCAAAGCTTTTCCTTGAATATAATCCTCGCTACCAAGGTTACCTGATTTTGTTTCAAGAGACACATAGCATCCAATTCCAATTCCTCTTTTTGATAACTCAGCTTTATTTAATCCTGTGTCAACGTAAATATCTTCTAGTGTCGGTTTCTCGATTAATTCTAAATCTGTAGAAATTTTATCTGTAGTAATAACTCCATGTAAATGACTTCCCTTTGGACCAACATGTACTCTTTGGCCAATTAAAATTGTCGGATCAAATCCACCAATTGATGAGCAGAAAATTCTACCTGAATTATCTATTTTTTTAATCATTAATCCAATTTCATCCATATGAGCTGCTAGCATTAAGGCTGGCTGTGTTCCTTTATTATGTGCAATAATATTACCCATATTATCTACAGTAACTTCATCTACATATTTTTTAATATTTTTTAATATCAATCCTCTTATTTCTTCTTCATTGCCGCTTACACCATAAGCATCAATTAATTGCTTTAGCAATGGCAGGCCTTTAATTTCTGACATTTTTTTGAACCTCTATTATTGATTTTTCAAAGATGTTTATTGCTTTATCCGCATGTGATTTAGAAATAATTAAAGGAGGAGACATTCGTACAACACTTGTGCCTGCTTGAAGCAATATTAATCCTTTTTTAAAGCACAATTCAAGGATTTTATCTCTTTCTTCTTTACCATATCTTTTTGACTTCTTGTCTTTTACAATTTCAATTCCGATCATTAAACCTAAACCTCTGACATCACCAATAATTTCATATTTATCTTTTAATTCAAGCAATCTTTTCTTTAAATAATCACCAATTTTAGCTGCGTTGTTTCCTATCTTTTTCTTTTTCATATATTCTAGTGTAGCAATACCTGCAGCACATGCTATTAAATTCCCCCCAAAGGTATTTGCGTGACTTCCCGGAGGCCAATCCTGGATTGATTTATTTGCTAAAGTAATTCCAAGGGGAATACCACCACCTACAGATTTGCTTAGACAGACTATATCTGGAGATACATTAAAATTTTCAATAGCCAAAAATTTTCCTGTTCTAAAACAACCTGATTGCACTTCATCATCGCACATTAGAGCATTATATTTATTGCATATTTCTCTGACACCTTTAATGAAATCTTTTGGCGGAACTATGTATCCACCCTCACCTTGAATTGGTTCAATGAAAACTGCTGCGAGATTATTTTTTACAGATCTGGCTTTTTGTTCTAATTTACTTAGGCAATCATTGACGCATTCTTTTTCATCATTTGAGGGATGTCTGTAAACATATGCATATGGAGCATGTTTCACTGGGAGAAATGGTCCAAATCTTTCCCTTTGTACAGGTTTAGAATTTGTCATACTTAAGCTACCCATTGTTCTTCCATGAAAGCAATGATCAAAGGCGATTACCCATTTTTTATTAGTGTGCCATCTAGCCATCTTATATGCAGTTTCTATTGTCTCTGTTCCTGAATTACTTAAGAAAGCTTGATTAAACTTCTTAGGTAGAAATGCCTTTACTGTTTCCACATATTTAACCGGAAGCTCTGCATAGAAATCAGGAAAGGCACAATGAAGACCATAATCAAGTTGTTTTTTAATTGATTTTACGACTTCTTTATTTGTGTGACCTATGTTCATTACAGCAACACCAGCACAGAAATCAAGGTATTTTTTATTATCTATATCCCAAATATAAGCTCCTTTGGCTTTTTTGTAAACTAAGGGATATTCTCTAGTCATAGATCTTGACAAAGAAATAGAATCTCTTTTTAGAATCTCAAATGATTTCTTGCTCAGATTAAAGTTGTTGTACATTTTCCTCTTTTTTATAGAAATAAGGTAGAATTCCTATATTTAAAGTTTTGTTTTAAAAAGTTTTAAATAAGTTAATTAATTTAAGATTTTATGGTAAAAATCCTGCTTTATTCTTTTGAAAAATATGACAAGCTTACGCAAAACCCTTCAACAGAGTTAGCAAAGCTTTTAGTAAATTCATCGAATAAAAAAATTAATATTAAGCATGTAATTTTAAGGCCTACATTTGATTCTTGGCCAAATCTGTTAAAACAGATAAATGCCTTTAAGCCTAGTTTAGTAATAGGAATCGGTGTAGCTCCAGGTAGATCAAGAGTTTGTTTAGAAAAAGTAGCTCTAAATGTAATAGATAATCCCAAACCAGATGGTAAAGGTAAGGTTTTAAGACATTTTAAGATAAGCGCTAAAGCGCCCTTGGCATTGGAAACAAGTTTTGATGTTATTAATCTATATAATTATTTTGAAAAATTTAACATTCCAGTTAAAATATCATATTTTGCTGACACATATGTTTGTAATTATACTTATTTTAATTGTCTAAATTATATTAGAGAAAATAATATTGAAATAAAATGTATCTTTATTCATATCCCGCTTTCTCCGGAAGAAACAAATAAATTAGACAATGAAATTCCATCATTTCCATTGGATAAAATAGCAAGTGTATTAAGTGATTATGTTTTAAAATAGTGTTCACTTAGATATCTTGAACCTGTATCAGGGAAGACTGTAACTATATTTTTATAGGCTAATTTTAATCTTCTTGCTACCAGGAGATTTGCTCCAGAACTAATACCTACTAATAATCCATGCTCTCTAGAAATTCTTTTTGTTTCGTTTATTGCATCTTCACTTTTAACTCGAATAACAAAGTCAATCAGTTTTTTGTTATCATTAATGATTTTTGGTATAAAACCATCTCCAATACCTTCTATTTTGTGTTTCTTGCAAATAAGATGCTTTGGAATTAATTTTAACGGTCCTATTCCAGATTCAGATATTATTGGACATTCATCTGGCTCTACTGCAAATAATTTTGCTTTTGGATATTTTTTCTTTATTGCTTTTCCAACCCCGATTAAAGTTCCTCCTGTTCCTACTCCTGCAACAAAAGCTTCTATATTTTTTACTTGTTTTAGAATTTCTTGTCCCAATAATTTTTCATTTTCTTCAATGTTTAAAGGATTTGAAAATTGATTTGGCATAAAATAGCCTTTTTTCCTAGCTAATTTTTTTGCAACTTCAACTGCACAAGTAACACATCCTTCTTTTACAAAATGAATATTTGCACCATAACTTTTTATGATTTCTTCTCTTTCTTCACTTAAACCATGAGGCATTACTACAAGCATATTGTAACCTTTAATTGCTGCTACCATTGAAAATGCAATTCCTGTATTTCCTGTTGTTGCTTCTACTATTGTGTAACCTTTTTTTAATTTTCCTGATTTTTCAGCTTTTTCAACTATGTATTTTGCTATTCTGTCTTTTATAGAACCGCTTGGATTAAGAAATTCTTGTTTTACATAAACTCCATCTATTTTAAGGCAAGGAGTATTTCCAATTAAATCTAAAGCATTATTGTAATTCATTTTACCTCATTTTAAATGTTATTTTGTAGAGCTAATATTTAAAATATATGGTTCTAAAAATTGGATTTGGAAATAGAAATATTTATATATATGTATATAGATATACATATATGGCAAAAACTATAATGATATCAAATGAAGTATATAATGAACTTAAGGGTCTAAAGAGAGATAAGAGCTTTAGCGAACTTTTTAAGGACCTATTAAAATCTAATGAAGTTAAAAGAGTGTCTGGACTTATGGATTGTGTCGGGATAATGAAAAACGATAAAGACTGGGAAAAGTTAGAAAAAGAGAGAAAAATAGCGTGGAAAAATTGGACCAAAAAATATGTTTAGATACAGATGTTGTAATTTCCATTCTAAAGGGAGACGATAGATTTCATAGTTTACTAGATGGGGTTTTGCAATCTGAAGTTTTTATTTCTGTGGTTACTTTATTTGAATTGTTCCTTAGGGATACTAATTTGAAAGATATTGAAGAATTTAGGGAAAGAGTTGTCATTCTTAACTTCGATGAATCAGCATCAAGGAGGGCAAGCGCAATTTATAAATCTTTAAAGAAAAAAGGAATGCTAGTAGGTACCAGTGATATATTTATAGCAGCAATTTGTATAGTTAATAATTGTAAACTGGTAACTTTTAATAAAAAAGATTTTGAGAATATAAATGAGTTAAAACTAATTTAGCTCTCTGTCACATTCATAGTTCTGAATTTTCCACCTTTTTTATATACTCTATTTCTTCTTTTCATTTTCTTATCTCTTTTTGATTTTCTACTTCCAGAAGAACTATAATATTCATCACTCATTTTTTAATCCTCCTTATTATCCTAGTATTTGGTTGTTTTTATAGTTTGCTTTTTTAATAATGGATAACTATTTTTCTGCTAAAATTATGAATCTTTTACTTGCATAACTTAAGCTACCTTCTTTTTCAATTTTTTTATGTAATTTTTTAAGTATAGTTAAATGTTTGTTAACGCTAAAATCATCAGCTATCCAAGGTATTGCTTTGAGAAAATAAACTATTGCACCAGCGTCTTTGAAAGTTACTTTACCTGTCCATTCATGCGCCTTTGTAATTTTGAATCCTGCATTAGCAATATATTTTCTTACATTTTTAAGTGTATTTTTTGGCCATTTAGGTTTTGAATCAAATTCTTTCATTAAGTCCTTTAAGTTTCTACCATCAACTTGCTGAGTTAAAAAAATTCCTCCAGGAGATAATATTCTGTAAATTTCTTTTGCACTATATTTATTTAAACCTCCATGTCGATTTAATACTAAATCAAATTCTCTATCTTTAAAAGGTAATTTCTCAGTTTCTTTTGCATAAATTACTTTGGCTCCAAATTTACTTAATTTCTTTTTTGCAACTGCGACATTCGGCTTGAAACCTTCAATAGCAATTACCTTTTGTGGCTTGTGGTCTTTTATGATTTTAGAAAAAAATTCTCCGCCACCAGTTGCCATTTCTAAAACAGAATTAGATTTCATAAGTAATTTTTGGGCTAAACCCATATAACCAAAAGTTAATTTTTCACCTTTCCACCTTCCTTCAAGATACGAGAAATTCCATCCCTTAAAAAGAGCTTTTTCATCTTTCTTCCACTGCTTAATTAATTTGTTTTCATTCATTTATTGTTATACTCTAAATCTTTGCTACTATTTTTTCTTTGATTCTACTGAATCAATTTGAGCTTTCTGTAATTTACCAGAATAATCAACATAAATTGTCTTTTCTTCACTGAACTCATCTATTCCAGTCCATCCAGCTTCTCTTGTTCCATTTCCAGTTTCTTTTACACCGCCAAATGGAAGATGTACTTCT
>Ga0209541_10003657_pt1 | contig 28016 bp, 28 predicted proteins | sample RifCSPlowO2_01_FD_184027 | JGI IMG/M metagenome (GOLD analysis project Ga0209541, IMG submission 184027) | Groundwater microbial communities from Rifle, Colorado - Rifle CSP2_plank lowO2_0.1 (SPAdes) (version 2) | ecosystem: Environmental > Aquatic > Deep subsurface > Groundwater | place... | reverse complement strand
TACTAACTTCTTGTTATACTCTTTCCAATTCCTTTTATCTTCATATTTCTTTTTCATTTGGAGTCCTCCTTCTAACACCAAATGAATTGCTGTAAGAACTAGAATTTAATAGTTATGCAACACAGCACCCAACCAATAAAACATTTAAAGGGGGTAAAACAGCTGCTTTAACAAGGTCTGTTATATTCAAATTTGCAACTACTGGCCTTGTATTTACATAATTTGGCAATTCAAGCTCATCATAATTAATCTTATCAGTCATTTTCCGCCTCTTTAATAATGCTTATTTTAACCTCTACAATTGTTTTTGGCCTTAATTCAGACTGCAAAAAGCTAGGGATAACTATCACATTCTGCTTCCCGTGTTTTGCAATTCTCTTTGTTATTGTAAATAATTTCTGCATTTTTTATATGCTAAATATTAAGAAAAACTCCTTTATAAATATTTCGCTACTAAGTAGTAGTTGTGTGGATTTTCAAAAAAGCACTACAAAGTCACTAAGCAGTGAATCAGTGATTTATTGACGACAGATATAGTGGATTAGTTACCCTTAGTCATGCTTTCTGAGGCGAAAACTTAAAGTGTGGGAAACAAAAATATGCGAGTTAATGGTTTCACTTTTTTTATTTTTGAGAACATCTGATTATTGATAAAGTGTATAATCCTGAATCAAACTCTTTATATGAAACTACGTTAAAATATTTATCTAAAATTTTTAACTGCTCTTCTTTTTTTCTTATGAAATCTCCACGATCTAAAGCATAAACTATCCTGCTTAGTAGATTGTACTTTCTAGGAACGGGCTCTAAAACAAATATACTTTTTTTTGTTATTCTATTTACTTCTTTTAGTATCTTGTCTAAGTCTTCTTCTGAGAAATGATGGATAAAACTTAATAACAAAGATATGTCAAATTCACTTTTTTTAAAACTCATTTTAGTAGCATCCATTTGAACAAATTTTTTATTTTGGTTTTTGTATAGATTAGAAGCATAATCGAGAAAACCAAGATTCATGTCTATGCCGGTGTAATCAATTGAATTATCAAACAATAAAGCGAATTCTCCTGTGCCGCACCCTACATCTAGAACTTTAGAGCCTTTTTCAGGAACAATTGCATTCCTAAGCTCTTTGTACATTCTGCCTTTGCCTGCTAATAATATGCTTCTTACTACGTTAAAAGGAAGAGGGTTCTTTAATAGATTATTCTTAAAATTCTTTAAACTCATTTTTTCCTCGCTATTATTGTTATTTCATGCTGATAGTTTAGTAGATTTGAGAAGAAGTACAAAATTGCAGCCATTGATTTTACTATAAACCCTTGCTTGATATTTTCAATAGGCATTTCACTTTTCTTTGTTTCAATGACTTCAAAACCATTTTTATCCAACATATCAATTAAAACTTTTTTTGTAAAGTGATAGTTGTGATGAACTGGATGGACTAACTCTGCAAATTTCTTTATCCTTAGTTTATAGAAAATATCTGCCAATCTCCCCATTAAGCTAGAGTCGTTTATTGTTAGTATGAATAATATCCTATTTTTTTTCATTATTTTATTTATTTTTGACAATATTTTTGAAGGACTATCAACATGCTCAATGAAATCCCACATTGTAATTAAATCAAAGAAATTATTTTTAAAATTTATTTTTAGTAAATCTCCGGTTTTTACATCTAACCTGAATTCTTTTCTTGCATAATTAGAGGCAAATTTAGAGATTTCAACACCATAAGACTTCCAGCCATTTTTTTGAGCCATATCGAGAAAAACGCCTGTTGCACAGCCCAAATCCAAGATATCTCCTCTTTTAGAATATGATTCTAGTTTTTCTAAAGTCTTTCTGAATCTTGTTAATTTTTTACTTTTTTTTGATTCATAATCTCCCCAGCAGTCTTTAAAGAAATCCTTATTTGTTGTTTTAAAATAGTCTTCATTGTACAAATCTTTTGAAACTATAGAGTTTTTATCTGTGAATCTTAGACCACAATCTTTGCATTCATCGATATTCATGTAACTAAGTTGGTATAAAGATTTAATATTACTTGAATTGCAGTTATCACATTGTTTCATAGCTGGAATAAGCATACTTGCTCAGTCTCTTTAACTGGATTTAATAAGGTTTTCATTTTTTTACAATCTTCGTCATACATGATTATAGAACCAACATTCAAAGCTTTTGCCTTTTCTACTATTTGCTGAGAAGACAGAGGTGCATTTTTACACTGAACAACGTTTTTTTTGTAACAACCTAAAAAATCATTTATTTCTTTTGCATCTTCTTCTGTTAAAACTTGGTCTTCCCATCCAGAGATAGTGTTTATGTTATAATAAATAGGAGCATATGAATAGTACCCTCTTGAGTATGAGGAACCATATTTTTCTTTATTGCTTTCCAAAACTATTAAGTTCCCCTTGACATAAGGCAATAATTCTATTGTTTCTTTGTCAATGCTTTTTAGTCTTGGGTAAATAGAGGTCATAGAAGCTGAGAGTATTATTGCTATTACAACTAAAATCGGCAAAATATATTTTATAACCTTTTCTTGTTTTAGATTATACTCTGTTTTTAAGAAAAAGTAAATTGCCACTAACAAGAGACCTATTGTAAAAGTGTCTACTGGTGGTCTGTTAAATAATGGTATAAAGGTAATCACTCCTGTAAAAGGAGTTATAAATATTAATAGCGCCATTATTACCATGGGCAAGAATAATATCATCTCATTTCTTGATTTGTCTTTATTCTTCCAATAGAGGTAAAATAAAAGTATTAGTGTTAAAGAGGACAACATTGCCGTTATCTTATCAGTTGTAAATGTAAAAAAAGAATTTGGTGCGTTTTCTGTTAACCATTTTGTATAAATAGCTTCACTGCTTAAACTTTTATTTAAAGAATTTAGATAAAAAGGGACCCACCAAAAAGATATGATTATTAAAGCCGCTAAGACTGATAACAGAGAATATATTTTTTCTTTATTCTTTTTAATTAAAATAAAACCTAGTACCAAAGGAGACATAACTATGAAAGAGGATACATTAGAAAGCAGTAATGCTGCATATGAAGGTATGAATAATAAGAATTTTTTGTCTAAAGTCCTGTCTTTATAGTAGATTATTATCCCAAATATTATTATGTTTAATAGCCAGCCTGTTAATTCTGGTAATTTGCCTAATCTTAGTAAATAGCCTATGCTTACTGGATTTGCGAAGAAAAATAGGAAAAATGCTATTTTTTTTATTTTACTCGGCATGTCTTTTTTAAAGATGAAGTACATTGCTAAAAATCCTAAAATATAAATCAGTATTAGGGAGATGTAGACTGTTAACTGCACATTATTGAATAATCTGTATAGAGGAAGAGCTGCAAAGTAATAACCTGGAGGATATGTTTGAAATAGAATGTACTCAAAGCCGTTATACCAGTTAGGAACTAAATTATGATAGCCATATTCGCTTAAAAAATGAAGTCTTGCCAAATGGGCGCTTAAGTCATTTGCAAAATCCAAAGGGAAATTGTTAATTAATGCAGAAGTGTCTATTAACCTGAAGAGTAAATAAATTAATAGTAAAAATACAGGGAGATAGAGAATTTTATCTTTTAATTGCTCTTTCATGGAAGGCTCCTTGAAATTATCTTCTAACTAGGTTTACTCTTGGGTCTGGCAGTTCTGGCCTTAAGTATTCTGGAACTGTTTTTATCTTATTGTCGTATTTTGCTTCCCATATTCTTAAAGGACCGATTAACCTGCCCTCATAAAATGCCAAAGGAATACTACTTTCATCCGAATAAACTAATTTAAAGCCTTCCATTTGTTCGTTTAATAGATATAACCTGGCAAATAATCCTTGAGCTACTCTTGGAGAAAGATAGAGGGCATTACCTATTTCATTTTCTAATTTACTCCCTTTGAATGTTGGCATAACCCTTAGACATGATTTTAATGTGGCATTTTCGAATTTGTAAAGTTTATCTATATATACGCACCCTATTGGAACTTCTACTTGCTTCCCTTGATAAACAAGTATTGCTAAAGGTTGTCCTATTGACTGTTTTCCTTCTACACCTGGATTTGTTACAGGAATCATTATTGCACCTATTCCTGAGGCTCTAGCAGGGTAAACTTCTCCGTTGAAATTTAAGTCATCTTCTAATGGGGCTCCACCTTTGTATACTAAAATTGTTGCGTTTCTAGTTTCCCTAGTAGACTGCTGGTCTAAACCAAATGTAGTTATCTGGGAAAAACGGTCATAGTTTGCATCTGAGCCAATTGATGAATAAGCTGGGTATTTCCCTATTTCATCTGCGACAAACAGTAGATGGGTTGCTCCATAAGTTTTCATATATTCTAATGCTTCTGTTTCATTTTGAGCAGTCATTAGATGTCTGCCGGAAAAAAAGTTTCTAGAACCAATTGCATTTCCCCCGTCTGTAAGAGAAGCTCTTTCAAATCCTGTTTGTACTAAATAACCATAATCCCACCAGTGAGCAAAAACTGCTTCTTTTGGAATATTATCTCTTACCCATTTTCCAGCTACCTGCCACTGCTGATCATAAACAGAGCCAGTTCCTCTAGCTGCGCCTAATGATGCTGAAGCAAATTGAAAGACTAATCCATCGTGATTTAATATAGGAATACTTTTTGCTACTGGAACTGCTGATACTACTGAGCCCAGAGGCCAAAATATTGACATGATAAACAAAACAAGTATTACAATTAAGGATATCCTGTAAAATTTTTCTTTTTGAGAACTTATTAATTCTATAATATAATATGATAGGCTTACAATAAAGTAAGCTGCTACAAAAGAAACTGCTGGCGCAAAAACTATGAACAACCTTAAGGCGCTTCTTGCACCTATTGCCATTATAATGAACCATATTACTATGAAAAAATATTCTTTTTTTATATCCTTTAATCTTTCAAATAGCTGCTTATCTTTTTTAAACCATATATAAGATGCTGCACACAGCATTATGAACAATCCTGCTATTGATCCAAAGTATGATATCTTGGATGTTAAAGACTCTCCGTTGAATACAGAGCTTGCAGAATACCTGCTTAATATTATTCCACATATGAAAAGAGTGAATAAAGAGGTGCTTAACCACTTATTTTTGCCTATATCACTTGCTAGTTTGTAGAAAACAGCTATTATACCTATAAAGGATAGGAATATTGTATACATATTGTTGTTGAATTCATTGATCCAAGACGTGCTCCCCCCACTGAAAAAAGGTTGATGTGACTCTGCTACAGTTATAGCCCATCTGCTTTGCGCAAAAGGCTCTGTTAGCGATTTCATTAATTCTGTTATTCTGTCTAACAAGAATGTTGGACCATATAGCAATGAAAATAATGTTATTGAAAATAATGCTGTTATTGTGCCGCTAATCACCCACGATGGGAATTTATCCTTGAATCTTTCATTTATCGCGAACAATCTTAAGTGGATTATAAGGAAATGAATTAAGCAAAAGAAGAAAGCCCCTACCATTATCATTGAGGTTATTGATGTTAAGTAAGTGTTTATTGTGAACCTTTCTGGATAAAACGCACTTAGAACAATCATTGTTGTGAACATCCATATTGTGTAATTGTAGAAGTCTCTTTTGGTAAAACTATTTGCTATTATTTTTACTATGCTAAATATCCCAAAAATCAGGAATATGAAACTAACCCCTCCCCAGATTAAACCAAGAATGCCTGTAGATACCCCTGCTAGAAATGCAAGCACTACTGATTTTTTTGTTGATGTAGATTGAACTGCGGCAATGTAAAAATAGAACGCAGCAAACATAAATGCCAACCCCATTGCTTCTTTATCTGAAACTCCGGTTAATGTTCTGAACAAGAACATGGGCATAAATGAGAGTATTGTTGTTGCTACGACTGCTATCTTTGTATTTGAAAGCCTTCTTGCAAATAAAAAGAAAAAAATCATTGCTATTGCAAATGAGAATGCAGGATATGTTGTATGTATTAATTCCACTGTAACAGAAGGGATGAAAGAGTGGACTATCTTGTACCAATAAGCAAGTAAATGTGAGAGAAGGCTAAACTCTTCTAAGTTTGCATATCCTTGTGGATAATACCTCAATTTATCTATTATTGGTAATGCCCCATTCTCAACTATTTCTTTTGTGTATCTTAAAAAAGCCAAGGCATCTGGATCTGCAGTTAAGTATCTGCCTGTAGTCGCATCAATTAGATTAGGCAATGATTGCAACCTTAAGATTGAAGCAAATCCTATTATGCTAGTTAATATTCCTGCTATGTACTTTCCCAAAAATATTAAAACTAATGATATGATTGGAATTAGGACAAATAAGTAAAATTTCCACACAATAAATTTATTTTGAAATATCAAGTAGACTATCAAAAAAGATATTAAGTATAAGCCTATGTATTTTGTTTTATTTTTGTCAAGATTAAAGTTACCTAAAACAGATTTTATCTTTTCTACTCTTTTTTCAATTACATTTTCCATAAAGATCTAAGAGGCTTCTTTTTGAGAAATTTAAAAACCTTTCTAATAAACAATTTTAAATAGTGAGAACAAATTAAAGAATATATGCCTAAGACTATAGCAACAGATTCTCCTTTAGCTGAGATAACCTTAAGGAAGTATGAAAAACCTTCTAGTAATGACAAGAGAGAGCTTGTAAAGAAGCTATGTTTATCTGTTGGATTATTACAGCCTGGGGACTCTAGAGACATAATTGTGGATATACTACATGCAGTGTTAGAGTCTAATGTACCATTGGATTCTAAACAAATTGAAGTTATTGTTATTGAGAGCAGAAATGTAAGAAAACTGCCTGCAAAAGGAATTGCTTCATCCAACATAAGAAGACAATTGAAAAGACTGAAAGACCTATTTTTGATTGAATCTGTTCAAAATAAGTATCGAATAAATGAAAATGAGCCTCTAGAGAAAATATTTGAGGAAAAAATACAAAAGTATTACATTAATTCAATAACTGATAGGGTAAAAGAATATTTTAAAGCAATAAAATGATCTATGAACCTGATGAAGATTCTTTTCTTTTAGTTAAACAAGTTAAAAGATTAGCTAAAAATAAGAAAGTTTTGGATGTTGGAACTGGATTGGGGATATTAGCAGAGACTGCTTTGAAAGCCGGAGCTAGAGATGTTTTAGCTGCTGATATTGATAAGGAGGTGGTTGAATTTGTAAAGGATAAAGGAATTAAAGCTAAAGTTTCTGATTTGTTTTCTAAAATTAATGAAAAATTTGATTTGATTATTTTTAATCCTCCTTATCTGCCTGAAGATGAACTAGAAGATAAAGATATCAGGAATATTACAACTGGTGGAAAGCATGGATATGAAATTCTTGAGAAGTTTTTAATTCGCGCTAAATATTATTTGAATAAGAATGGAGAAATTTTAATTGTCTTTAGTTCTTTAACCAATAAAGAAAAAGTTGATTCTATCTTAAAAGAGAATAATTATAATTTTAGATGCTTAGAAACCAAGAAATTATTTTTTGAAGAGTTGTACGTTTATTTGATAAGAGTTAAGGAGGTTTAATTATTTGAACCTCAAGGATTTTTTAGTTGCTTAGCCAGTTTTACTTATCCCGAAAGCGTAACCACCCATGTCGTTGCCATGACTTCCATCAACGTACAACCTCCCACTTAGGACTCTATCGGAGCCTAATGCTGACACTCTTGTTGTTGGCTCTTTTGTATTATCCAAACTAAATAGGATAGGATTACCCCTGAATTTACTCGCAACTTCTGCTAATTTTTCAGCACTCTCTTCTCCTGCTAGGGCTTTGACATAGCCATTATCTGCTAGTTCTCGAAGGGACATTTCTCCTACCTTAAATCCAAAAGGAACAAATCTTACACTTGGATCATTTTTTTCTAGTCTTCTTATTAATTCAGATTCTTCCATAAAAGGCATCCTATCTCTTATTTCTGGATCATCCTGAACATAAGCTCCCTTTAGGGCATATAAGCTTCCTGTAAATACCCAGAACAATCCTCTTTTTATTATACCTATTATTTCATCGCTGTATCTATCTTCTGAATTAAAAGCTGTATGTATTAAAGAAGCAGTTTGTGCCATCGTTGGTCTTGACAATCCATTTTGCCCTATTTGCAGACCAACATTTGTATAATCACCTGGACCATAAGCTGGATGCAAGAAAGTAATGTCTTTCCCATTGTGGGAAGTAGTTAACTTTGTTCTTCCTTCTACAATTCTTAACTTGGATAAGCCTATTCTTTCCATGTTAATTTATTAACTGACAGCTTTGCACATTAATAGTCTGAAATAGTGATTTCTCACATTAATAGGGCATTTCTCACATTAATTATCTAAAGTTGAAGTTATAGGGATAAATTTTGAAAATTAATATCCTCTAACCAACTTGTTCCAGTCCTTCTTTTGTGATGCTCTTAGCTCAACATTTTCTGCTCTTTTTTCATCACAATATGCCTTCATGGTCTCTAAATCCCTTTTCAAGACCCAACTGTAGATTTGCTTTATTTCTTCCATATTTTGGATAAGTTGAACGGATATTTAAGATTTTGGTGCGAAAGTATATCACTGTTTTACCTCGAATATTATTAGGCTACCCCTGAATATTTTATCTTCTTCTACGGAAAAGAAGTTTAATTAGTGATTCTCTAAATACCACCAAATAGCCACTATAATCTCCAGCCTTTATCTAAAAAAAGACTATACGGTGGGAAATTGAGGGGTTTAGCTAAAAAATCTTAAAGATATAAAATTTTATATATTGGGAGATATTCTAAGAAATAGATGCAAGAAGAGGTGAAACTACATTTTAAGAAAATAAATTGGAAATAGGATAAACTATGCAAATCTTTATAAGATTTGTTCTCACTTTAAAGAGGATACAAAATGGCTAACATAAATGAATTTGAAGAAATAAGGGGTATATGTACAGAATATCTAAAATCTTTTAAAATAGAAGATTTTGATATAGTTTTTGCTACAAGAATAAATGGTCATTGGAAGGTGATAGTAAGATACTCAAAGCCTAGTGACCCAGATGTAACATCTTTATTATTAATAAATTGGGATACAAAAAAGGTAGATACGTTTAGAGAGAGAATTTTAAGCTTTTAAAATGGGTCTTATTATTAAAAAAGTAGTGCTTCTTGGCACAAAAAACATATACAAGGAAGTAGATGCTCTTTTTGATACTGGTGCTAGTCTTAATTGTATAGGCTGGAAATTTAGAGATAGTAGTTCTCTTGATAATGTAGGTATTAGCTCTTTCGGTGAGAAGAAAGATATTCTTACCCCTACAGGGCATGCAGTAGAAGGAATAATAATAAATCTAAAAGAATTAAAGATTGGAGAGAAGATAGTTAAAAATCCAAAATTTTGTTTATTTCAAATGGTTCATATGTTCGGTAGATATGATTTGATTATTGGGGCAGAATTAATGCAAGAGCTAGGGATATCTCTAAAACCCATCACCCACGAATTAATTTTATAAAGTACATTATTTCTCGGATTGTTTTTGACATCTTAACTTGTTTCTATTACCTCTTGCTCTTCTTTTGTTATACCATATAACTCATAAACTAATTCATTAATCTCATAATCAGTTTGGTCTATTTGTTGCTTTAATTTTGCAGTTTCAGAAGTATTTTTATCGCCTAATTTATTAAGTTCTTTATTAAGAGAAAGCATTTTGTCTACTAATTTTATAAGCTGTGTTTGTTGAGGTTCACTCATTAGTTTAAGAGGGAGGTCTACTATTTGTGTACCTCTCAAATCTAAATAACCCCCGCCAACATGGGTACTTCCAAAATTAATCTTATAGTAAAAATCAACTAATTTTGAGTTTAAAACACCAATTACAAACTTAAGATTAATTTTGTTTTTTTCTTTAGGAATTAAGAAGTATATCCTATCCATTATGAAATTTCCACCTTCATCCAAAGAAGCTTTAATATCCAATACCGTTCTAGGCATTAATATCTTCTCTGAAGCAATAACTTTATCCTGAAGATTTGAAACCACAAAACTATCTTTAGATTGGGTTGTAATATATTTACCTACGCCCCTTGAGATTATGCAATTTAAAGAATTTTTTGATTTATCGGAAAGAATTTGTATTTTGTTTTTGGGGGAACCTCTTTGACAAAAAAATAATTCTTTTAACATTGTGCTATTTTTTTCTATTTTTTTAATTATGTTATATTTTATACCACCCTTATCCTCAACAAACCTATTATCTTTTCCTTCATTAAATTTATTCTGTTTTATCTTGATCGTGTTATCATTCAAAAATAACTCATTAGAATTTTCTATTTTTTTGAATAAGACTAGGTTATCTTCCCTCTCTTTTGTATCATCTACTTTTTTAAATATAGCAATTACGGGGTATGTAGATGCATCCTTAAAGACTCTTAAATTTGAAGCATCGATTAAATGGACAATTTTACAATTTTTAAGGATAAGCTCTCTCAATTTTTCTCCGTAGTCACTCGCCATAAATTTATTTGAAGTAATGAAACCTAAGTAACCTCCTTTTCTTAATAGTCTTATCCCTTTTTCAAAGAACAATATCAAAATGTCATACTGTTTATAAGCACTAAAGTAATATTTATCAAAAAAATTTTTATCAATTTCTTGTAGATCTGTATTCCTTATGTATGGCGGATTTCCAATAATAACATCGAAACTACCTTCTTTAAAATCTCCAACCCACTTGAAAGCGTTTAATCCAGCAACACCCTCATCATCAATTAAAGAGTTTCCATGTCTAATATGCATATCTACTTCTTCTGGCAATTTTCTGTCTTTTTCAGAGGCTTTTAGCAATAAATTTAATTTTGTAATCTCCACAGCTTTGTTATCTAAATCCACACCAAAGAGATTATTCTTCAAAATTTCAGTTTTAATTGAATGAATTCCTTGTAAATCGAACTTACGTTGTTCAGATTTATCAGTTTTAGATAAATTTTCATATAAATAGTCAAATGCTTTAATCAAAAAACTCCCAGAACCACAAGCAGGATCTAAAATCTTAATATTCTCTGCCTTAGTCTTTTTGTTTTTCAATAATTCCTCAACAGTGTTCTTAACGATATAATCAACGATATAAGTGGGAGTGTAATAGATTCCCTGCTCTTTTCTATGGGCTTGACCTTCTTTGAGATTAGCCTTGCCAGACCTAGTTTGTTGTAATATTTTTCCCAAATATTGCTCATAAACCTGACCAAGAATATCCGCATCAATATCTGCAAAATTGTAAACCAACTCTATATCTTTGGATTCATACAGATAATAAACAAACTTCTGTATTATTCCACCATCAATAGCTATTTTATCACAGTCACTATCAACATTTGGTTTAAACAAACCACTATTATAAACCTCATTGTATCTCTCAAATATAGCCTTGAGTCTAGGACAAATCTTATTTTGAGGGAGGTACTTTAATTCTTCTAATCTTATATCTTCTGGATTAATCCCTGTATCTTCACATCTTCTAATAAATATAAGCCTGTCAAGAATTCTTTGTACTATCTCATCTTTTTCATTAATTCCATATTTTTTTGCATATTTTCTTTCTAAATCATCAGAAATCAACTTTCTTATAAGCATAAAGTCTTCTAGTAATGTTTTATCAATGGAAATTCTTTTTTTTAGCCTTCCTTCTGATTCAGCTTTTTTTAATATAATGTTATTTTCAAAGCTTTCTTTAGATAGAAAAAATAGATCTTGTATGTTATCTATATACTCTTCTGGACTACTGAATACTCTAAATCTATTATTTATAGCATCTTTTTGCTCTACACAAAATATCTTCATTTGTTCAAAATTAGTAGATACTGCAAAAGGTATTCTCTTTGATAAGGCATAAGAAATAACTTGTTTATCCGCTTCTTTTTCTAAAGGTATACCCACTTTTTTGACTTCTAAGAAAAATACTCTCCTATCGCCTAAATAGAACACATAGTCAGCTCTGCCACTTTTCTTCCCACGATACGCCCTTTCTTGTTTAATAAAATCACCATTTTCCCATCCAAGTGCCCTAAAAAGAGGTTCAACGAGCTTTGTTTCAGTATTTGCTTCACCTTCCTTTGCATACTTTTGATAATTTATTTTAAAATCATTAATTAACTTAGAAATTTCTTTTTTGGCTTCTTCTTTCGTGACCATTCAAAAATACAGAAGAATAAAGATATTTAAAATATTCTGTTATTAAATCGTATCCGTTTAGCTGCTTAGGGTTTTCCTAAGCATGCTATATGTATTCAGTCCTCTTAGATTCCATGTGGCTAGTACTGACATGATTGTTTCTTTAATCATTATTCCTTTCTCATTCCACAAGGAACTAATTTTCCTTTGTACAACTATTTCCCTTAAGGCTCTTTCTGCCTTGTTATTGGTAGGCTCTACCCCTGGATGCAAAATGCATGTAAACCAGTGCTCTAATCCGTTCTCTATTTTTGCAGCGAACTTTCTCAGCTCTCTGTAAGCCTTGCATACATCGATCCATGACTTCATCTCTCTTACGCACCTATTGTAATTCCTTGCTCTTGTCTCTTGTATCGTACCTGGTGTAATTTCATTTATCTTCTTGAACATTCTGCATAGTGCCTTATACAGAAGTTCTGCCTGACCTTTATATTGTTCAGTATGCCATTTAGCTTCTCTTAAAAGATGAGCCCAGCATCTTTGTATTGTTTTCACAACCTTGCTGTATGGTACCCAACCATCACAATTCACTATTCCTTTGTAATCTTCTCCAAGAATTTCTCTCACAACTTTTTGTCCTCTGCTTTTTCTGATGACAAAAAGCACTGCTGTAAGAGAAAGAAACACCCAGCTCCAATGCTGTTTCCCTTGCACTTTCTGTCCTGTTTCATCAGCATTCACTTGTACAGAATTCTTAACTTCTTTCTTTATCCCTTCATAAGTTCTCTGCAGTTTATCAGATACTCTTCTTGTGATATCAAGGATAGTAGCTGGAACCAAGCTTAATCCGTATCTTCTGTTTAATGCATCTGCTATCTTCCTATGAGGCAATCTGTCTTCATACTTCATCAAGGTTATTTCTGCCTGCAGATTAGGCCCGAATCTTCCTTCACCTGGCAAATCAGGATGTGAAGGGATTACTTCTGCATTGCAGTGAACGCAGAAATAATGAGGAATAGTAAATTCTGTTATTACTAATGACTGGGGCTCTGGTATGTCCTCTATAATCTTCTTCTTAATGAATCTTGGCCTTCCTAACTTCTTGTTGCAATTAGAGCAGAAATCAAGTTTGAGCTCCTCAAATTTGTTCGGCTCTGGAGTGGCTCTTGTAGTTCCTTCATGACCTTTTGGTGCACCTAATTGATTGCCAGAACTTTCTCTTTTAGGATACTTTCTCTGCTGAGAAGGAGGAGTATGCGCATTCTCATATGCAAGAAGCCTTCTTTTGAGTTCTTCTATCTCCTTGATTAGAATTTCAAAAAATGGTCTGCACTTATCACATATTTCTTTGGGGGTTTCCATTCATTCCTCACTCCAACCCCCAAGAATTAGTAGTTGAACTACTATTTGTTATTTTCGGTTAGCTAAACGGATACATTAAATCGATAGATATAAAAACTTATTAACATATAGGATAATGACTTAAAATGTATGAAAATATTAAATCTAAATTTGTAAAAAATAAGCTAAAAGGCTTGAAATATAATAAAGATAATAAGGATTATATTGATACGCTCATGTCTCTAGAGAAATATGTCTCAGGAGAAAGTGGGGGCTGGGCTACTTCTATAAAGATACATCATCTTAAGGGGCAATACAAGACAGAATACGAGTCTATCTTTTCTGAACTGAAGCCAGAAGAATTTAAGGCACAGAAAAAAAAAGAAGAAAGAGCAGAGAAAAGGTGGAAAGATGAAAAAGTTTTAGATGAAAGAAGAGACAAAAAAGAAGAGGAAGAGTCTAAAAAATCTTGGAAGGACATGGGCGGGAAACTATAGTCCTTTTTATGAAAAGTTATTTATCTCCTCTTTCTCCATCTCAAATAGTTCTCTTTGTTTAATTTCCACTTCTTATTTATCTTCCCTCTGCTTACTAAACCTTCTTCTTTCAAATCTTTAAGGGCTTCTTTTACATTATCAAAATCGCTATGTATTTCTCTGCTCAATTCCTTTATAGTGATTGGTTTTCTATGATAAGCTAGAAAACTGAGAACCTTCATTTTAATTAGTTCAGACATTTACAACCTCTCCCTTCAGTTCTGGTTTCTTTTTACTATCTATAGGTGGAATTATTAAAGTGAACTTAAACCTATCTTTTTGAAGATTGAAATCCATAGCTTCAGCAAAGTCTATTGGTATTTTTATAGTGTATTGCCTTCCATCAAATATTATTTTAGCATCTTTCTCTTCTGCTATTTCTTCTGATGCTCCTTTCTTCCATTTTTCTATTTCATTTGGCAATCTTTCCACCCCTCTTTATTTTTAGAATTTGCTTAACCTTATCATTTAATTCAGCATGTTCATCTATGATGTCTAGAATAGCTTTTTCTTTGCTTCTTAAATCATTTAGAAGTCTATATACATCAACAACTTCTTCTCTTTCAGAATTAAGGTCTATATCAACTCTTGCCATCTCTTTTTACGATAAATTATCGCTGATTATCGTAAAGTATCGCTGATATTTAAATCTTACCTTTTTAGTCCCAAAAAGATAGTTTTATATATCTAACTTATTTAGTCTTAATAAGTTAGAGACTAAAATGAGAATAAGAAAAAAGAACGTGAAGAGGTGGATGCGAGGTGTTGCAGGAGAGAAACAAATGACAATAAATCAATACAATCCAAAACCAAAGAAAAAGACCTATCCGCAAGATTGGGTGGCATATAACTTAGCCAAGACCAATGAATTTGAGGCGTTTCATGACATCTTGATAGAGTTGATAGATAAACTCATAAAAGTAAGAAATCCCATTTATAAAAAAGGAAGAAAATTTGGGGATTTTAAGGAAATACTCTTTTGTTGCGTTCTCAGAGAATACTTTGAGAAAAGTTCAAGAGTTCATACTTCGTTCCTATCTTATGCAAAAGGCAGAGGATATATCTCAAAAAAGTATCACTTCAACACCATGCTGAAGTATCTGAAAAACCCCCAACTGACTTCTGCATTGAAACACCTTATAGAACAATCTGGAACTCCGTTAAAATCAATAGAACAAAGTTTTACTGTTGATTCAAGTGGTTGGGCTACTTCCTTGTATGGAAGATGGTTTGATGTAAGAACTGGGGGATATAACAAAAGGAGACTGTTCAAGAAGGCTCATATTTGCTCTGGAACAAAAACAGGGATAATAAGCTCTGTTGAAATAAGTGAAGGCTATTATCATGATTCTCCTTATTTCGGAGACTTGGTAAGGACTTCTGCAAAGAACTTTGATATAAAAGAAGTAAGTGCTGATGCTGGTTATCTTTCAAGAGCAAATTATGATGCTGTGGATGAAATTGGGGCTGTTCCTTTCATAATGTTCAAGAAGAATAGTTCTGGAAACGCAAAAGGAAGCATGGCTTGGAGTAAAATGCACAAGGTGTTTGAAAGATATCATGATTACTTCATGGAAAGATATCATCTAAGAAGCAATGCTGAAAGTGTATTCAATGCCATAAAGAGGAAATTCGGAACTTTCCTGAGAGGCAGGACGGAAACTGCACAAGTTAATGAGCTGATGTGCAAATGCTTGGCTTACAATGTTACTGTTTTGATTCAGGAAATCTACGAGTCCAATATATACCTAGATTACTTAAAAAATGAACCTTTAGTGGTTAAGAATTAATGTGAGGATTCCTATTTGGTGTGCAAAGCCTTAACTGACAAAAAGCTTATAAATAGTACTAAACCAAAGAAGTTTACCCATTATTACTACCTTTTAAGGTAGGAGGGAACAAATGGAAAAGAAAGATATTGTTCAGGCTATTCAACATTTAAGAGAATTCTCTAAGAAACGTAATTTTAGCCAAACTGTTGATTTAATTATAAATCTTAAAGGAGTAGATATAAAGAAACAGGGAAATAGCATAGACCTATTTGCAACATTGCCTCATGCTAGAAAAAAGAAGTTAAAAATTTGTGCTTTAGTAGGATATGAACTATCTCAATCTGCGAAGATTTTTGATAAAGTTGTTATTCAAGATGAATTTCCTAAATATCAAGCTAACCCAAAGCTAGTAACAGAGTTAACAAGAGATTATGATTTATTTGTGGCTCAAGCAAACCTTATGGGGCCTATTGCTACTACTTTTGGTAGGACTTTGGGGCCTAAAGGATTAATGCCTAACCCGAGGTCTGGTGCTGTTGCGCCTCCTGAAGCCAATTTAGAGTTACTATCAGTAAAGTTACAAAGAACTGTACGACTCCAAACAAAGAAGGAAGCTATTGTTAAGGCGCCTGTCGGCTCTGAAGAGATGAAAGATGAGGAAATTGCAGACAATGTTCTTTCAGCATATAACACTTTAATTCACTCATTGCCTCAAGAAGAGCATAATATTAAGAGTGTAGTATTAAAAAGTACTATGGGACCTGCTATTAGAGTTGGTGAAAGTAAAGAGCACATTCAAGAAAGATTAAAACCAAAAGAAAAACCTGTGAAGAATAAGAAGGATGAATAAACCAATAGCACATGTATCGGGGAAGAAAAAGAAAGAAGTTGCTTATCTTAAAGAGTTACTCCAGAACCATGAAGTTGTTCTGATAGCTGATCTAACAAGCTTACCTGCTGCTCAATTACAGTTAATTAAAACAAAATTAAAGAAGGATCTGAGGATGAGAGTGACTAAAAAAAGATTATTGAAAATTGCGATAGAAGAATTAAAGCAACAAAAAGATCTTACTTCTTTGATTCCTTATATTGATAAAACCATGCCTGCATTATTGGTTACTGATAAAGACCCTTTTAAGATTTATACTACAATTAAGAAATCAAAATCTTTTGTTGCTGCTAAGCCTGGACAAATAGCACCTAGTGAATTAGCTGTTGAGCCAGGACCAACTAGCTTCCCTCCTGGACCAATTATAGGGGAGTTAGGACAAGCTGGAATAATTGCGGCTGTTGAAGCTGGAAAGGTTGTTGTTAAGAGAAGAAGCATTTTGGCTAAAGCTGGAGAACCTATATCCGCCAAGGCTGCTGGTATGTTAACCAAGTTGGGGGTACAACCAATTGAGGTAGGGTTAAATGTCGTAGTTGCTTTAGAAAGAGGAGTTATTTATGATAAGAATGTTTTAGATGTTGATCCTGAAACTTATATAAAGAACTTATTACAAGCACATTATGCAGCAGTTTCTTTAGCTGTTAATGTCTCATATATCACAAAAGACTCTGTTAAGGTGCTGTTGAGTAAAGCTTACAGAGAATTGTTGAGAATAACCAAGAATCTTAACCTTGATGTAAGTACTGAACCAGAAGACATAAAAAGCGAACCTCAAAAAGAGTTAAGTGGAAAACCTAAAAAAGATGTTCAAACAGCATACTCTGAAGAAGATGCCAAAAAAGCTCAAGAAGTATTAAATAGGCTAAAGGAGTATGATATCAAGAAAAGGGAAGGTATAGTATAACATTCATTGGAGGTTTATGAAAAATGGAATACGTCTATGCAGCTCTCATCTTGCATAAATTAGGGAAAGACATTAGTGAAGGGAACTTGAAAAAGGTACTTGAAGCAGCGGGTGCAAAAGTGGATGAAGGAAAGATAAAAGCATTAGTTTCTGCTTTAAAAGATGTTGATATTGAAAAGGAACTCAAAGAAGCAAGTGTTGCTCCTGTAGCAGCAGCAAGTGCTGTAGCTCCTAAAGAAACCAAAAAGGAAGAGAAGGAAGAAAATGACAAAAAAAGTGAAGAACAAGCAGCAGCAGGTTTAGGCTCTTTGTTCGGATAATTCACTTTATCCTTTTTTTCTCTTTCTTTCCTTTTACTTACTAAAATGCAAAATGACTTAAAAAAAGAAATATTTGAATTAAAGAATCAATTAAATCTTTTTAGTATGGAAAAGGAAAAATGGTACAAAGAGCAGAATAGGCTAAAAAATGTTTTACAAGAAGAGATTAAGAAGATTAAAAAAATTAAGGGCACTGCGGATAAATCGACTTTAGAATTTAAAGAGCTTAAAAAGGCGAGAGATACTGAAAATCAAGAGGTTAAAAAATTTATAACAAAAATCAAAGAGCTAAGAGAAAGAAAGGCTTTACTTCTTAAAAAATACAATGTTAAGGAACCTGAAAAATCTCATTCTCAGATTGAGCAATTAGAGAAAAAAATAGAAACTGAGGCTCTTTCGCCTGATCAAGAAAAAAAAGTAATGAAACAGATAAACAGTTTAAAGAAAATTTTTGGGAAGGATAGTGAGCTTGAAGCAGTTATTTTAGATATTAAAAAGATTTCAACCTCATTGGATGAAACAAAAAGGAAAGCTGATGAACTACATAACAAGCTTCATGATGTAAGAAAAGAAAGTAGCTATCTTGGGTTTAAGGAAACTTCAAAGAATATTACTGAATTAAAAGGGAAGCAACAAGAGGCCTATCACATGTTTATTGATACAAAAAAGAAATTTTTAGAAATAGATAAGGCTATTAAAGAGAAGTTGAAACTCTTAAATATCGAAAGAAAATGTGAAGAAACAAAAAAGAACGTTGAAAAGAGAAAAGTTGAAAAGATGAATATTGCTAAAATCCATCAATTGGCTCAGAAAGTTGAGGAAAAGATTAAGAAAAAGCAAAAGATAACTACTGAGGATTTATTGGCATTTCAAGCTCAAAATGAAACTGTTTAACGATCTTGTGTTATGGACGCAGCACACATTTGCTCCCTTGGGATTATGGGGATTGTTTGTTCTTTCTGTGATTGAGTCTATTTTTTTCCCAGTTCCTCCAGATATTTTAGTTATTATCCTCACACTTCAGTATCCTTCCCATTTTTGGCTGATAGCTTTAATCGCAACTATGGGGAGTGTTGTTGGAGGACTTATAGGATACAGTATTGGTTATCTTGGGGAGAAGACTATTCTTGAAAAAATGTTTTCCAAGAAAAAGATGGAAAAGGTACACAGATTATTTGATAGATATGGAGCAGGATCTGTATTGATTGCTGCCTTTACTCCTTTGCCTTATAAAATATTTACTATTGGAGCTGGTGTATTTTATATTAATATGAAGAAGTTCATACTTGCTTCTCTTATTGGGAGAGGGGGAAGATTCTTTTTAGTGGCTTGGTCTGTTTATGCTTATGGTGACTCTATTGTTGGAACCTTAGATCAGTATATCATCAATCCTGTTACACTTACTGCTATAGGCGGTGCAGTTGTTTTATTCCTTTACATTAGGTACAGAAAGAGACTTGCATTTTAATAATGAAAACTAAAAAGATTTTATTTATTATTCTTTGGATATTACTAATTGTTATTAGTTTTATTTATGACCAAAAAATATTAGATTTTGCTCAATCTTTGAAGAACTCTGTCCTTGATTTTATTTTTTTAGGATTACATTATTTAACAGACTGGGTTAGCATACTTGTTTTATTCTCTTTATATTTTTTAATAAAAGACAGGAAAAAACTGAAATCTTTCTTAATTTGTTATCTTATAACCATGCTTTTTGTGGTATTATTGAAGAATTTTGTTGAAAGAGAAAGACCCTCTGTAGAACTTGAAGATGATTTGTACAAGTCTTTTCCAAGTGGTCATAGTGCTGCTGTTTTTTCTGTGCTTAGCTTTGTTTCTGAAAAATATATTAAGTACTGGGTGTTTATTTCAATTTTAGTAATGGTTTCAAGAGTTTATTTAGAAGCTCATTATGCAAGTGATGTTTTAGTTGGAGCCTTTATTGGTTATTTTGGGTGTAGAACTTTGTTAAGAGTTGTTGAATCTAGAAAAGTGTCTAAACTTGTGTCTTAATACTTCTTGTACCTAAAAGTTTAGCTTCTAAATTTTTTATTTTCAATTATTTTTTTGTCGCGCCTTCGGCGCATACAAATACCCCGAGAGAGGGATCCGAACCACCCAGATACCCGTCGCAATCCAGATAAGCCCCACCGAACCTCGCGATAGCTCCGTTTCTTGGGTGGCAATAGTAAATATTCTCTCCTTGTTTGTAAGTTTGATCTTGAGATCTTCTTGTTGGCAATCCTTGCTTGTTAAATTCTAAATCCACGAAACAATCTTCTCTTATGCAGTCTTTGAGTGTTTCAGTTATTCCTTCTAGTGAGTTATCTTTTCCCTTTTGGGCAGTTTTATGGTTATCAGCAATCTTCCAAACAGTTTTATTTTCGCTGAATTTAGCATCCAGCCAAGTCCAACAGCCACCCTTATGGTTACTTGATAGGTATTTCCATAAATCTTCTGCTTCATCTCTTGGTACTGGCTTATTATCTGCAGTGTACAGTGTGATTTTTCCTTGTGATGCATCTCTAACTTGTATAAGATAAGGCATAAATAATGAAGGAGTGGGCATGAATAACCCATTATCTGCTAGTGCATAATGCGTGTTTTCCCAGGTTAAACCTTGATATGATTCGTTTCTTGAGATAACTACCTTACTATTAGGAACTCTTATGTAAACTTCTCCTTTGATATTTGCCCTAACATCTAATGGCTCGATTAGCTTGGGATTTGTTTCTGATGTTTTTTTATTTTTTAACAGCTTTCTTTCTTCTCTTTCATGCTCTTCAGTTACTTTTCTAGCTAAATCTGGATCAAAGCGTGATCTTCGTTTTGGATTGCCTATAATACAGATATTATTCATTTTAATCTCTATACAATCTATCAGTCAAATCAATAACTGTAGATGCAATATCCTGTGCATCTTTTTATAACAACCTTTAAATAATTTATGGGTATAACTACTCTTGGGGGGTTTTAATGAATAAGGTAAGTTGGATTATACTATCATTAATTGTAATGTTAAGCTCTAATGTAATTGCTGCTAACTCTGATGTAATTATAACTGAGATAATGTTTGACCCACCTAATGCAATTATTGGGCAAGCACAAGATTATTATCGATGTGCAAATGATTCTAGCTGCCAATGGGTTGAGGTATACAACAGAGGAGATTCAGCCATAGACTTAAGCTCATGGAAAGTAGAGACTTCTACTAGAAATAACCAGGGAAATTATTTCTATAATTTTGGAGATGCCGTTATACAACCCGAATCATACTTGGTTATAGCTACACAGCTCTCAGATGAGGAGGGTGATGGATTTAGCTTAGCAACAGTATATGGGGATGGTGATGGGTTATGGGGTAATCCTTCAGCAGATAATTTTGAGGCTGTAGACTCTGATATTCCTTTTTTTAATACCCCTGACCTTTTCCCAGGCCAAAATACATTTGAGAATATAGCTTTAGTTGATCCCGAGGGGAATGGAGTGAGCAGGGTTGCTTTCATGTCTTATGAAACAGGACCATTAATCCAAGTTCAGAAAAACAATGGGTATACAAGTGAAAGAGATACAAGTGGAAAATACCTAAAAAGCATGGGATTGGGTGGATCTCCTGGAAGAGCAAGAAATTCTCCTCCTGTATTTACAAGCATTCCAGATATTAATCTAAGTGAAGATCAGGTACTATCCTCAAGGTTATTAGATTTTAGGAGCTTCTCTTCTGATGTAGAAACTAGCAAAGATAATTTTGTATTTTCGATAGTTGGCATAGACACTAATATCCCTAACTTAATTAATTGCGGGGTTATAGGTACTGAAAGTGATCCTAGCAAGACTTATTTTTTTAATTGCACAAGTTTGGCTAAAGATGCATTTGGTACTGCTAGAGTTTTTGCAAGTGTAAATGATGGTGTTAGCACTGCGAATGGAAACTTTTCTGTAAATGTCAAAAATGTCAATGATGCACCCACTTTTACTAGTACCTCACAAGACAAAACCACTGCTACTTTGCTTTATACTTATGATGCTGATGCTCAGGATATTGAAGGTAATTCTTTTAATTTTAGCATAAAAGAAGCTCCAAGCGGGGTTAGGATTAATCCTGCTACTGGTGTGCTTAACTGGACTCCTACAGAATCTCAAGTAGGAAACCAAAGGATTGAGATTGCTGTTACGGATATATTATCCCAAGCTGAAAGAAATTTGGGATTAACAACTGCAACCTCTATTCAGAGGTTCACAGTTACTGTTGTTCCTATTTTTGGATTTTTAAATGCGGATGTTGTATACTCTGAGGGGACTCTCACTAATGTGAGTTCAACACAAACTATTCCAAGAGTGTTTACTGCATCTGAGGTTAATGTTACAACAACCCTAATTAACAGACATCCCATTGAGCAAGGAGTGAATATCCTTATGGAAGATGTAGCATTTAACGCAAAGCTTTCTAAAGGGTCTCAATTGGTATTTGACAAAGAGATTTTTTCAGGATTTATTATAAACAGTCTTGAGACTAAACAAATCCCTTTTATTTTTACCATACCTCGTGATTTGACAGAAGGGACTTATACTTTAACCTTGAAAGCTGAGGGGGATCTCTTAGATGTTGATGCCAATTTGAGGGATGTTATTGTTCGCCAATCACAAACTTTTATTCTGTATTTAGAGGTGCAACAAGCAAGGCATGATGTTTATATCTCTTCAATAGATTTAGAAGAAGAGGCTGTATGCAGAAAGCAGTCTACAATAAGAGTAGATGTTAAAAACTCCGGAACCAGGACTGAAAGGGATATACAATTAAGTGCAGTTCATGCCCCGTTAGGCATTAACCTTAATTCAATCATAGATAAGTTGGCACCTGGAGAAACAAAAACAACTTTTCTAAATGTAACCCATATAGCAGGAATTCATAATATCACTGCACATGTGACTTATAGCTTAGGGACTAGTAGCAATACCCTTTTTGGATTTGAGGCTTGCACAAGAGCAGGAGATTTCAATAAAGATTTTTGCATTAATGAAAAGGATTCTGAATTGTTATCAAAAAATATGGGCTTGAAAAGTTCAAATGCTACATTTGATGCTATTTTTGATATAGTTAAAAATGGGGTGATTGATTTTGATGATTTCTTTGTATTGATGGACAAGATTGATAGTGAATGCGTTACTATTTCTTCAACAAGTAGCGAACCGAAGCCTCCGGTTATTATTAATGGAGAAGGATTTGGTGCCGGAATTTCACAACTTAAAATTATATTACAACAAGGAAGTTCGGTTATATCTCAATTCTTTTTAACTAATAAAGGGAATTCATCATTTGCTGTTTCAAACACTTTGGAAGGAAGTTTTTCTGCAGAGAGTAGTTCTATCAAATTTGAATTTCCAAGTTTACTAAGCTTATCTACTGGAAGCTCTTCTGGTGTAGCTTTCAAAACAGAGGTACCTGAACAGTTTAAGCTTGGCGTTTATAGTGGAACATTCACTCTTAAAGCAGATAGACAAACCACTTCGTTACCTGTGGAGGTTGAAGTTATCCCAGATGTTTGTGAAAGTGGTATTAAGGGAGAGGACATCTCTATAGGGATAAATGAGCCTAATAAAAATGAGAATTTTAAACCCGGAGATAAAATTGATGTTGACCTAACTGTAAAAAATAAAGGGAATACTAGGGATATAGGTGTGGAAGGTATTCTTTGGAACGTTGACAAAGATGATGAAGTTGAGTCTATTGATCTTGATTCTGTTGAAATAGAAAGGGGAAGCACTGAAAAAGATGAATTTGATTTTGAGATTACCATACCTGAAGATGTTGAAAATGACAAGATTGTTCTTTATATCAAGGCATTTGAAGATAGTAATGAAGAACAAGCATGTACTGTTGAAAGCCAAACCTTGGATATTGAGAGAGAAAAGCATGATGTTAGAATACTGGGGGTATCTGCACCAAGAGAGTTATTATGCGGTACTAATGCTGTGATGAAGATTGATGCTAGGAATTTTGGAAGAACTGATGAAAAAGCTTTTTTCAGAGTTACTAGCAATGAGCTTGGCTCGATAATAGAGTCCAGGCAATTTGATTTAAAAGAGTTTGATAAAACAGGAGATTCAGTATCTGAAACAATACCTTTTGTAGTTCCTATAGCAAAAGATGAGAACTCCATTTTCTTAATGTCTGTTGTTTATGATAATGGGGCTGGTGTACAAAGTGTTGAGAAGGAGATTCCGATTGTATGCAGTGAAGACAAAATTGTTGAAACACAAGTAAATATCCAATCTAAATCCAATGAAGGAAATGATAATCTTGTTCAAGGTTCTGGTTTCAAGGTTGCTCAGTCAGTAAGCCAAGAGTTAGAGAATGATTTGATGATACAGATTGCAGTATTCCTTTCATTTGTATTGGGATTAGGCATTGTTGCTTATGCCCTAAAGACTGTTATTTTGATGAAAAAATGAGTCACCGAAAGGTTTATATAAGTTTTCATGACTATAGAATAATAACAATTATCCTTAAGGGGGTTAGAAACAAAATGAAAAAGTTATTAATGAGTTTATTTTTAGTGTTATTAGTTAGTTTAAGCGTTGCTAGTGCAACTTTAAGTGTGACTGTTTCAAGTCCAACTTATCCGGGAACCCAAACATCTGCAAATCCTGGGGATACTGTTAGTTATACAGTAACTGTTGGAAACAGTATTAGCTCACCAGTGACTGCTGTTTTATCAAGTTCTGATCTTGTTCAAGGAACAAGTAAAATTAGTGTACCTACAAGCTTAGCTTCTTTGACTGTTCCTGCAGGTGCAGGGTCTACTCAACCAACTACTGTTCAAGTTGTAGTTCCTACAGTTTTGAAAGGAACTTACACTGGAATAATGACTGCTACAGACTCGGCAAATTTCGTAAATAAAGGAGCTGTGTCTTATTCAGTTGCTGTTGGTGAAGTAAAATCTTTAGATGTCGAGCAAAGTGCAATAAAGATAAGCACTTTTGAAGGTCAAACAAAGACAACAGATATTGTTTTAAAAAACAAAGGTACTGTTGCTTTGAGTAATTTTGAAGTGGTTCATACTTTATCAACAGATGGAAGTTCTGTTATATTTGACCCAGATAATGAAGATAGAATCGTTTTAGAGTTCAAGGTTGAGGACAAAGAGCTTTCCTCTTTGGTTTTAAATCCTGGTGAATCTAAAACATTGAAAATTAAGACAATAGCGGATGAAGGTTTTGATTTAGGTACTAAATCTGGAACTTTCACTGTTAAATCAAAAGTTCAAGGAACAACAACAGAAGTTGCAGATTCAGCTTCTTTTGAGTTAGAAGTGACTCCTGAACTTTGTGAAATTGGTCCTATCGGGACTAAATTAGCATTGGACATAAAAGAACCAGACAATGGGGAAAATTTCAAACCGGGAGACAAGATAACTGTTGAGATCAATGTTGAGAATAAAGACAGTGAAGATAGAGACGTTGAGTTAGAAGTTTCTCTATGGAACTTAAATGAAAATGATGAATTGCTTAGTAGCGATGAAAGCTTAAACATTGATAGCAATAGTGATGAAGATGTTGAAGTTGAATTTGTCCTTCCTTATGGGGAAGAGATAGGTGCAAGCGACAAGATCGTGATATTTGCAAAGGCTGTATTTGATGATAGTGACTTTGGAGAGATTAACCAATGTGCTGAAGGATCAACTTCTATTGATGTTGATAGAGAGAATCATGAGGTTATTATCCGAGAATTTGTTGCAAATCCTACAATTTTAAGTTGCAGCGATAATGTAAACTTCAGAGTTTCTGTCTTGAACATTGGTAAGAAAGAAGAGGATAATGTTCAAATTGCAGTTAGAAGCCCAGACTTGTTCGGAGTAAATGACTTGCAGTCCAATGAATTCACATTGAAGAAGTTTGACAAGAGTGACAATAGTGCTGTAAAGACGTTTAGCTTTAAAATACCCGAGAATATTAAAGAAGGGGCTTATAATATAGAGTCCATTGTCTTATTTGACAGCAAGTCAAAATCTGACGTGGAAACCCAAACATTAACAATTGAGGAATGTGCGTCTACTACACCAGCAAAGAGTAATGCAGTTGTAAGCTTATTACAGAAAACATTTGCAGGAAATGGTGGAAAGGTATTTGCAGTTCCAGTTACCTTACAAAATTCAGGAGCTGAAGCTATAGCCTATACTGTTGAAGCAAATGCTGTTGGCGGATGGGGAACAACTGAATCAGAAGATGTTTTGGTTGCACCTGGACAAGCTTCTACCGTATTTGTTTATGTAACACCTAAAGCAGACCTAGAAGATGGAAAGTATGCTGGAAATGTTGTTTTGAGGCAGAATGGGAATGTAGTTGCTACTGAAACATTCAGCGTTGATGTAGGAATAACACCAACTGGAAGCACAATATTCCAACCTACTACAACTTCAGGATCATTTTTCAGAAACTGGGTTGAATCCGGAAGAATCTTCTGGGTTTTAGGGATAGTTATTTTGTTAGTGTTGATAATCTTCTTTGCAAGATTGATTTTTGCAAAGGAGTAAACTTTTTTTATTTTTCTTTAAACTTTTTCTATAACTTTTTTTGTAGAGTAAATTTTATAAATGGGAGATAGAGAACTCTGTTATGAATCCTTGGCATGAGATATCCCCTGGTGAAGATGTACCTAATGAGATAGTTGCATTTATTGAAGTTCCTTCTGGTTCTAGGAATAAATATGAGTTAGATAAAACAACGGGGTTGATTAGACTAGATAGGGTTCTTTATGGCCCTGTGCATTACCCTGGAGATTATGGGTTTATACCACAGACTTATTGGGAAGATGGAGATCCTGTGGATGTTTTAGTCTATCTCATCATCCTGTAATTCCTGGATGCTTAGTTGATGCAAGACCTATTGGGGTATTGAAAATGATAGATTCTGGAGAGGAAGATGACAATATTATTTGCGTTCCTGTAGGAGATCCTAAATTTGCAGAGGTGATGTCGATTAAAGATATATCGCCTCATCAAGTCAAAGAAATCGTGCATTTTTTTGAAGTGTATAAGCATCTACAAGGAAAAAAGGTTAAAGTTACTAAAGTATTAGACAGGAAAGAGGCGTTAGCTGCTGTGAAGAAAGGAATTAAGCTTTATAATGAAAAGATTAGGAAATAATTTTTTCATTCTATACAATAATTCATTAGGAGTGGCATTCCGCCCTCATCATAACTTGTATCTGCTTTGAACCCTAATTCTTTATACCATTTCTGAGCACGTTCATTTTGTAAGGAGACTCCTAAAGCTACGACATGCTTTTATTATTTCATTTTTTTAATTAAAGGGCACGGCAGGATTTGAACCTGCGAATGGTCGCTCTGCAGGCGACTGCTTTAACCACTTAGCCACGTGCCCTTATAGTTTAAAGATATGAAATAGAATTAAAAGGTTTCCTTTATTGTAAAATATGGTCACGGCTTTAAACTTTCACAGAGTAGTTTCTGCTTACGAGAATCAAAAAAATCTAGGCATTTATAGAAATTGGAAAATGAGGATTTTTCTATAATAACTCTAAAACATATCGTTCTCGTCCCATCCTTTCGTTCGTTTCCTTTATCAATCTTAATTGGAGAGGATTTAATATCAAAAGAAAAAAGCATATCTTTCATCTGATTGAAATAATTAACCGCATATTGCTTTAAATCTTCACGCCTGTATTGTGTCAGAGTAATTCGCATTCTCCCATCTTTTTGGGAATAGATACTTCCTTCACAATCATAAATTCCCCTTAGATAGCTAGATTTTATTTTATTGTTTCCTTTTACAATCCAAGATGGTAGTACATAAGGAAGATTTGTTTTATTTCCAACTGCGGCCCCGGAATCTTTGAGAAAATAAGATAGAGACTTTGAAGCAAAAAAGAGTTTGATCGCTTATCACCTAGGCGATTATCTTGGTAAAGAAGGGGTTTAACATCGAAATATGAGGTAAACATCTTTATAACACGATCTATGTCTTTTTTATTTTTTGAATAAAATGAAACAGTACCTTTAGTTTCTTTTACCTGTAAATGTCCGTCTCCATTAATAAGTCCAATTATAAGAGCTAAGTTTTCTTTTGATA
>Ga0209541_10003655_pt1 | contig 28029 bp, 28 predicted proteins | sample RifCSPlowO2_01_FD_184027 | JGI IMG/M metagenome (GOLD analysis project Ga0209541, IMG submission 184027) | Groundwater microbial communities from Rifle, Colorado - Rifle CSP2_plank lowO2_0.1 (SPAdes) (version 2) | ecosystem: Environmental > Aquatic > Deep subsurface > Groundwater | place... | reverse complement strand
AAATGCCCTATCAGATGAAAGTCAAGCAGCGGCAAACTACATATTAGCAAAACCTCAAAACGCTTGGACCACTATGGCTCTGGCTTCGGTCGGCCAAAATAATATACCATCAGAGCACCTTAAAAATATTGCCAGCAACAATGCCAACGATTACAGTTCCGCTGTCTTGGCGATTACCGCGTTGGGACAGGACCCGAGAACATTTGGAGGGAGTGATTACGCGGCAAAATTAAAAAGTTTCTGGAACGGAACGCAATTAGGAGATTCAAACCTTTTAAATGATGATATTTTTGGACTATTAGCGCTGGTCTCAGCGGGCGAACCACTTTCAAACCCAATTGTGTCCGGAATTAAAAATTATATTATATCTGAACAAAACTCAGATGGAGGGTGGGGTTGGTCTCCCTCTGCCGGTTCTGACTCTAATATGACGTCCGCTTCTGTTATGGCATTGGTAAGCGCAGGTGTTCCAACCGCGGATAACTCTATTCTTACCGCGGTTAATTTTTTAAAAACAATGCAGAATCAGGATGGCGGGTTTGGATATGACGGTTCAGACTGGGGCAAAGTTTCTGATGCCGCTTCCGATTCATGGGTAATTTCTGCAATTTACGCGATAAGCCAAAATCCGGCGGATTGGAATAAAGGAGAAGTAAACCCAATAACCTATTTACAGTCATTGCAAGACGCGACAAGCGGATTTTTTCATCATCAGCAAGGAGACCAAGAAACCTCTTTTACCCCCACGGAAACCGCTTACGCGATTATTGCTTTAGAGGCCAAATTTTTTCCCTTAAACATTGTTGCGCCGCCGCAAACTTTTTTATTCCGTATTGAAGGAAAAGATGAAACTCTCTGCCAAGGAAGCGCAACCGGCCCTACTGCGATGGATATTGTAAAAAACGCGGCAAGCATATGCAATTTCACTTACAACATTGAAACAACTTCTTATGGGCCTTATCTCACTGCCATTGCCGGAGACGAAGCATCAGGCAGTATCGGCTGGCTTTACTTAGTGAATTCTATATCTCCACCGGTTGGAGCCGCAGATTATAATTTGCAGCAAGGAGATGAGGTGGTTTGGTATTTTGGAGATTTTTCTTGGAAACCAACCAAGCTTGAAATGGACAATAATGAAACAACAGCGTCCCCGCGCGTTACTTTTTTTGACAGTTCAACTTGGCAAAATTTAGAGGGAGCCACGGTAAAGGCAGGAAATTCTACTTTTATTACAGATTCATCAGGGATGGTTTCTGTTAGCATTGCCTCTTTGCAAGACGGGTTATACCAGATATTCGCGGAAAAAGAGGGATATATAAGAAGCAATAAAGTTATACTTGCCGTGGGACAGGCGCCGTCTGACCATCAGGTTGGATTAAAGGTTAATCTCGTTCAAACTCAGCCGTTGCAGGAGGATGACCAAGACAGCATATTTTTTTCAGTAAGCCCTTCTGAAGTTGACTTTGGCGATATGAAAGCCGGAGATTCAAAAACCAAGACCTTAAGTTTGTCAAACAGCGGTTCTAAAAATATCAATGTTGATGTGGAGGTTGGGGGAGCTGAAGTTTTTATGTCAAATACTTTTATTAATGGAAACATTTGGAATGATTTTTCAGCGAATGTGGCAAAAAATGCTTCTTTGGACATTCAGTTAATGCTTTCTGTTCCCGACAGCTATTCCGGCGAATTCGGCGAACAAGATGGAGGATTAACATTTTGGGCTATAATACCTTGAATTACGAAATGACCTTTAACTCTTTATGTCTTGGTTTTGGCTGCGACTTCGTAAAAATTATTCGGCATACATTACTTCGTCAGTATGCCTCAAAATTTTTACTTCGTCTCGCCCGAAAACCAAAACAAAATAGTTCGGAAGGCATTTCGTAACTCAAGGTATCGCGCAATAATGAAGTTAAGATATATAATTATTTTAATATCTGCTGGCGTTTTTTTAGCCGCGACAGCAAACGCTTCTGCTTTGAAAGTCGCACCCTCATCGCTGGATTTTGATTATGCCTCCGGAAAAACAGAGCAAAAAATCCTAACAGCTGAAAATCCCGGAAAGGACGCGGCGCTCTTTGAGGTGTACTCGGATGATTTTTCCGAGCAAATAAATATAAATCCCTCCAGTTTTGTGTTAAATCCCGGAGAAAAAAAAGAGGTGGTGGTTCTATCTTCTTTTGAAAAAGAGGGGGTTTACGCGACAGCTATTTCGGTTGTTTCAAAGCCATTGTCTGACAGAACGTTCAAAACAAACGCTGGCGTAAAAATTCCCGTAGAAGTCAGAGTGGGGCAAAAAAAATCCTCAGTTTGGCCGGCATCTGTTTTAGACGGATTTAAAGAATTTTTTGGGAATCAGGCGGTTTTAATTTTTACCGCAAGTATTGTTATTATTCTGATATTGCTTATAATAAAAAAGAAAAAAGCGGAATAATGAAAAAAACGTTTTACATCATTTTTGGGCTGGCGATTATTGTTGTTATAGCCGGCTGGATGTTGGCTCCTAATGTCCCCAATGTTTTTTGGCAGAGTGAGGGGAACACAAGCAGTGTTGATAATGTTTTAAAAACAGCAGAAATGTTTGCGACGCTGGCAATTGACTACGGCGATGGAGAGACGGAAAATTTTCAAATTGATTTTACTGAAGGCGCAACAGTTTTTGATTTGTTAAGAGACAAGGCAGATGAGTTGGGGCTTAATCTAAAAACCAAAACTTATGACATCGGAGTTTTAGTTGAAGCTATAGGGGACAAGGAAAATGGACAAGATGGAAAATATTGGCTATACTATGTAAATGAACAGCTCCCCATGGTAGCTTCCGACAAAATGGAAGTTAAGGAAGGGGACAAGATTGAATTTAAATTTGAAAAATCAACATTTTAATCAAGAATTTTAATATGAATCAATTAACCAAAAAAGGAAAAATTATAGAATTTGCCGTTGCTTTGATTTTAATTTTAATCGGAGTTGTTTTGCGGCTTGTTCCGCACGCTCCCAATTTTACGCCCATAGCCGCTATTGCTCTGTTTGGAGGAGTTTATTTTTCAAGAAAAACAGCTCTTTTTTTGCCCATAGCCGCAATGCTTGTTTCGGATATTTTTATTGGCTTTTACGATTTTAAGATAATGACAGCTGTTTACGCCAGTTTTCTTTTTTCGGTTTTACTGGGATTCTGGATTAAAAAACATAAAAAATGGCAAACAATCGCGGGGGGAGCGGTCTTGTCTGCTTTATTGTTTTTTCTTATTACAAATTTTGCCGTTTGGGCTTTTTCGCCTCTATATGCCAAAACTTTTTTCGGATTAATTCAGTCCTATGTAATGGCTTTGCCATTTTTCAAGAACAGTTTGCTGGGAGATATCTTTTACGTGTCAGTATTTTTCGGCGCGTACGAGATGGCAGGGGCTTATATTAAGAAAAGATTCAGAGTAAAATCAAAGAGTGTTGCCCCGGCTCTCCAATAAATCCAACACGCCAGGCGTCTGGCGTATTCAATATTTAGGTTAATGATACCTTTTGACCCCCCTTGACACCAATTCAAGGGGGGTTTAATATGAATTAAAGATTAAAAATTAAAAATCAAAAATTAGAATTATGGTGGAGGAGATAAAGCCGGAAAAAGTTTATACTCCGAAAGAAGCGCGGGATTTTTTGAAGGTCTCAGAAAGCACGATGAAAAGAATGATTAAAAACGGGATTATAAAAGCTTATAAAGTTTCAGGCCAACACAGAATTTGGGGAGCTGAAATTTTGAAATTGCTGTCACCGGAGGTGGGGACAGGGATTTACAGGGTTTATAAAAATATCCGGGAAAAAACAAAAGAAACCATTAAAAAATGGTAAATTATGGATGAATACGTATATCATATTCATAATCTTATAACTGTGCGCGTTAATCCAAAATCGCGTCCGTGGGTATTAAAATCAATCAATCGGCAATTGGGGTCTTTTAGAAGCTCAAAGCGCGACCATTCCAATCCGTTGATGATATCGGTCAGTCCCTTTGAAATGTTTTCCTTTGCTCAAGACAGAGAGATTTTCCAAAATTTGGAAGGCGGCAGAGATTTGTGGTGCGCGGACCGCGACTCCCGCCTGGCAATAGAAAAAAAACCGGCAGGATACGCAGTATATACTGATGCCATGTTTTCTTTTACCGGGCTTATTCAACAGCTTTTTATTAGCAAAGGCATCTCATTCGCGCATGCTGCTGCATTGCAAAGCCCCGCGGGACTCGTCACTGTTTTGGCGGGTTCCGGAGGAGTCGGCAAAACAGCGCTTTCCGGTTTTTTGGTAAAAGAAAAAGGGTACAAACTGCTGGGCGACGACATGGTGGCGCTCACAGAATCCGGCGAGTGTTTGGCGTTTCATAAAGCATTTGTACTCAAGGAATATCACCGTTCGGTTTACCCCGAGTTATTCGCCGCTCGCAAACATATGAGTCTGCGAAAACGCGCCACCCGCTCCATTATTTGGCACCTCTATGCCAACGTCCCATTCCGAGGGATTATTGATAAATTTCTCAAGAGCAAAGGAGTTTACAACAGGATTGCGTTTATTCCTTTTATCCGCAGAGACTATGTGGACATTGTTCCCGCCGAACAAATATTCCCGGCTAACTGTTTAGCAGAGCAGGGGACGGTCGAGAAAACAATATTGCTTCTTAGGTGCGCTGTCCCTGATTTTTCAATAGAGGAGAAAAGCGGGATATGGATGGCGCGCCGCATGTTTGCCATTCTCTACCAGGAGCTTGAAAACGACCTCAAACGGCTTCTTGAAATGGGGTCCTTGGGTTTGGAAGATCTTGGGGCTGATTTTTGGCGCGCGCGCGTTATTTTAGAGAAAGCGGTGTCTCGCGCGCCGTGTCGCGTATTACGCATTCCCCAGAAAGCGACCCCGGAAGAGCTGGCTCGCGCCTTTGAGAAGTTGGTTAATTAATACAATACATTTTATGGAACAAGAACTAAAAAATAAAAAAATATTGATAACGGGCGGAGCAGGCTCTATAGGGACTGCGTTAATAAAAGAGTTTTTAAAATACAACGTTGATACGATACGCGTTTTGGATATTTCGGAAAACGAAATACACAAGCTGAGAAACAATTTTATTGGAGAAACAAGGATGCGTTATTTAATAGGAGATGTAAGGGATTTAAACAGATTAAAACTTGCCATGGAAGATATTGATATAGTTGTGCATTTAGCAGCCATGAAACATGTGCACGTTTGCGAGTATAATCCTTTTGAAGCGGTAAAGACAAACGTAGATGGATTGCAGAATGTTATAAATTGCTCCAAAAACGAGAACGTTGAAAAAGTAATCTTTACCAGCACAGACAAAGCGGCCCATCCCTTAAGCGTTATGGGAATGACTAAGCTTATGGGGGAAAAACTTATATCTTCCGCAGACTTTTACAAAGGAAGTAAAAAAACACTTTTTGCTTCTGTGCGTTTTGGAAACGTCATCGGCTCTAACGGCTCCGTTATGCCGCTTTTTAAGAGACAAATTTTAAATGGAGAGCCGATTAAGATAAACGACAAAGAGATGACCCGTTTTGTGATTACAATGGATGAGGCAGTCAAGCTGATTTGCAAGGCCGTTGAGCTTGTAAGGGGCGGAGAAACATTTGTCTGGAAAATGAAAACGTTGAAAATAACTGATTTGGCGGACTCCATGATGAGCAAATACGCGAACGGCAAGGAGATAAAAGTAAATGTAGCCGAAAAAGAAGAGGGTGAAAAAATACATGAAGAAATAATGTCAGACGAAGAGCTCTCGCGCGCGGTGGAGCTGGATAATCTTTATATTATTTTTCCCATGGTTGACCAAAAGAGCGTCAGGAGCAAATACCAAGAGGCAAAGCCGATTGCGGACCCGGTTATTGCTTCAAACATGGGAGTTCATTTGTCCAAAGAAGAAATAAGCAAATTATTAGATATATGTTAGAAGTTTTATTAATTGACCCTCCGTTTCCGGAGAGGCCTTGGGACATAAAATGGCTGACACAATTTCCGCCGAAGGGTTTGATGTACATAGCCGCTTATTTGCGGAACGCCGGAGTGGATGTAAACGTTTTAGACACAAAGCAGTTTCAATTTGAACGGCCGTCGCTTCTTTCACGCTCAATAAGCGAAATACAGCAGTTCGTAAAATATTATATAGGCCAGCATAAGCCCAAGGTTGTTGGAATAACGTCAACAACTATTTCGTATATTCCAGCCACAAAGGTGGCTCATGCCGTAAAGCAGGCCGACCCTTCGGTAAAAGTGGTTATCGGGGGAGTTCATGTTTCGTTTACCGCGCGCGAAACATTGATTGAGTGCCCGTGGATTGACATTGTTGTCAGGGGCGAGGGGGAGCGCGCTTTGCTTTCTATTGCTGAGGGAAAGCCTTTATCAGAAATACGCGGGATAAGCTACAGGGAAAACGGAGAGATTATTGATAATCCGGAAGGGTCGTTTCTGTTGCCGGAAGAAATTCCAATACCGGCTTACGATATGCTTGATATGAAAAAGTACTCTTACGTTGTTTTAATGTGCACCAGGGGATGCCCCTATAACTGCACTTTTTGCGAACTGCCTCAGGTTCACGGAAGAAATATGCGCTGCCGTTCTTATGAAAGGGTGTCTGAAGAGTTAGAGCTGGCGCTGTCTCTGAACCCGAACCTTGAAATAAGGTATGAAGACGAATTTATGGGGCTTTTTCCGGAACGCACAAAGCAGATTTTAGAGACCGTAAAAAGCAAAAGAGTGGGCCAGTTTAGGGCGGCTACCAGGCCGGACGGCCTTACGGACGAAATTTTGGTTAAATTAAAAGAAGCCGGCTGCACTAATCTTTACATAGGAATGGAGTCCGGTTCAGATGAAGTTCTAAAATTTAACAAGAGGGCGGTTACGGTGTCTAATATTTTGGAAATAGCTGAAATGTTCAACAAAAATGAAATGCTTTTTCACGCCGGCTTTATCTTGGGACTGCCGGGAGAGACAAAGCAAACATTAGAACAGACTTTGGATATTGCCTTAAAGTGCTGCGACGCCACATTTGAGATTGTGCAAAAAAGGTTTAAGGAGCTTCTTTTAATGATGCCATTCAAATTGATTGTTGAAAACTCAAGGGCGGAATTTAATTTATTGGCTCCCAATCCCGGCACAGAGATATTCAGAAATCCGGAAAAATTCAGATACAAGATATTCCATAAAAACTGGGAGCTTTATGATTGCAATACAAGCGTTGGGGAGCCGTATGATGTTTCAGCTCCGGAAATTGAAGAATTCAAAAAAAAGGCATTTCGAGCAGTCCAAGATAAAATGAGAAGCTATAACCTGCCTGTGAATTGGTGGGATTATGGATACAAAGGCTAATTTAATTAAAATAAATTATATGGGAGAAAATTTTGAAAATTTGGCAACACCAGAAGAACGAGAAGAAAGAAAAGAAATTTTGCAGGAAATGAAAGAAACGGCTTACTCGGAATCACCCTCTCCAAAAGAAGATTGGGACTTAGTGTGGGTGTTATCGGGTCCTGAAAAAAGCCTAGCAGATGCGCCAAAATCGGGAAAAAGGAATGAGAATAAGGACAGATTTGAAACTGCTTTTGAAATAGCAAAAAAAGTTACAGCTTTAAAATTAGGCAAAGAATACGAAGAAATAACCGAAAAGGAAATTATATCCTCAGGCCCTGATATTTACTTTAATGGTTCAGATGATGAAAATGATGCTTTGAGAGTTTTGATAAAAGAAGGTTTTTTGGCAAAAAATTATGATTTTCCCGCAGAAAAAGTCATTATTTCACCAAATTTGAAATTAAAGCATACGGGAGACCAATTTGAAAAAATAGAGGAAACCGTTTTAGCCGGAAAAAGAAAAATAGTTATAGTCAGCAGTATATATCATTTGCCGAGAATAAGAAGATATCTCAAAAGACATCAGGGAAAAATTGATCCGGAAAAAATAGTTTTATATCCGGCTGATCCGAGAGAAATGCCGGTTGGAAAAACTCTCGGCGAAATAAAAAAAATTCCGCGATATGAAAAAGAAGGTATTTTACCTCCTAAAGATAAAAAATAAAATAACTAAATGATTGATTCCAAAGTTAAAAAAATTTTAATCACAGGTGGCGCCGGGTTTATGGGCCGGTGGACAGCGAAAAATCTTGTTGAAAAAGGGTACAAGGTTTGGATTTTAGATAATCTTTCAAACAGCTCCGAAAAAAACATTGAAGAGCTTAGAGATAAACTGCAGGATTTTATAATAGGAGATGTAAAAGATAGGGAGCTACTTTCAAAGTTATTTGAAAATAATTTTGACATATGCGTTCATTTTGCCGCCGCTATTGATGTGCAGGACAGCATTGATAATCCGGAAAAAAATTTTAATGACAACTGCTTGGGCGCTTTTAATATCTTAGAGCAGTGCAGGAAACACAATACTAAAATAGTTTTTGCCAGCTCTGCTTTAGTTTATAAATCTTCAGGTCCGGGCCAGTTGATAACAGAAGAGCATCCTGTTTTTGCTTCTTGCCCATACGCGGCAAACAAGCTCTACGGAGAAAATCTTGCAATAGCATATTTAAAAACATACAGTTTGCCGGTTATAATTTTAAGGCCATTTAGTATTTACGGCCCTTTTCAGAGAAGTGATTCTGAAGGAGGAGTTATGAGTATATTTATAAACAAAAAACTCAAAGGAGAGCCACTGGAGGTTTTTGGAACAGGAGACCAGGAAAGAGATTTTTTTTATATAGAAGATTGCGCTGAATTTATTGCTAGAGCTTGTTTTGAAGAAAAAGCTGCAGGAGAAATTTTTAACGCCGGATACGGCGAAGGGATAAAAATAAAAGATTTGGCAAAAAAAATAGCTGGCAAAGAAGCAGAGGTAAAATTTGTTGAGCATCACCACCCTCATGCTGAAATAATGAATATGGCAGCTGATTGGAGCAAAGCAAAGAAAATTTTGAACTGGAAACCAACAATAGATTTAGAACAGGGAATAATTAAAACAACAGAATGGCTAAAAAACCAATAATTCCATATGGGCGCCAATGGATAGATGAAAATGACATTAGAGAAGTTGTTAAAGTTTTAAAATCCGATTGGCTGACCCAGGGCCCAAAGATTGAAGAGTTTGAAAAAGCTGTTGCTAAATACTGCGGAGCAAAATACGGGGTGGCGGTTTGTTCTGGAACAGTTGCCTTGCACACAGCTTACAGCGTGGCGGGAATAGGCCCGGGAGACGAAGTTATAACAACTCCTTTGACTTTTGCGGCTTCGGCTAACATGGCGGCGGTTTTGGGGGTAAAGCTTGTTTTTGTTGATATTGAGAGCGACACTCTCAATATCAACCCCGAGCTTGTCGAAGGGTCGATAACTTCTAAAACAAAAGCAATAGTCGCGGTTGATTTCGCGGGGCATCCGTGCGACTACGATAAAATTTTAAAAATCGCGAAAAAACATAAATTATTGGTTATTGAAGATGCCTGCCATGCATTAGGGGCAAAGTATGCTTCCACGAGCTCATCACGAGTAAAATGGAAGAGAGTCGGCAGTCTTTCAGATATGACAATTTTTAGCTTTCATCCGGTAAAACATATTACAACCGGAGAGGGCGGAATGATTTTGACAAATAACAAAGATTTTTATGAAAAATTTAAAACGTTCAGGCATCATGGAGTAGTAAAAAATCCGGAAAAGGGAAAATGGTATTATGAAATAGACAACCTCGGGTTTAATTACAGAATCACTGATTTTCAGTGCGCGCTGGGCTTAAGTCAGTTGAAAAAAATAAATAAATTTTTAAAGAGAAGAAAAGATATTGCATCAAAATATAACAGGGGATTCAGAGATGTAAAAGAAATTATACTGCCCGCTGAAAAAGATTACGCAAAATCAGCTTGGCATATATATCCAATTCAATTAAAAAAAATAGACAGAAGAAAAATTTTTGAAGCTCTTCAAAAAAAAGGCATTGGCGCGCAAGTCCATTATATGCCCCTGCATTTGCATCCTTTTTATCAAAAAAAATTCGGGTATAAAAAAGGAGATTTTCCCGTTGCAGAAAAATATTATGAAAAAGCAATAACCTTGCCCCTTTTTCCTAAGATGACCGGCAAGGATATTCAATATGTTATTAATTCGGTTAAAAAAATAATATGAGAACTAAAAAAGAAAAAAATTATTCTGGGGCATTGAATCAACACTTAAGCAATTTGATAATTCAGGAAAAAAAGCCCGCGATAGAAATTGTTGATAATTTCCCCAAATATGCTTCACGGCAGATTATTTCCCGCTTTTTAGCCCAGCACGAGTTATTTAAAATGATTTTAGATATTAAGGGCTCTATTATAGAATGCGGGGTTTTTAGCGGGTCGGGATTAATGACTTGGGCAAAATTATCCGCAATATACGAACCGACAAACTATCACCGCGAAATTATCGGATTTGACACTTTTTCTGGTTTTCCCGATGTTGATATCAAAGATAAAACAGAAACTGAAAATGCTGACGCAAAAAAGGGCGGCATATTCGCAAACTCATATAATGAACTTAAAAAAGCAATAAGTTTATATGATTCAAACCGATTTCTTTCCCATATTGAGAAGGTTAAATTAGTTAAGGGAGATTTTTTGAAAACCGGTCCGGAATTTCTTAAGAAAAACAAGCACATAGTAATATCTTTATTGTATCTGGACTTTGACATCTATAAGCCCACCAAAGAAGCTTTAAAATTATTTTTGCCGAGAATGCCGCGCGGCTCAGTTTTAGTTCTTGACGAGATAAACAATCCCAGATGGCCCGGAGAAACAGAAGCCTTGCTTGAAGAGCTGAATTTTAAAAAGCATAAATTCAAAAATTTTTATTATGAACCGGACATATCTTATGTTATCTTGTAGCCATTGGTTTAAAACATAACAAAAAATTTATGCTGTTTAAAATAGGAATTGATTTAATAGAAGTTGATAGGTTTAAAAATATTGCTAAAAAAAATAGGTTTTTGGAGAATAATTTTACTAAAAAAGAGCTCAAAGATTGTGAAAAAAAACCAGCAGAAAGTTTGGCGGCCCGGTTTGCCGCCAAAGAGGCAATAAGAAAAACCATTGACGAGAATATTAAGTTTAATTTGATTGAAATAACAAACAAGAAAAGCGGTGAACCAGAAGCTAATTTTTTAGATAAAAATATTAAAGGAAAATATAAATCAATAATTAGCATTTCGCACACCAAATCTATAGCTCAAGCAGTGTGCATTACTTTCAAAAGCAAAAGCAAACACTAAAAAATGAGCGCCAAAAAATGCATCGTATTAGACCTTGATAACACTCTTTGGGGTGGTATTGTGGGCGAAGACGGGTTTGAGGGCATTAAACTTTCCTCGAGCGGGCCGGGGGCAGGTTTTATTGCTTTTCAGCAAGCTCTTTTAGACTTATATAATAAGGGGGTGATTTTAGTTATTAACAGTCGCAATAATTATGATGATGCCATAAAAGTCATTAAAACTCACCCAAATATGATTTTAAGAGAAAATAATTTCGCAGCTGTGCGAATTAACTGGAATGATAAAGTAAGTAATTTAAAAGAATTAGCAAGGGAAATAAATATTGGTCTTGAGTCAACAGTGTTTTTAGATGATGACCCGACAAATAGAGCGTTAGTCAAAGCAATTTTGCCAGAAGTTGAAACTCCAGAAATGCCCCCCGATCCTTCAGACTATGTAAAGTTTTTAATCGGGCTTCCGTATTTTGATTTAACTACCTTGACAGATGAAGATAAAATGAGGGGGAACCTTTATGTGACCGAAAGATTGCGCCGTGAGTCTGAGAAACTTTTTAACAATCAGCAGGACTTTCTAAAAAGTTTAGGTTTGGAATTGCAGATATTTACAGACGACCCATCTCAATTGGCGCGCTTAGCCCAACTTACCAGTAAAACAAATCAGTTCAATTTCAATAAACATGAGTTGTCAGAAAAAGATATTGCAGATTTTATAAATAACAAAGACTATCAGGTATTTTACGGCAGGTTAACAGATTGTTTTGGCGATTACGGAATAATTAGTTTTGCTATTGTAAAAAAGGATGCTGAATTATGGCAGATTGATCAATTTTTGATGAGCTGCAGGGCTATTGGGCGGGGCGCTGAGGAAGCATTCTTGGCAACTATAGCAAAAGTCGCAAGAGAAAATCAATCTAAAAACTTATTAATAACCTTTGTCCAAACGGAAAAAAATAAACCAGCAAAAGACTTTTTAGAAAAATACTTCAAAGAGAATCCAGCACCAATTGATAATATTGTTAATTCGCCACATTGGATAGCTGTTAATTTTTTACCAAATAAAAATGGAAAAATTTAATAAAATAATTTTCGATATTTTCAAATTAACACCGGACAAAATTAAAGATTCTCTGTCGGCAGAGGAAATTCCCGATTGGGATTCTATGAATTATTTATTGCTTATTGCTGAATTGGAAAAGCAGTTTAGAGTATCCTTTAATATGGATGAAGTATTAAGGGCTAAATCTTTGGGCGATATTAAAAGTATGCTTCGTTCAAAAGGCATAGAATTATGAAAAAAGGAAAAGTCGTATTTAAATCTGAAAATAAAGAATTTGTTTTTGAAGATATAGTAAAAGCCATTTCGGAATCCGGAATAAAAAACGGAGACGTTCTGATGGTCCATGCTGATTTGGCGCGTTTCGGAAAACTGGGAGAGATTACTGACAAAAAAGAATTTGCCAATGTTTTTATAGATGCATTTTTAAAAGTTATAGGAAAAAAAGGAACTTTAATTGTGCCTACTTTCACTTATTCTTTTTGCAATAATGAAATTTACGACCCGGGCAATACTCCATCCGCGGTAGGTTTATTTACCGAAGAATTACGCAAAAGAAAAGACGCTTTTAGAAGCATCCACCCTATATTTTCGGTCGCTGCTATTGGAAAAATGGCAAAAGAATTAACCAGCAACCTTAGTAAAAATAGTTTTGGCGAAGGGTCTGTGTACGACAAACTTTTAAAAGTAAAAAATAGCAAATATGTGATATTCGGAGTTGATTATTTTGCCTGCGCCCAAATTCACTATATTGAAGAGATGCTCAAAGCGCCCTACAGGTATGTTAAAAAATTTAAAGGGAAGATAAAAAATAAAAATAAAGAATACAGAGATGAATATGAGTTTTATGTCAGGCCTCTGGATAAAAGCGCGGTTCCTGATTTTGATAAAATTGAAAAATGGCTTTTAGACGCTGGTTTTCTTAAAAAAGCGCCCTTTGGTCATGCTTTTATAAGTGTTGCTAAAATCAGCGATATTGTTCGCCAAGGCATAAAAATGTTTAAAAAAGACCCAGCCTGCTTTATTAAAAAAACAGAAAAACATGATGAAATTAATTAAAGATTTGTGGTTAAAAAGAAGAGACATTGTTTCTGATGGGTTTGATGAATCATTGGAGTATATTTCAAAAATAATTCCTTTGAAAATCCATAAAATCCCTACCGGCACAAAATGCTGGACTTGGATTGTTCCGGAAAAATGGAGCGTTAAAGAGGCGTATATAGATGATTTGGACGGCAATAGAATTCTTGACCTTAAGAACCACCCCTTGCACGTTGTTTCTTATTCTTTGCCAGTTGATAAAATCGTCAGCAAGGAAGAATTATTGAAGCACCTGCACACAAATCCAGAGAGACCAGACGCTATTCCTTTTGAGTTTAAATATTACCAAAGAGATTGGGGGTTTTGCGTTCAAAACAGCAGATTAAAGGAGCTTACAAAAGATAGATATAAAGTTTTTATTGATTCTAATTTTGAGAATGGGGATTTGAAAATAGGAGAATTTACGATAAAAGGTGAAACCGACAAAATAATTGTTTCAGTTGCTCATCTTTGCCATCCCGCTCAAGTAAACGATGATTTAACCGGCGTTGCGATATTGGTGGATATTGCCAAAACAATTGCCAAAAAGAACAATTATTACACACATAAATTTTTATTCGTTCCGGAAACAATCGGTTCCATTGCTTATTTAAGCCAAAATGAGGATATAATTCCAAAATTGGAATATGGCATTTTTTTAGAAACGCTGGGAAACGATAACGTCCATGCCTTGCAGATGACAAGGCAGGGAAATACTCGATTAGATAGGATAGCGAGATATGTAATGAAAAGAAAACTCGAAAATTTCAAAGAAGGTCTTTTTAGGACAATTGTGGCAAACGACGAATTGGTATTCAACGGGCCCGGCGTTGACATCCCGATGATTTCAATCAGCAGATACCCTTACCCGGAATATCACACGTCAGATGATAATCCGGATATTGTTTTAGGGCAAAGATTAGAAGAATCCCGGGATTTGATTTTAGAAATTTTAAACATTATTGATAATGATTATATGCCCAAAAGGCAGTTTAAGGGTCCAATATTTTTATCGGGTTATGGCCTGTGGGTTGATTGGAGAGAAAATTTAGAATTAAACCAAAACATTGAAAAAATTATATTGAATCTTGAAGGAAACAAAACCGTATTTGACATAGCGGAAGAATTGAATATGAAGTTTAAAGATGTTTTGGATTTTGTAAATAAATTGGAAAAAGCCATGCTAATTAAAAAGATATAAATAAAATGGAAAATAATTTAGCAAATTTAATGGAAAATAAATGGAACGATTTACATTTAAAAGAAAGATTCCAATTAAAATATCCAAACGAACATTTGATAAGGTTTATATTTTCCCAATTTCCGCGGGGTTTAAGCGAAAGGGGAAAGATAAGAATATTAGATTTAGGATGCGGCTCGGGACCTCATACGGTTTTCTTGGCAGAGGAGGGTTTTCAGGTTTATGCCACCGATATCTCAAATAACGGGTTGAATGTCACTGAAAAACGGTTGAAGAGCAGTGGATTAAAAGCGGTGTTAAAAAATGCGAATATGGAGAACCAGCCGTTTGAAGATAACTTTTTTGACGGGGTAGTTTCCTTCGGAGTATTTTATTACAACGATAGAAGCGGGTACCAGAAAGCGGTTGGCGAACTGCATAGAGTGTTAAAAAAGGGCGGCAGGGCGTTTGTTTTTACCAGAACAACTGACGATTACAGGTTTGGCAAGGGCAAAGAGATAGAAAGAAATACCTTTATTCTTGATATTTCAGAAACCAGTGAGCAAAACATGGCAATGCATTTTTTAGACAGGGAAGGGATAAATGAAGTTTTTAGCTCTTTTGAAGAAATTACCGTTGAAAAAAATGAAACAACTTTTTCTAATTTAAAAAACAAAAATTCCGATTGGATAATCAAGTTAAAAAAATAAATGGCTAAAGAACATAGTTTTAAAATCAACAACAGGATAATAGGGCGGGGCCGGCCGGTTTTTGTTATTGCCGAAGCCGGCTCCAACCACGACGGCAAGCTTTTACAGGCAAAAAAGTTAATAGACGTTGCGGCCGAAGCAAAAGCGGACGCTATAAAGTTTCAGCTTTTCAAGGCATCTAAAATTTATACTCCAAATTGCGGAAAAATTCCGACTCCGCGCGGAAAATTGGACTTGTATGATTTTTTCAAGCAGTCAGAGATGCCTTTTGAGTGGATTCCGCTGTTGAAAAAATATAGCGAAAAAAAAGGATTGGTTTTTATTGTCAGCCCGTTTGACGAGGAGACAGCAGATGAGTTGGAAAAGAACGGCATAAAAGCCTATAAAATTGCTTCTCCCGAATTAAACCATCTGCCACTGCTGTCTTATATAGCCAAAAAGCAGAAGCCGATGATTATTTCTTCAGGATTGAGCACTTTGTCCGACATTGAAGAAGCGGTCAATGTTATACATAAGGAAAACAACCGGCAGATTGTTCTCTTGCATTGCGTCAGCAGTTATCCGGCTCCTGTAAGGGAATATAACTTAAAGGCAATAGAAACCTTGCAAAATGCCTTTCAGCTTCCCGTGGGAATTTCTGACCATTCTTTAGGTCCTGTTCTTATTCCAAAACTGGCTGTAATATGCGGAGCTGTTATGATTGAAAAGCATTTTACTTTAAATAAAAAATTGCCCGGAGCCGACCACGTTTTTGCTTTAGAGCCAGATGAGCTGGCTTTAATGGTAAAAGAAATAAGAGCCGCGGAAAAATGGAGCAAAGAAAAAACAAATAAATTTTTAAACAACAGCCCCTTTTACAAGAAAATTTTAGGAACCGGCCAAAAAATTATCGCTTCGTCGGAAAAGGATATTTATCCCGGAGACAAAAGAAGCATTTTTGCGGTTAAAGACATAAAGAAGGGGGAAAAATTAAGCAAAAACAACCTCTCTGTTTTAAGGGCCGAAAGGCATTTGCGGCCCGGGATCCATCCCAGATATTTTAATTTAGTTTTGGGAAAGAGACTGTCAAAGCCAATAAAAAAATACAGCGGGGTACAATGGGCGAATTTGTTAAATTAGAAATTCATCTATGAAACAAAAAATAATAATTCCGTTAAACAGGCCCACCCTGACGTTAAGAGACAAAAACGATTTTAAAAAAATGGCGGTTTCGGCTTCCGGTTTTTTATCCGGTGAGGTTGTGGAAGAGTTCGAGGCCCGGTTTGCGAAATACGCGGGAAGAAAATACGGGCTGGCGGTCAATTGCGGAACATCAGCCCTGCATTTGGCTTTGCTGGCTTTGGGCATAAGGCGGGGCGATGAGATTGCTTGCCCTTCTTATACTTGCGTGGCTTTGTTAAACGCGATAAATTACATCGGGGCAAAACCCAGGCTGGTTGATTGCAATTTTGATGTTAAAAACGGGGATTTCAATATTTCCGTTCGGGACTTAAAAAAAAGTATGACCGGCAAAACAAAAGCCGTTATTGTTCCGCATATGTTCGGCTTGCCGGCCGAAATTGATAAAATATCGTCTTTGGGAGTTCCGATTATTGAGGACGGCACCCAAGCGCTGGGCGGAAAATACCGCGGCAAAAAAATAGGGAGCCTTGGAATAATTTCGTTTTTTTCCCTTCATAGCTCAAAAATGATGTCAACCGGAGCGGGGGGGATTTTCTTAACCGATTCCAAGAAGCTGTTTGAAAAAGCTAAATTTTTTGGAGATTACGAGTCAAAGGTTGTGTCGTGGCGTTTAAAATCACCCGGTTCTTACAAAGTTCAGTACAATTATAAAATGAGTCCCGTTAATGCTGTTTTAGGGGTCAGCCAGCTAACCCAAATTGATGAATTTGTTGAAAAAAGAAGGGACGTGGCAAAGATTTACGCCAGCAGTTTTAAAAATGCGGCAGAAGCCACGGCGGCATCTGAAAATAATGTTTTTTGGCGCTATATCATCAAGGTTAATAAAAATCCAAAAAAGATTATTGAAGAATCTTTAAAGCGCGGCGTAGAGCTGGGCAGAGGAGTATATCCGCCCCTTCACAGATACCTGAAAATTAAGGCAAGCTTATTCCCTAATACCGAAAAGGCGGTTTCGTCAGTTATAGCGGTTCCCATATACCCTTCTTTGGATAAAAAAGAAATTGATTATATTATAAAAATAGTTACACAAAGCATATGATTGGAGTTATAATTCAGGCCAGAATGGAGTCTAAAAGGCTGCCTGGAAAAGTTTACAAAAAAATTTCAGGCAAACATCTGTTTGAGCACGTTGTTTTAAGGATAAAAAAATCCAAACTGGCAAAGAGAATCGCGGTGGCTGTTCCTGACACAAAGAAAAATTCGGTTCTCTTGAATTTGGCAAAAAAACACAAAATTGATTTTTATAAAGGAAGCTTAAATAATGTTCTTTTAAGGTACATAGAAGCAGCGGAAAAATTTCAGATTGACCCTATAATAAGGGTTACGGCTGACTGCCCTCTTATTGACCCTGTGTTAATTGACAAGAGCATCAAAAGATACGCAGAGCTTAAAAAAAAGCCGGATTATTTTTTCATAGAAGGCTATCCGCGGGGGACGGGAGATATTGAAATTATCACCCTGGACGCTCTTAAAAAAAGCATTCGCCTGACCGACAGACAGCGGGACTTGGAGCACGTGGTAACATTTATATTAGAAAATCCTAATTTATTTGACATAAAAATTGAAAAAGCGCCGGCTGGATTTTTTAGACCGGATTATCGGGTTTGCGTTGACGAAAAACCGGATTTGATTTTGGTAAAAAAAATATTCAGCCATTTTAAAAATAAGAAAAACTTTTTTACAAAAGACGTAGTGGGGTATCTTGATGAAAATTCTAATTTGCCGAGCATTAATAAAAATGTAAAACAAACGATATGAAATACGGTTTAAAAATTTGGTCAACTAATACGGAATTATTTAATGAAGCTGTTAGTTTGTCTAAGAAGGGGGATTTTGATTTTATAGAAATATATATTGTTCCCAATTCTATCGCGGACAAAAAGCTTAATATCTCTGGTTTCAAGGGAGTTTTGACAGCCATACACACCACCCATATGGAGCACGGTTTTAATATCTTTGAGCTGGATGACTTAAAGCTTGATTTTTTTCAAGAGCAGGTTGTCAAAACAGCTAATTTTTTAGGCAGTAAGTTCATTATTTTGCACCCGGATGCGGGCGAGTCTCGTGAGATTTTTAAAAAAAATGTTAAAAAAATTAAAGATGAAAGGATTTTGATTGAAAATATGCCGAAAATAGGATTAAACAACGAGCTTTGTTTTGGATATTCTTTTGAGCAGCTGAAGTTTATTAATGGCTTGGGGTTTGATATCTGCCTGGATTTTGGGCACGCGATTAAGAGCGCTATGAGCCAGAAAATAAATTATAAAAAATTTATTGAAAGAATAATTCTGGAATTAAACCCGTTTTATTTTCACATAACCAATGGAAGGGCGGATAATGAAAAAGACGAGCATATGGATTTATTTGGCGGAGACTTTGACATTAAGTGGATTAAAAAAACTTTGCAAAAATTAAAGGGGAAAAGACAAAAAGAAGCATATTTGGTATTTGAAACGCCGAAAGGGAAGCGCGGGCTGAAAAACGATATCAAAAATATAAATTATTTCCGTTCATTATGACCAAACCCATTAAAAAAATATTATTTTTAAATCCGCCCGATCCGGTTTTGGTCGGAGAAGGGAAAAATCAGACATATTCATACTTTGAGCCGCCCATAGGGCTGTTGTACGTTTATTCTTATTTAAAGGATACAAAAAAATACGATACATATTTTGTTGATTTGAATATTGAAATAAAGTTTATCAGCAAAAAAGATTTAGGACAGACGCTGGAGGATATATTGATTCTATATAAGCCGGATTTAGTCGCCATTTCGGCGTTATACTATACAAGCAGAGATATTTTTCATGCTATTGCCAAAAAAATCAAAGAAGTTAATGCTGATATAAAAGTTGTCTTTGGGGGGCATTACCCCACACATATAACAAAACTTGCTTTAGCAGATAAAAACGTTGATTACGCCATTGTATCTGAGGGAGAGTTAGGGCTTGCGGATTTGGTTAATGCGCTAAACGGTTCTTCAAAAATAGAAGACGTTGAGGGCATAGCATTTGTTAAAGATGGAAAAATAATAAAAAATGATAGGAAAACTTTTTGGACAGAATTTAGAAATTCAAAAAGGCTGCCATGGGAAGACATTAAAATGGAATATTATTTTAAGGAAGGTAAAAGTTTTTTATATCGTATATTCAAAAAGGGCGAGATAAAGCTGGGAGCTATGACCGCAACAAGAGGATGCCCGAACCGATGCACATTTTGTTCCTCCTCTAAATTTTTTAGGAGTTTGTGGAGATACAGAGAAGTTGACTTAATAATAGAAGAAATAAAATTTTTGAGAGACAATTACGGAATAAATACCATTGTTTTTAATGACGAAAATATGACTGTACATAAAGAATGGTTTTTAAAATTATTAACTGAAATAAAAAAGCTTAATATCAGATGGATGGTGGGAGGAGGGCTATCGGCAAGAACAATTAATAACGAAGAGGTGATTAAAAAAATGTATGAGTCGGGCATAGCGGCTTTTAATATTGCGATTGAGTCGGGAAATGAAGAAACTTTAAAAAAAGTCAAAAAACCTTTAACCCTCAACGAAGTGGAAAACGTGGTGAGGCTAATCAGAAAATACGGGAATGCTTTCATTGTCGGATTCTTTATTGTGGGATTCCCTTTTGAAACAAAAAAACAGGTTATAGAGACGCTTGAGTTCGCAGGAAAACTAAAACTTGATTGGAATGCTTTTTATTGTTTTCAGCCCTTTCCCGGCACAGAATTATACGATTATTGCATTGATAACAATTTAACAGCCGAATACGGCGCAGAGGATTGCAGAGATTATGAATTCCATAGCGCAGCTGAGATAAAATATATAGATTACACAAAAGAAGAATTAAATAAATTAGATTACTTGTATAACCTTAAGCACAATTTTTTAAGAAACAGGAATTTAATGCTCGGAACAAAAGAGGCGCTGGCGCAGGCAGAGAGAGATTTTAATTATGTTCTAGATATGGTTCCAAATCACTTCTTCGTGTATTTTTGTCTGGCAGAAATTGCGGCAAAAAGGCAGGATGCCGCCAAAAGAAGCGAGTATTTGAAAAAAGCCAAAGAGATATTAGAAACTGATAAATCTTTTGATTGGTCTTATTATGTTTCTCAATTGGGCGTAGATGTAAATAAGTCATTTTTAGATATAAAAGAATGAACTCCGTTATAAATTTTAAAAATAACCAAACTTCACCTGTCAGAGAAACGGAAATTTCTGACGGGGTGAAAGGGACAATATTGCAGCCAACTTATTTGCCCTGGCTCGGATATTTTGAAATGATTGGCTCTTCAGACGTTTTTGTTGTGTTTGACCATGTGCAATTTGAGAGAAAATCATGGCAGCAGAGAAATAAAATTAAAACTCCGAATGGAGAAGCTTGGCTTAGCGTTCCGGTCAAAAAGATGCCCCGGAAAACGCGTATTTGCGACATAGAAATATCTTATAATCAGGGAGACCCGCTAAAAAATCATCTTAAAACAATGGAAATGGCGTATAAAAAAACCCCTTTTTTTGAAAAATACGAGCCCTTTTTTTCAAAAATTTACTCTAAAAAATATACTTTGCTGCGCGACTTGAATGTTGACATAATTGGGCTTATTTGCGGTATTTTAGGGTTTAAAACAGAGTTTATTTTTTCATCCGAGCTGGATTTAGACGATAATAATTTGGAAAAAACTGAAAAGGTGGTTAATTTATGTAAAAAAGCGGGCATAGGACACTTGTACGACGCCAAGGGCGCGGAGAAAATTTTAGACAAATCCCAATTTGAAAAAAACGGCGTTGAAATAAGCTTTCAGAATTTTAGGCATCCGGAATATCCTCAGCTCTGGGGAGAATTTATTCCCTATCTATCGGTTGTGGATTTGATTTTTAACCAAGGCGAAAAATCTTTTTCTATTATTAAAAGCGGTGTAAATGTATGAAAAAACTTGCTTTATTCGGCGGGCTTCCAATATCCAGCAAACCCCAGCCTGTGTATAACTCGCTCGGGAAGGAAGAAGAAATGGCGGCTTTGAAGGTTGTAAGAGAAAAAATTCTTTCTGGTTTTGTGGGCAGAGCCGGCAGGTATTTTTTGGGCGGAAAGTATGTTCAGGAATTGGAAAATAAATTTTGCCGGTATTTTAGGGTAAAGTACGCGGTAAGCTTTAACTCCGCGTCCACCGCGCTCCAGGCGGCAGTGGGGGCTTTGGGCACGGACCCAGGAGACGAAGTGATTACCTCTCCCTTTACTATGGCAGCCACGGCTTCTGCTATTCTTTTTAATAACGCCTTGCCTGTTTTCGCCGACATAGAAGATAAAAGTTTTTGTCTTGACCCTGAAAGCATTGAAAAAAACATAACAAAAAGAACAAAAGCGATTTTAGTTGTTAATATTCTTGGCGGGTCGGCCGACTATGGCCCTATTCTTAAGATAGCAAAAAAACATAAGCTTAAAATTATTGAAGATAATGCCCAGTCCCCGGGCGCCACTTATAAAGGGAAGTTTACGGGAACAATTGGAGACATGGGCGTTTTCAGTTTTAATGTGCATAAGGTAATACAGTGCGGAGAGGGGGGGATGCTGATTACCAATAACAAAAGATATGCGTTTCGCGCTCAGCTTATCAGAAATCACGGAGAAGCAGTTGTAAATGATTTATACAAAAACAAAAAATATTATCAGCCGGTTTTGGGAAATAACTATCGCTTAACTGAAATTCAGGCCGCGATTGCCATAGAGCAGTTTAAAAAACTGGATAAGCTGAACAAGCCAAGAATAATACTTGCCGATTATCTAACCAATCAACTTTCGCAATTTGGCTGGCTGGTCCCGGCTTCGGTTTTTGAAGGAAGCCGCCATGTTTATTACGGTTATGGCTTTAAGTTTTTGGCAGAAAAAATTGGCATTAAAAGAGATACATTTACGAGGGCGATGGAAGCCGAAGGATTTCCCCTGATAATCGGATGCGAAGACCCGGTGCATTTAATGCCCATTTACCAAAGAAAACAAATTTATCCCAATTCCAGGTTTCCCTTTAACTTAAGCAATGTTACTTATAAAAAAGGAATTTGTCCTGTTGCGGAAAGAATGTCTGAAGAAGAGCTTTTAGAAACCACAATCTGCCAGCCTCCACAGACAAAAAAAGATATTGATTTATTTGTGTCAGCAATAAAAAAAATCGAAGAAAACATTGTAAAGCTTAAAAGTTATGAAAAGAAAAAAATATATCGCTATGCTAGAAAAATATAAAATTATTTTTACTGCTCAGGACCCCGGAGGATTTAACGCGCTGGCTCCAATTATAAAAAAACTTAAAAAAGACAAAAGATTTAATGTGTCAGTAATTTTAGCTAAACACGCGTGTCTGTTTGCCAAAAAACAAAATATAGAATATTTAGATGCTGACAAAACATCATTTAATATAACGGGGGCGGATTTAATTATAACGAGCACCAGCTTTGGAGATTCTATAGAAAAAAAGATAGTAACTTTAGCAAGAGCCGAAAATATACCGACAATAAGCATCGTTGATTTTTGGACTGATTATGTCCCTTCTTTCAGCGACCCGGAAACGGGAAACTTTAAATATCTGCCGGATTATATTCTAGCGTTAGATGAAATAATGAAAAAAGAGATGGTTTCAAAAGGTTTTCCGAAAGAGAAAATTTTTGTCACGGGAAATCCGTATTTTGATTCGTTTTCAAGGACGATTGGTCAGAAAACAGATAAAAATTTGGTTGCGTTTTTCTCCCAGCCGTTTTCTGAAATATATAAAAATAGTGATAAAGACTATAAAGATTGCACTAAATTTAATGAAGTCCAGGTCTTTGAAGATATCGTAAAAGCGATAGAGAGGATAGATTTGGACAAAAGAGTTGTAATTAATTTTCATCCGCGCTCTAAAAAACTGGATAAGTTTGACAAAATAATCAAAGATTCAAAATTAGAAATAAAAAAAGAAAAAAAATTATCTAATAAAGATTTAATTAAAAGAGCAGAAATTGTCGCCGGAATTAATTCTGTAGTGCTGTTTGAGGCCGCCATGATGGGCAAAAAAGTATTAAGTTACCAGCCAAACCTAAAAGGCCAGGACCTTTTGATTAGTAATCGGTTCGGTTTGTCCGCGCCTGTTTACCGAGAAGAAAAGCTTTATCCGACTCTTATGAAAATGTTTTTACAAACGTTTAAAAAGAATAATTCGGAATTAATTAAGAAATATACTCAAAACGATTCTACTCAAAAAGCAATAAATTTTATAGCTGATATTCTTAAAAATAACCCAAAAAGAAAATTAAAAGTAATCGCCTGTATTCAAGCAAGAATGGGGTCTCGTCGTCTTAAAAAAAAGGCCTTGTTAAAAATTTCAGGCAAGAGCTTAATTGAAAACATGCTTTTAAGGCTAAAAGCAGCCAAAGAAATTGATGATATTGTTTTAGCAACCGTAAACAGCAAAGAAAATGATATTTTAGCAAAGCATGCCGAAAAAATCGGCCTTAAATATTATAGAGGAGAAGAAAACGATTTAATTTCAAGGCATCATGAAACCGCTAAAAAATTTGGAGCGGACGCTCTTCTTTTAATCACTGCTGATTGTCCTTTGCTTGACCCCAAAATAGCAGACAGGCTGGCAAAAATCTATAGAAAAAACTATAAAAAATTTGATTTTTTTACCAATTCTTTTCCGCCAACCTTTCCCCACGGTTTGGATATAGATATTGTGCCTGTTTTAACCTTTGAAAGATTAAACAATGAGATAAAAAACCCTTTTTATCGGGAGTGTTACGGCGCTTATATTATGGAAAATCCTGAAAAGTTTAGAATTTATAACTTAAAAAATTCCATTAATCTTTCCCAAATACGCCTGACGGTTGATTATCTTGAAGATTTAATTCTTGCAAGAAAAATTTTTAATGCCCTGAATAAGAAAAATAAGGTTTTTGTTATGAAAGACATTCTTAAATTCCTCAAAAAAAATCCTCAAATTTTAGAAATAAACAAAAAAAGAATAGACATGGTTATTGCCAGAAATATCCGAAGCGGGGAATACCACTCAATAGTAAGTAAAAATCATAATCATGAACAAAAGTAAAAGGAGCCAACCAAAGGCAGTAATTCTTGATTTTGATCGGACAATAGCGGACCTTAAAGTAAATTGGACTTTTGTCAGAAGCGAGATGACAAATTTTTGCTCCAAGAACGGCGTCAAGGCTGATTTTGTCCGGCTTAATCCCATATATGAAGTTGCAAAGACGGTGTCAAAATCTAAATTTTTTTATGATGATTTAATCGCCATTGTTAAAAAAGAAGAATTAAAATCATCAGAAAAAGCCGACTTGATGCCCGGCGCTAAAGATTTTTTAGAATTTTTATATGTTAACGGTATCCCCTTTGCAATTCTTAGCAATAATAGTAGCCAGTGCATTGCTAAAATTTTTAAAAGGTTCAAACTACCCAGTCCTAAAATTATTATCGGAAGCGATAATGTTAGATATCTAAAGCCACACTCTGAAGGATTAAATAAGATTTTAAAAACGATGAAAATCAATAATACAGAATGCTTGTTGGTCGGAGATTCCGATACTGAATTGCATTTGGGAAAAGTTGCCGGCGTAAAAACATTTATTGTGGGAACAAAAAATTTTGACCAATTAAAAAATGTATTAATATGAATAGAAAAACCATACTTATAACTTCGGCATCTGGGGTTGGGTTCCCAAGTTTCGGACGGTATCTTAAGCGGCTGGGGAAAGATTTTAGGATTATAGGCGCTTCCTCTGAGAGAGATAAGGCGGGCTTCACTTTTATTGATAAGGGGTATTTTGTTTGCCGGCCGGAAGATAATAATTATGTAAATGACCTCTTAGCGGTTTGCAAAAAAGAAAAAGTTAAAATTTTAATTCCCAGCGACCCAAATGAGCTTATTTCAGTCGCCGGCAATAAAGATAAATTCAAAAAAATAGGCACACTGGTTCTTTCGTCATCTTTGGAAAGCATACAAATTGCGGAGGATAAAGAAAAGTTTTTTATATTTTGCAAAGAGAAAGGAATTCCCGCTCCGGATTTTATTAAAGTCAAAAACTATAAAGATTTCCGCAGGGCTGTTTTGCAGCTGGGTTATCCTAAAAAGGAAGTTTGTTTTAAGCCCAAAATTTCCAGCGGAACAAGAGGATTTAGAGTTTTGTCTTCAAAGGGCAATCGGTTGCATTCTCTTTTAAAAGACCACGCGGGAACCGTTATGGCTGAATTTTCTGAAGTTTGCTCAATTTTGAAAACATCCAAACATTTCCCGGAAATTTTGGTGATGGAATTTCTGCCGGGCAAGGAATATAGTGTTGATATTTTAGCTAATAATGGAAAACCCCAAATTATCGTTCCAAGAACAAGAGATAAAATTCTTTTAGGGGGCAGTTTTTTGGGGCAAGCCGTCAATGAAAAAGAAATTATCAGGTACTCTAAAAAGATAGTTGAGGGCCTTAATCTTGATACAATAATAGGGATACAATTTAGAAAGGATGAAAAGGGCGTCCCCAAGGCAATAGAAGTGAATCCCAGGATTCAGGGCGCAGCGCTTCTTAGTGTTGCGGCTGGCGCTGACCTTGTGCGCTTGGCAATTAAAAATGTTTCCGGGGAAAAATGGAAAAAACCAAGAATAAAATGGGGAACCCGGTTAATCCGTTATTTTGACGAAATATACCAAGATGAAAAAGGAAAATTTTTCCAAATTTAATATTATTTGTCCGATTTGTAATAGCGCGAAAAGCAGATTCCGAAAAAATATTTCCGGGTATAAATTATTTGGTTGCTTTAAGTGCGGCGGAGAGTTTTCCTGGCCGATAAAAAGTTCAATGGATTACAACCAGCCGATTGAAAAAATAGATTTTGAGAAAATACTGGGAAAATCTTTAAGAAGAAATTTTACCTATGCCTCTTTGGCAACCTTCTTGAATTTAATAAAAAAAGGAACAATCTTGGACGTTGGAGCCGGTCCAGGAACCTTTATCTTTCACGCGAACAGGTTGGGATTTGACACGCATGCAATAGATTTATCAGAAGGATCTGTAAGCGGGTTTAGCCAAAATTGTCCTTTCAGTAAATTTCATATTACCAGCGGAGAAAAATTTGATATACCCAAGGAATGGCCCAGTTCTTTTAATGTTATTTCATCTTTAGATGTTTTAGAACACGCAGAAAATCCCTTAATAGTGGGTCAAAATATATATAAGCGCCTGGCTGACGGAGGGTATTTTATAGGAAGTTTGCCCAATAGAAACAGGTATTATTATAAACTTTTAAAAGTGATGGATGATTTCGTTCTAAAAGATTGCGGAGGAGATAATCCCCCTTATCATATGACCTTCTGGCGAAGGAGAACAGCAAGAATTTTCTTAGAAAGCCTTGGGTTCAAAGATTATTATATTTTTTCAGGCGGTCTTGCCTGGAGGAAGAATATCTCCGTCAACGGTCGGCGTTCAGCTGTTCTTTCAGAATTAGTCAGCAAGTTTTATGAAAACACTTTTAAAATTCCATTGCCGATAATTAATTTTATAGAACGATTTGGGACTCATCTGATATTTTTTGCAAGGAAAGGAATAGCCGAAAACTCTCTCTCAGAAATTGGAGGTATTGTTGAAAAAAATCTTTACAATAAGAAAATACCATTTTTTATAGATGGCGATATAGAATGATATGACAAAAATATATAAAGCAGCAGTAATCGGGTGCGGGGGCGTGGGGGCTGAAGAGTGGAATTTTCCCAAAGAAATTCGGCCGGAAACCCACGCCGCGTCTCTTAATGACCATCCCAGAGTTGACCTGGCGGCGTTGGTTGACATGGATGAAATGAAGCTAAAAAGAGCCGGCAAATATTTTAAGGGCGTCCCCCTGTTTAATTCCGCGGGCGAAATGTTTAAAAAAATAAAACCGGATATTGTTTCTGTCGCCTCTAATTCCGGCTCGCATGCCGCTTTGGTTAAAATGGCGGCCAGCCATAAAACAAAGGCAATACTTTGCGAAAAACCCATTGCTGAATCCATAAAACAAGCTGAGGAAATGATAAAAATATGCAAAAAAAATGAATCTTTATTATTCATCAACCATCAGCGCAGGTTTGACCCTCTGTTTTGGCAATGGAGAAAAAATGTTAAAAAAGGAATGTTGGGAAAAATTATTCAAGCGAACTGTTATTATTATAACGGATTATTCAATAGCGCAACCCATGTAGTTGACCTTTTAAGGTTTTTCTTGGGCGAAGCGGATTGGGTGAGCGGCTTGCTGAACAGGCAAACCTCTTGGAAAAAAGGCGACGACAATATGGAAGCCATGATTAAATTTAAAAACGGGACAATGGCAACCTTGCAGACCCTGCCTAAAAATTACGGTGTTTCAGACTATTTCTTTTATGGGGAAAAAGGATATTTTGCAATAAAAAATTTGGGTTACGAGATTGAATACAAAAAATTGGCAAAGAATAAATATTGCAAAGGATTTTTTCAGTTGTCTGACAATATCAAAAAACAAGGAAAGCCAAGAAGCCTAATGGAGCAGGTAGCAAATCATATTGTT
>Ga0209541_10003652_pt1 | contig 28045 bp, 25 predicted proteins | sample RifCSPlowO2_01_FD_184027 | JGI IMG/M metagenome (GOLD analysis project Ga0209541, IMG submission 184027) | Groundwater microbial communities from Rifle, Colorado - Rifle CSP2_plank lowO2_0.1 (SPAdes) (version 2) | ecosystem: Environmental > Aquatic > Deep subsurface > Groundwater | place... | reverse complement strand
GGGTTTTTTCGACGAATTTTTCGTCAAAAAAACCCGCTTTCTTAGCTTTTCTTATTAAATTTGCAACTGGGTCTTCGTTTAGCATGATTTTTTCAATTTCTTCCTTTGTTCCAAATCCGATTTCATGATCATAAAATGGCCCGACATGTTGTCTCCACCTATTTGTAACGCATTCTATTAAATATGGCTTTCCAGCTTTTGCTGATTTAACTGCTCTTTTAGCTGCAGTAAAAACATCTTCTACATTATTCCCATCTACTCTTTCACCTGATATACCAAATGCTTCTCCTTTTTTGTATAAGTTATCGATGGGTTGTCTTGCTTTTAAATCTTGGAATATTGAGTATTTATTGTTCTCGCATACAAAAATTACTGGTAATTTGTATAAAGCTGCGAGATTTAAGCTTTCATAATATACTCCTTCTTCTGATGCTCCATCTCCATAAAAAATTGCAGTCACTTTATTATTATTTTTCAATTTAGAAGATAGGGCTGCCCCAACACCAATTGGTATTGTTGATCCAAGTATTGGTGTCGTGCCCAAAAGGCCGTTTTCAAGTGAAATTAGATGCATAGATCCGCCCTTTCCTCCGGAGCATCCAGTTTCTTTACCATACATTTCTGCCATAAATTCGTTTAGATTTCCGCCTTTTGCGAGATATATTCCGTGTCCGCGATGTCCTCCTATAACCATGTCACTTTTTTTTAGTGCAGAGCATACTCCAACTGAAACTGCTTCAGATCCGATACTTAGGTGTATAGGGCATTTGATTACGTCTGTTGGATACACATCGGCGATATACTCATCTACTATTCGAATTTTTAATAGATTATACAAAAAGTTTTTTGATTGGCCTGCACTTATTTCCATAATTATTTGATTAATACGCATATAGGTGTTTCTTTAATCCAATAAGCATATTTAAATAGTTTATCATTCATTTTCAAAAAGTCGTCAACCGCAGATACAACGGATTTGTTCCAGTCGCCCCACGCCCTAACTCCACCTCTCGGGCTATTTTTTGATGGAATATAGTCATCCAAAACAATAGCTTTTTCTGTGATTTTTGAAGTATTCTCAAGATCAGAGTACACAAAGCTGTATTCGTGATTGCCATCTATATACGTGACATCAATAGATGGTAGCTTTGCATAATCGTAGTTTGTGCTATCTGCCCAAATTTGATTTATTTTTAAGTTTTTATTTCGGTATACTTCTCCAATATTATTTTCGTTTATTGGATTGTTTGCATCACTATTTTCTTTAGGATTCATTGTATATACATCTGTCGTTGGAGAAGCTGCTTTTATCGATGCTGTTCCCCACCCGAAGTACGTTCCTATTTCAAGTATTTTTTTTGGTTTGAAAGACGATACTATGCTTGCTTTCATTATGTAGTCAGATAGGGGGTATCTATTTTTTAACGGTATTTCTTCATCCCTTGAGAATTTCCTGATGTCTTTGATTTGATTCAATATGATTTGATCAAAATTACGTAAAAGGTCAAAGAAATGTGTTAATAAATAGGGAATTCCTGTGATTAAGTGACGGAGCCTTTTTCCGCCCTTTAGGTATCCAAATATTTCTTCAAGTTTCTTGAAATCATCCTGGTCAAATGTTCCTAACTCTACCAGATCGACTTCCTTTACTTTAAACTTTGTGTAGAATTCAGCTTTCGATATGTATTCGACCTTATTTACTGGCATCTTTAAACGCTTTTATAACTATACTAATCTCGTTTTCTGTCATGTCGGGGTTATTTCCGAAATAAAATCCATCTTCGTGTATTTTTTGTGCACCTGGTAAGTCGAACTTTTTACTACCTATGTAGTCCTTTATGAATATTTGATTCATCATATTTCCACTAACCACAGGTCTAATTTCAATTCCCGCATCCTCAAATACCTTTATATATCTGTTTAATGTGGTTTTATCTTTGCAAATTACAGGGAATGCAAAGTTTGACACAAAATCTATATGTTCGTGTCTAATTGGAATAATATCATTTTTATTCACCGCAGGCAGAAATTTCTTGAAGTTTTCGTTTCTGATTCTAAAGATTTCGTCAATATATTGAAGTTGATTATTTCCAAGAAACCCATTGATTTCGTTAGGTCTTAGATTATAACCAAGTGTGTAGAACGTATATCGTGAATAAAAATCACCAAGGTTAAATTTTTCTCGAACTTTTAGTTTTTTATCTTCATCTAAATTTCTATCCATTCCGTGAGATCTGACCATTTTAACCATGATATCTAGCTCTTCATCATCGGTGCATAATGCACCGCCTTCGATCGTTGACATGTGATGGCCTACGTAAAAAGAAAAGGTTCCAGCAAGCCCATATGATCCTAGCTTTTTGCCTTTATATATGGTTCCAAATGATTCGCAGTTATCTTCTATTAAGATAATGCCTTTTTCTTTGCAAATATCTGCAATCTTATCGATATCTGAACAAAAGCCTAAAACGTTAGTTATGAAAAAAGCTTTTATTGAGGGGTTTTCATTCAATGCCCTCTCAAACAGTTCTGAAGAGCTATTTAATGTGTCAACCTCAACATCTATCGGATGAACGTTTAATCCTAATTGGATTATTGGCATTACATTAGTCGACCAAGTAACTGCAGAAAAAGCTACTGTATCGCCTTTATTTAATTTTTTTAAGTTAATGAGTGATTGAATTAATGCTAGATTTGCTGCACTCCCACTCGTAAACATTGAACAATTTCTAGCACCTTGCTTTTGTGCAAAATTGTCTTCAAATTTCCTACATTCAGTCCACATGCTAAGGCGGTCTGTTTTCATTATAAAATCACATAACTCTTTTTTCGTTTGTTTTTCGTTATAGAATGTGTCTTTTATTAGTTTTACTTTTAGATTTTCCACTTTATATCTTCCTTTCCGGTTTAACTTTATGAACTGATATTCATTCTAACCGAAAACCGTTCTATATCACAACATCAATCTTTCTTAGCTTTCATAATCAAATATATTTCAGCAGCACCACCAACCCAATAGCACCAGAATCTTTCGAATATTTCTGGTGACAAACTGATTAGGAAATTTAGTAAAGCGATAATTGGTTTTAATATTATTCCGGCTCCAAATGGCCAGTCTGGCTTAACTATATATTTCATGTACCAGTCTTCGTTTGGCCATGTATAAAAGTATCTGATTCTTCTGGTTAAGATGTCAAATTTAGCTTTAGTATATCCCCATTTTTTATAATCCCTGCTTGCATCGAAAATATCAAAAGCATATATAGAGAAAGCTTTTTTATGTGTTATATCGCCCCACGCATAAAGGCTACTAAAATGTGGGACTCGTAGATATAAGATTCCACCTGGTTTTAATATTCTGTAAATTTCCTCGATTGTCTTAATTGAATCATCCAGATGCTCAAGTACGTGATATAGATGAATCTCATCAGCATAATTTTCTTTGAAAGGATACGGATATTTATTTAGATTATGTACGATATCAACGGTTCCATCTCTTGGAATAACGTCAACCCCAATCGAACCCGGGATTTTTGACCCACTACATCCTAGGTTTATTACAATTTTCTCATCTTTTTTCATTTGATTTTATATAAACTAATCGATTTATTTATTAGATACATAAAAAAAATATAAAATACCCATATAGAAAGTTTTTGTGCGGATAAATCATTACTAAATGTTAAGCACACTGGGATTAATATAACATACAATAATATTATAGGAACAGAAAATATTTTTGCTGCAGATGATACTTTTAGCATATAAATCCACCCTATAACTAATAATAGCTCGATTACATCAATATAATTTTTCACAATAAAAATATCTACTAATGACCCAATTACAATAAAAATAAATATCCATGTGTTTGTGTAAGTAAATAATTGACTATATCTCATGATGTTTTTTAAATATATTCTTTATAAGAATTATAGTCGATAAAATTATTATAGGGATTAATGATAATATAAGCCCTAGCTTGAATCTTTTTTGTGGCTTATATTCAATCGTTAAAGTGTATTGGTCTTGGCTATCAACCTCGTTTGGATTTATTATCCAGCCATTCGAAAATCCATTTGATACAAAATGTGTGTCTTTAGAGATTTCGACATCTTTTTTGTTATCGTTTTTGAAAACGCCCCATTCATCATTATAACTTTCGTTGAAGACTAGGAAGTATGGCGTTGTTGTTTTTGAAATAAGCAACTTATATTTTGTCGGGTTAATTTTACTTATAGTGATTTCTGGTGTGATGATTGTGTCATCTTTCTGAATTGAACTTTTTATTATTAACTTCGAACTATAATCTGGATAAATTTGTATATTTCTAAAATTATCGACATCATTTTTATTAATAAATACCCGACATACATTCTTAATCGAGTATATTGGAGAGAAGGTAGTATTTTCTTGCCCTTCAAACATAGTTCCGAATGTTGTAGGCAGTTCGATTTTTTTATCAAGGTACTCTGTTATGTCGTCGTTCTCAATTTTTCTAAAATCCGGAATTCTTTCCGCAAGAATGTATTCAGGTCTAGTTTGTTCTTCTGAACTATTGTTGAAACTGTAAGTTCTGTTCGCTTTACAATTATCTACTTCCTTATAAACAAGCTTTGACTCAGCCGTGGATATTTCAGATTGTTGCCATTCGCCTGAAATTAACATATTAATATTGGGCTTATAAATTACGGAAATATAGTATGACTTATTATCCTTAAAAATAAATTCGCCTAAATCGATATAGTTCGGGTTGAAATCTAACCTATCTAAATTTTCTGTAAATATTGTTTTGTGATTATTAGTATTATTAATTACTTCAAAGATATTAATTGAGGTAGGTCTAATTTCATCTAGATCAAATCCCTCCGTTGAGATTTGTAATACGTATGTACCTTTATATCCTTCTGTGATTTTGAAACAACTACCAGAGCAGAATTCAGGGCTCTTAGGTGTATCTGTTTTTTCCAAAAAATTAATTGATTCAATTTCAACTGGTATATTTTTGTATTTAATATTGTCTGCAGTTGAAAAGATAAACAGGCTCCTATCAAGGTAATTTTTTTGGGTTAGGATATATGGGAAATATGATATTTGATTTCCTGATACCACTATTTTTTTAGGAATATAGAATTTTGGTAATATATTACTCTCGGGTAATTTTAACAATCTTAAACTCTTATTAGAGAGTAAATTTTCAATTTTTTCCTCACTGGTTAGCGAATTTATTTGTTCAATTGATTGGAATATAAATTCATTACTTACCGCAAACTGGTAAGTTATGTGCGACACATTGAAATATGAAAGTAGTCTTATATACCAAATTGGGTCTAGATTTGTATGGTTTAGTTCTTCTTGTGGAATCCAGTTTTCTAGCATATATTGAGATGAATTTGTAGCAAGTATTGGCTTATCAAATAAATAGTCAGTAATATTAAACCCGATTAATTTCCATTTCGGAAAATTCACCCAAGCTGTAGTATTTAATGGGCTAAATGGAAGAGATTGAATTTTTGTATCTGATTTGTCTATGTTGTTTAAATAGTTTGCCGTTTCATAATAATCGTTAGGAATTTTTACAAGTCCAGAATATTCAGCATTCTTGTAATCTTTTGATTTATCTGATCCGATAGTTATACTGTATTTTGTTTGAATTCCACCAAGTAAAAACGGAAACGGCGCAAGAAGCATTAACGCAATGGCTATAGTTATTAGCTTTGTATTGAAATTTCTTAACGATAGTAATCCGTATATAGAAATTAAATTTATAAATGGCAAGAATATGGCAATTTTTTCGTAGCTTCTAAATGTGCTTAAAAAAGGTATTGAGAATAAATATAATGTTTGAGTTCCGAATGGTGGTTTAGCCTTTTTTAAAATTATAAATGTAATCATTTCGATTAGCAGTAAAACAATTATCATTTTTAAAACCTTGGAGTTTTTTATGTTTACTTCTGTTGTTGAAAGTAAGTAAATTAAAGTGATGAGGCTTATAAATGGAAGAAAATAGAAAGCAATTTGTTCGTGGCTAAATGGTGGGAAACCTTGATATCCTGGAAGTCCAATGATAATTGAGAGAATGTCAGAAGATTGCATTACTAGCCAGTCTGTCAGATTAAATATACCTCCAGTTACTTGTGACATGTTTTGTGTGACCAGTGGAATAGTTGGTATTATCCAAAATGAAAGAGCCAGTAACGACGTTATACTAATAATCGCAATTTTATAAAGTAAAAATTTGGTGATGGAAATACTTCTTAATGCAATCAGTCCTAAAAGGAATAAAAATAATATCAGAACAAGTCCTATAAAAAAAGCCGGGTTTGTAAACCCTGGGATTGATGCCATTAACGCAATTAAGTATAGAAGCAAATATTTTAGTTCGAATTTATGGAGTATTAGGTAGAGTGTTGAAATTATAATGGGTAAGGTAATATATAAAAAAACATGATGTGAAAAACCCCATGTATATGTAAAAAAATATAAGGTTGTCATATTTATAGAGTAGAGCAGTGGAAAAAGCGTGTCGTAAAATATTACTTGTTTTTTAAATAAGAGCTTTTGAGATACATAGAACGATATATATGATAAGAACAGAAAACAAAACAATACAAATGACAAATTTTGTGAATCATTAAGTCCCAAAAATGTTGGGACAAGATAAAACGCGAAATAATAGGGGCTAGCTGCGAACCATGAGAATGGACCACCTTCGCCTGGTGCTGAAATTCCGCTACCCCACGTATAGAAAAGCTCGTTAAAATGCTTTGACAGATTTATTGGTTGTGAGAAATCGCCACTATTATATACGTATTCGCTTGGAAACCTGTTTATATAAACGATCCAAACTATAACTAAAATAGGAAATAAAAAGTATGCAATCTCTTTAAGCTTTTTTATCATAAACCTAAGGTCCTCAATAACTTTTCCAATAATTTTGATTTATCATTCTCTTTAGCCCACCTTATTGAATTGATATGCATATCGTAATACTTCTTTTCATTGGTAATAAATGTTGCAATTGCACCTGCTAATTCTTTTTCGGTATTTGCGATTATGCCTGCACCTTCTTTATCCATTTCGATTGCCGTTGAAGTTTTATTATTACATATAGAGGGAACCCCAGAGGCCGCATATTCACGAAGCTTTAAAGAGTCATTGTACTTTTCAAATGAGAATTTATTTTCATACCAACCCAGCCCGATATACGAATTACTTATTATTTCAAGATTTTTTTCATATGGGACAAGTCCATGCATAATTAGGTTGTCTTTTATATTTGGGTTTATTATTGTAGTTGATTCGCTGATTTTCCCAACTATATTTAAAACTATCCTTGGGAACCTCTTTTTAAGTATGGTAGTTACGTTTTGCAATAGCAGTAGTTCCTCATTTGATATAAATGATTTGCTGAAAGTTAAACTATTTTTATTTTTTTTGGAACTATCCGTTTTAGGAATTTTGGTGAATTCTGGTGAATTCGGAAGGTGAAAAAGAATATTTTTACGATTTTTTCTTAGTTGTTGGATTTTTTCTCCCATTAGTTTACTTACATAGGTAACAACGTCTGCATTTTTTACGGCAAACGAATATAGCGAATTGTACACAAAATCAAGCAGAGAGTTTCCAAACCTGTTTTCAGAATAGTCTATTGAATGAAATAGTATTTTTGTTTTATGTTTTCTATTTTTAATCTTATTTAAAAAGTAGGCGGAAAGAAAATTAAGTGGGTCCACTGAAATTATTAATGCAAAATCACTTTTATGTGCTTTAGCTACATTAAATACAATTTCTTGAATCCATCTGATAGGCCCATTTCCATTTATTCTAAAAGTTTTGCCAATATTATCGGTTTTTATATATGATTCGTGTGTGCCATTGAGTGGATGTTCTATTGTTGTTATTGAATAGCCCTTGGATATAAGATAGTCTATAATATAGTCTGCTCCGCCTCTTTTAACATTATCGTTATTAAATATTCTGTGCACAAGAAATAAAACATTTTTATTTTGCATATTCACTCTTCCAGACTTCTAATAGGAACAGTCTCCATATTAAGTATTCGTTTTGCATTTTCATAACGCCAATTGATGTTTCTTTAAACAAGTTTTCTATTTGTTTTTTTGATAGCAAGTTTGATGAAATAGAACCTTTTGAGAAAATATAATCTTTGACTTTTGATATATCTGAATCTATAATTTGCCCCATTGGAAGCATAAACCCTCTTTTTTTTCTCCACACGGCTTCTTGTGGTAGATATCTTTCTGCTACTTTTCTTAATATATATTTTTCGTTTGAAGAATTGAAATTGTATATATTTCCTTTTAGTTTGTATTCACGCGGAAGATTGTAAGCAAATTCTACTACTTTGTGATCCAAAAACGGAACTCTTGCTTCAACAGAAGCCGCCATAGTTGCTTTGTCTACTTTCATTAATAAATGATTAGGTAGTTGGGTTATTAATTCCATGTTACTGATTTTTCTAAATGTATCCGAATTGTGCATAGATTTGAACATTTGATTCCAATAGGAATAATATTTTTGAGGATTAAATGTCAGGTTTCTAGATATTGCATAGTAATAAATTGCGGATTTTAATATATCTGGCAAAAAAGAGTAGGGAAGTTGTGAAACTCCAAACCAAGAGTACCCGCCAAATATTTCGTCGGCCCCCTCTCCAAGTAATAGTACAGTTACTCCAAGTTTTTTTATTTCCTCACACAATATTTTTGTTGTGATGAGTCCACCATCAAACGTTGTCAGATCATCATAATCTCGTATATACTTTTCAATGTTTTTACTAACATCTTTTGTGTCTATCAAAATTTCTGTGTGCTTAGTACCAATGTAATTTGCAATATTTTTAGCATTTTCGCTTTCGTTAAATTTATGCGCGAACTTTGCAGTAAATGTTAGGGTTTCTGACTTTGATAGTTTTTTCGTTAGTGCTGTGATTAATGATGAGTCAAGACCGCCAGACAGCATAACTCCAAGTGGGACATCGGACATTAAATGCGATGAGACTGTTTTCTGTAGTAGATCATCAAGTTTTTCTACACCTTCGTCAAAAGTAATTTCATTATTTGCAAATTTTTTTCTTGAGTTTTTTAAATCCCAATATTTTTGAAATGAGATCTTAGAGATCGAAGAATTTTTAAGATCTACTTTCATGTAATGACTTGGCAGTAATTTTTTTACTTTGTTGATTATTGTCTCATCTGATTTAGGCAGAAACATAAATCCAAGCATTAAATTAACATTTTCATAGTCAATATTCCCTCCGAATGAAAAATCTTCTAGTGAGGAAAATGATTTAGCTTCTGATGAAAAATATATCGAACCATTTAGTTCAAGGTAATAAAGTGGTTTAATTCCTATTTTGTCTCGGCATAGGAATATAGTATTATTTTTTATGTCGAAAATTGAGATCGCAAACATCCCTTCTAATTTTTCAAAGATTTTAGTACCCCATTGTTCGTATCCGTGAACTATTACCTCGGTATCTGATTCAGAAATAAATTTGTGTCCATGTGGCAACAACACTTTTTTCAATTCATGATAGTTGTATATTTCTCCGTTTTGGCATACGGCAACCGATTTATCCTCATTAAACATCGGCATTTTCCCTTTAGGACTTAGATCGTTGATACTTAATCGTTGTGATCCGAAGTACACTCTACTAATTTCACTAGAGTACACACCACTATCGTCTGGTCCTCTATGTTTTATAGAATGCATCATTTTAGTTAAGGTTTGGATAGAGTTATTATTGCCACCTATGATTCCTGCTATTCCGCACATTTTATTTAATTCCTATAACTTTAATCATCGGCCAAAATAGCGGAATACTATTTGCCAGCCAAGACATTGATTCTTTTAGAAATTTAGTAGGTATGAATTCAAACATTAATTTTGTTTCAAATTTTCTAACTATTGTTTTTTTGAATCCTGCTTTTTTATGAATGTATTTTAAATGGCTTGCCAAAAAGGATAGTTCATAACCAAATGTCATGTGTTTTGATTTCAGTAGTTTTATATGTATGAATTCTGCGATTTGTTTTAGAACCGGGAAATTAGGAATATTTCCCCAAACTTGGCGGTATGTTAATGATCCGATATTTAAATGTGGAACGGTGTTAAAAGAAATCCCGTTTGGCTTTAGTACTCGATAAAGCTCTTTTACTGCTTTTGATGTATCGGTAAAATGTTCGATAACTCCACCTCCATATAATATATCTATAGAGTCATTTCGAATTGGGATGTTTTTGATATCACCATGAATTAATAAATAGTTTTTTATTTTATTTCTTTCAAGCATAGCTTTTGCTGTTTTTAACGCCTCCATTGAAAAATCGATTCCTACAACTAATTTACATTGGTTTGAAAGTGCTCGTGCTAGAAACATTGGGCCACATCCAATCTCTAGAAATACTGTTTTATTTTTTTCGAAGTTTTTGAATTCGGAAATTTGTTTATATACATTTGAAAAGTTATCTTCCATGTATACTTGATACCTTTTTTCATAATCTTCAAATTTCGTTTTATCAGAATAAAATTCGTTCCACTTTTCAATTGAAAGTTCAGTGTCTGATGTTTGGTCTGTTTCTAGAAACGAAAAAAAGCTATCAGCAATTATTTTATATTTTTTATTGCACGAAGTACTAGAACACGCAAGATGCAGATTTTTTTTCAAGAGCGGACTTTTGCATGTAGTGCAAGCTAGGATATTTAACGTTTGATTCATAGTTATTTACTGAAAAAGGATTTATTCCATTCAATTGTCCTTTTTAATCCTTCGTAAATCCCAATCTCTGGTTTATATCCAAGTAAATTTTTTGCTTTTGAAATATCTGGCAAAACGCGTTTTGGTGCATCTGAAATGAATTTAGTATCTTCTGGTTTTTTTACAGTAACTGGACTTGTTATACCACAGATTTTGTGAATATTTTCAGCAAGATCTCTGATACTTATTTCTTCTGAATCATTAGCAACATTAAATGCTTCTCCATTATATTCAGAAAGTAGCATTCTAAAGAATAAGACTGTCGCATCGGTAATGTAACAGTATGACCTTTTGTCCAAACCTTCCGAAAGCATTTCAATTGGAGTTCCACCAATTCCAAGCCTCATAAAGTCAGCCATAACACGCCTATCTGTTATAGATAACCCTGGACCATATACAATAAAAGGTCTTGCGATTTTTACTGGAATTTGATATTGCTGAAAATACACATTACATAATGTTTCTGACAATCTTTTTGATTCTGTATAGCATGCACGAGGTGCTAATGTAGATACATTCCCTGCATATGTTTCTGGTGTTGGAATGTTTTCTGGTGTGGGGTTTCCGTACGTTTCACCCGAACTCATATATAGAAAACTTTTTATAGGGTTTTCTTTTGCAAAATCTAGTAGCCATCTAACACCTTTCACATTTACATCAATTGTGCCAAGTGGGTCGCTTTGGAATGTTGCAGGTGCTGATCTTCCTGCCGAATGGATTATGTAGTCGACCTTTTCAGTAAATTCATATTTATCGATAACATTGTGTTGTATAAGTTTAATATCATCTCGACCTAACAAATGTCCGAGCCTACTGTTTTTATCTATTTCTGATCTTTGTAGTCCAATTACTTTGCATGGTTTTTCCAGGATTTTTTCTGAATTTAAATATGCTAATGTGTCTACTAAATAACTTGCAAGTAATCCGTTTGGACCAGTTATTACGATTGTGGTTCCTGAAAGTTTATTTGAGATGTCTGATATCTTATTTACAATTACTTTGATATCCTCATAAATTATTTCGAGCTGTTTATCCATTTTTAATTTCCTTTTTGATTTTTTTATATAAGCTATGCGAATCTAGATGAAGATATTCATATAACTCGTGCTTGTGGCCGTATTTATTTGTGAATTTGTCTTGAATCCCAAGTCGCACCAAACGTGGTTTTATTTTATGCTTTGATTCGGAAATAACTTCTGATATTGCTGATCCGAGGCCCCCGATAACATTATGTTCTTCTATCGTGAATATTATTGAGGTTTTTCCCATCTCTGATTCGATTATCTTTTTGTCTATTGGTTTAATCGTGCTCATATTTATGACGCTAGCGTATATGCCATCTCTTTGTAGCATAGCTTTGGTTTCTACTGCTTCTCTCACAAGTTCACCTGTCGCAATTATTGTTAAATCTTTTCCGTCTGAAAGTTTTTCAGCTTGTCCTATTTTAAATTTTTGACGCTTAGTATCAGTAACTAAAGGTTCGACATTTAGCATAAGTCTAAGATAAACTGGGCCAAAGTGATTTGCTGTAGCCTTTGTTGCTTGTATTGTTTCTGGTCCATCTGATGGAGAAATAACTGTCATTCCTGGTATTGATCTCATCATTGCGATATCTTCTATAGAATGATGCGTTCCACCAAGCGCACCATATGAAAGGCCGCTTCCTACACCTACTATTTTTACGTTAGCTTCGTGATACCCAACACCTGCTCTAATTTGATCATATGCTCTTGCGGTCACAAATGGTGTTATTGTGTAAACAAAAGGAACCCAGCCTTCTAACGCGAGGCCAACGGCCGCACTCATCATTCCTGCTTCTGCAATGCCCATATTTATTACTCTACTTGGGTGTTTTGCTGTTACATCTCTTAAAAGATATGCTCCAATATCGCCAATTAGAAGCAGGGCTTTCTCGTTTGCGCCTAGAATTTCTGATATTGCCAATACAAATGCTTTTCTCATTTCTTCTTTGCTCCTTTTATTTTCGTTAGCTTCTTTTCTTGCTCATCTAGTTCTATCATTGCGGCTTTATATTCTTCTTCGTTTGGAATTCCGGTGTGCCACTTGCGTTCGCCTTCCATAAACGAAACGCCTTTGCCTTTTATAGTGTTTGCGATGATTGCTGTCGGCTTTTCAGATGTAAAAGGGGCGGATTTAAACAGTTGGTGTAATTTTTCAATGTCATGTCCATCTACTTCTTTTGTTTCCCACCCAAACGAGCTCCATTTTTCAGAAAGTACGTGAGGGTTCATTATTTCAAAAACATCACCGCTTGCTTGTTGCTTATTGTGGTCAACTATTACGACAAGATTATCCAATTTAAAATGCGAGGCAATATTGGCTGCTTCCCATATTGCGCCTTCGTTGCATTCGCCATCACCAACAATGCAGTATATCTTATGTTTTTGATTATTTAGTTTTGCAGACATTGCCATGCCTACACCCATTGGAAATCCGTGGCCTAAAGATCCAGTTGATACTTCGACCCCTGGAACTTTTTGCATTTCTGGATGGCCGCCTAGGATTCCATCTGGTGTTGCATATTTTTTTAATTCTTCTCTAGAATAGAAGCCTAAATCAGCCAAGATGGCATATAATGATGCACATCCATGGCCTTTACTTAATATAAATCTATCTCTGTCAGGTTTATTCGGAGTTTTTGGATCAATGTTGAGAATTTGATAGTAGAGAACTAACAAAATCTCGACCATTGATTGAGCCGATGGAATATGTCCATCGCGAGACCTTGTTACCAAATCGATAACATCACGACGAGTGCTAATCGCCTTTTTTTGAATATCTGTTATTTCTTTTTGTGTCATAGTCGCACAGTTAATAATCTACGTATCCATTTTTCTTTGCTTCATTTGTAAGATCAAATTCCATCATCTCGTTAATCATATCGTCGAATGAGTATTTCATTTCCCATTTTAGCTCCTTTTTTGCTTTAGATGAATCGCCGAGTAATAATTCGACCTCCGCAGGTCTGAAATATATTGGATCAATTTTTACCAGTGTTTTTTTTGTTTTTTTATCAATCCCAATTTCATCTACACGTTTGCCTTTCCAAACAATATCGATATTTACATGCTTAAATGCTTTTTCAACAAACTCTCTTACTGTATGGGTTTCACCAGACGCAATAACATAATCATCTGGAGTTTTGTGTTGCATCATAAGCCACATCGCATTTACATAATCTTTTGCGTGACCCCAGTCACGTGATGCATCAATATTACCTAGGTAAAGCGTTTCCAATTTGCCTTGTAATATCATCGCAATTGCGCGTGTAATTTTACGGGTTACAAATGTTCTTCCGCGACGTGGGGATTCGTGATTAAAGAGTATTCCGTTGCAAGCAAACATATCGTAACTTTCCCGATAATTTTTCGTTATCCAGTATGCATAAACTTTTGCAACTCCGTAAGGCGACCTTGGATAAAATGGTGTTGTTTCTTTTTGTGGGGTTTCTAAAACTTTTCCAAACATTTCGCTAGAGGAAGCTTGATAAAATTTTGCTTTACAGCCAGATTGTTTTATCGCTTCAAGAAATCGCACTGTTCCGATGCCAACGACATCTCCAGTATATTCTGGAATATTAAAGCTTACTCCAACATGGCTTTGTGCGCCAAGATTATAAACCTCGTCGGGCTTTACATCAGAAACAATTTTGTATAGAGAAGATGAATCGGATAAATCGCCGTAGTGAAGGTGCAACTTAGCGTCTGGGTTTTGTGCCTCTTCATATAGATGATCGAATCGAGCCGAATTAAAAAGGCTTGTCCTCCGTCTAATTCCGTGAACTTCGTAGCCTTTTTGTAGCAAAAGCTCTGCTAAATATGAACCATCTTGACCACTCATGCCTGATAGAAGTGCTACTTTCGGTTTGACCTGTCGCATACATTAGATAATAACCAGATTTATGATTTTATGGAAGTACTTGTACAGTCCGAGTACATGGGTAACACTTTTTATATCTTCAATGTTGACATCCGCCACCCATAACAGACACATTAGCCTGCGTTCGTACATACCGACTCCGCTGTTTGGATGTTATTAGAACTAAGGTTTTGAGGAACTGTTACTTAAGGAAAAATCTAAAAATTTTTCCCAATAAAGATTTGTCTTTTTCATGCGTGTGAGTTTCACCTTCTTTGTATAGTTGATTGCAAGAACCACACCTCATTCGTTTCTCGAAATTGTGACCTTGCATAGTGCACCTCTCTGCTCCACATTGTGTAAGACCGTCATTGTATTGTTCTTCGCTTATTTCTGCTTTGCATGTACCGGTACAAACGTGTACCACCTTATTCATAATTCAAGATTACACTATTTTGATATAAATTTCCAAAGTTTAGTTAGACAGATTTTCGTAACACAACATTGAAAGAAGGTTCCCAAGCTTTGTCACCCTCACCATCACTTACTATCGCCATTGGAACTATATTAGGAGAGATTGCTTCAGCTCGTAGTTGTACGCGGTAGTGCTGTAATATGGCCATCAATTCCGGGTTTGCCTTGGCCAGTTTTTTTATAAGATTTGGGTGATGTGGGATTTCATAGTACGGTCCGATTATGCCTATGCCACCCTTTTTAAGAATTCTAGCCATTTCTGCTAGCGTCACTACGAATGTTGGTGGTCCAAATGGTATATGGCAATGCATGGCAAATACTGCATGAAAAGTTTGGTCTGGAAATGGAATTCTTACTCCTATGGCTGCAACCATATTATCCCTTACTTTTAAATCTTCTGTTGATATTTTCGCTCTAATTGCGTGTACCGGATTTGAAAAGTCGGGACTTATCGAAACTACACGTGCACAAATGTCCTTTAATTCATTCGCTAGTTTTACTTTCGGACCTGCACCTAAATCTAGAACTATTTTATCACGTAACTCTTCTCTATCGAAATTGAATATTGCTTCGTATTCAGCAAGAGATCTTCCACCTTCCGGCATTGCAGGGTTTTGTATCGAGTTTGCGCTTGGGTCATATTGTCCAAACTCCGAGTCTTGTGCTTTATCGGCTAGGTCCTCAATTATTGAGCTAATGGCCCCCATAGTTATTGTAAACCTAAAATTATACTCACCATGTCGAAATGTTATCACAGAGTAAAAATAATTTTTATTAAGCGGTTGAAATTTTAGTGCATTATGTTAGCATATGGGCAATTATGACAGAACAAAGTGTAACAATTGAACCAAATTTTGAAAGTCGAAGAAGGGATTACTTCGCAGCAATTGCAGTTATCGTTTATCCTGCAATTGAATTACACAAAGCTCATGGACATTACGAACCCGAGGAGTTTAAAGGAAAGCACATAGAACGTGGATGGGGCAATGTTACCGAACATTGTTTGGTTGAAGCGGCAAGAGCAGGAATATTTGCGGATTTATTGGAATTTTCACGCGGATTTGGTGGATTAAAACAAGACGCAATGGTTGCTGCTGGTGTTCATGATTTTAGAAAGAAACGGGAAATTACATCAATTAGAGAAGGTGAGGTGGTAGGAACTCCTGAAGAAAAACAGAATAAAGTTACTGGGTTAAGTGCTGCAATTCTACAAGAAGAAGGTTCAATATCAGATCAAGCAAAATTTATTGCTGGTGCATCGGGGGCACAAGGCGTTTTAGAATCAGAAGCTATTTTAGATGAGTTGATTAAAGTTAATGAGTTTGGTGATCTTGGACATGATAATGATGTCAAATTGGCACTTTTAGTACAACATTATATAGATGATTATACAGATGGGGCTAAATGGGCTCCAGAAGTTGTTCGTAATGGTGATGGAACTTTGAGCAATGCTTTAAACCAAAGGTTAGCGAATAATAGAATAAAATATAAAGCGGAAGATGAAGATGGTCGAACGTTTTATGGTGGCAGAACAACGTCTCAAGCACAAGAAGAATGTAGTACCCGAATCCAAGACTTATTGGTTGACGTAATCTTGGATAGAAATCCAGAAATGCCGGTTTTTGAGCCGTATGAACTTCCGGAAATTGTAGATAATGAGATTAGAAGAAGAATCTCGTCTTAAAGTGTATATTTTGTTTTTGATTGAATTTTATGTCTAACGATAACTTACCAGCAATACGAGTTGATGGATCAATAGGTATTGGTGAAGTTGAATCTACAGAAGTAGGTGAAGTATTGCGTCATCCTCGAGTTTTAGTAATGGGAAGCAATATGAGTGGCGGTGCGAATCTTCGCAATGACCTAGAGGTACTCATAAAAGAGCGTGGTTTTGATACTCCAGTAGAGTATATACGTGACATAGATAGCATTATGGTAGCATTTTTTAATCAACAGTCTGGGGAGACCTTAGATCTTGCGGTTGAAAGAAGAGATGTTCCAGATTATATAGTTTTGTTTGCAGAAATGAGAAGATATGATGACCGAATGGGAAGTGAGTTTGTTAGTACGCAAGCAGGAGGAGATAGGAGTATTCAAGCTCGAGTAGATAAGCTTTGTAATAAATATGGTGTTGACCTTTGGGTTATTGATAGGTGGCCCCTAGATGGTCCCAAACAAGTTACTACTGAGGCAAAAAAACCTGGGTTTTTAGGAAAATTGAGTAGACTAATAGGTAATTAAATTGTAGATAATATAATTAAGGAAAGGATCGGATTGTGAGTACTAATTCATTAATTGAAACAGAACCTTCCGTTGAAGAATTGAGATTGATTCTTGATGGAGCTATAGAGGTGTCGATTCAGGCTGGGGAAGTTATTAGTAATGCTCACCGAGAAGCTATTCAAATGGATTGGGGTTCTGCTACAAATTATAAAACTGTTATTGATGATCAGATTGATAATTTACTTAGAACCGAACTATTAGGTCGTTTTCCAGATTATGGGATTTTATCAGAAGAAGGCGAAGATATAGATGGAACGGGTGGATATACTTGGGTAGTTGATGCGTTAGATGGGACTATCTCTTGGAGGAGTGGTGTAACAGATAATTACAGTGTTTCAATTGGATTGGTGCATAATGGCCAAACAATTGCAGGGGTAGTAAATTGTCCTGGTAGAAATCAAGTTTTTGCTGCCGTTAATGGTGGCGGTGCTTTTTTAAACGGTGAGAAGGTTAGTGTTTTAGACAAACCTGGCCGTTCGTGGAACAAAACATTGGTTGCCTTCGGCGGTGGCAAAGAGGGCCCAGATTTTAAGAGGTCTGATGTTGTACCTTACTTTGGTCTTTTCTATGAGCCAGCTCCAGGTGGCGTTACCGAAGTTATGAGTACTGCATGTTCTTCTGTGCCACTTTGCCTAGTAGCTTCTGGCCAATTAGGTTTAGCGGTTTATTTATCGTTGGAAGATGAAGATATGGCTGCAGCCACAGTAATACTAAGAGAAGCTGGGGCTATAGTCACTAATTTGTCTGGTGATACATGGACGTTTGGAGATAAATCAATTGTAGCCGGGCATCCGGATGCACATCTGGAATTTATGCAACGGTCGGCTTTAATCAGGCGAGAGCAATTTGATAGAAACGCCAAGTGATAATATTTTGTGGTAAGGCTTAAGTTAGCTCGAATTAGAATCTTTCACCACGTTTTCTAAAAACCATTCGTATGTTTCTTTAAGTCCTTCTTCTAAGGAAACTTTTGGCTTCCAGCCAGTTTCATCTAGTTTACTTGTGTCAACAAGCTTTCTTGGTGTTCCATCGGGTTTTGTTAAATCGTGTTCGATCTTTCCTTCATATCCGACAACTTTTGATATTGCAATGGCAAGGTCATTTATTGGAATGTCGTCACCCATACCAATATTTATCAGTTCAGATCCGTCATAGTTATTCATAAGATAAACAAGTGCATCTGCCATATCATCCACATGCATAAACTCTCTTCTTGGAGTGCCGGTTCCCCACATTATGACAGACTCGAGTTTATCAATTTTGGCATCGTGAAATCTTCTTATTAGCGCTGGTATAACGTGGGATTCGGTTGGGTCAAAATTATCATTTGGGCCGTAAATACTTGTTGGCATTACAGATATGAAATTTGTTCCATATTGTTTATTAAAAGATTGGCAAAGTTTTATTCCTGCGATTTTTGCTATTGCATACGCTTCGTTTGTTGGCTCTAGTGAACCTGTTAATAAACTTTCTTCTTTAAGTGGTTGCTCTGCTAGTTTTGGATATATGCATGTGGACCCTGGCATCATTAGTTTCTTAATTTTATATTTATGCGCATTTCCTATAACGTTAAGTTCGATTTTTAGATTTTCGTATAAAAATTCTGCAGGGTGATCACGATTAGAAATAATTCCTCCGACCTTGGCCGCAAATAAGAAAACATACTCTGGCCTTTCTAAATCAAAAAACTCTTGTACCGCTAAGTCATCCATTAAATCTAACTCGGAATGGGTTTTATATATCAAATTAGTGTAGCCATCCTTTTCCAGCTTTCGTTTTATCGCTGCACCTACAAGTCCCTTATGACCTGCTATATAAACTTTAGAATCCTTTTGCATGTGAACTCATTCTAGACAACATGTTGAATTATTTCAAGGTTTCAAAAATTGCTAGAACATTTTTCCTTATGTGAGGAAACTGCAAAGCCGATTGTAGTACATACCTGGGAGGTAGATTTGATACCTTTTTTTCTTTGCCGTATGTTATTGGAATCTCAATTAGTCCGTCTTTTTTACTTGCAGATAATATTGCTAAAAGATATGCACGCATTTCTGTTTGATAAAGATGAAAAGGAGCTCCTTTTTGCACGCAGATAAAAGATTCAATTGGAACAATATTAAAAAGTGTTCTTATAATGCCAGCTGAAAAGGATTCAAATCCACTTGTTCCGTCAGTTACCCATATCCATGGATATTGAAATGTTGGTGGAATAGCAAGAACGTTTGTTGCAAGTGTTCCTAGGTAGCTTACTGCTTTCCTTTGAGGTGTCGCTAGGTTTTTACCACCCTTAGCGAATCTAGTCGATAGTGCAACAGACGTTTTTTTTGGATCAAATAGGAATCCAGGAATTTCCTCTGGAAGATGTCCCCCACCACCGTCCATTTCAACTATTATTCTTTGTCCTGATCCGTTGTATGCTACTGTTTTTATTGGAAAAAGATAAGAATATGCGTGTGTCCATTGGTTACCTTCATCAACTCCGAGTATTGTTAGGTTAGGCGTTTCTAATTGAATCTGATCATACTCTGCTGTCCATCTTTTGTAGTCAGCTACCATTGAACCAATGTGAATTGAAGCGATTACTTGGACACTTTCTTTACCGATGCTGTGTGCAGTATTTAGGATCCTCTTGGTTGTTGATAAAATTTGTCCTGGTGTATCCCCTGTAGATTCCAACACAATGGTAACATCAGCTACTGGTTGTGTTTCATTTGTACCAAGTGTTTCATTCATATTCTAAAAAACCTCTACTGAAATTATACCGACTTCAAAAGCAGCTGGCCCTTGTGGACGATCTAATTCTATAGCAATTTCACCAGTTTCAAAAATCTCTTTTGTTATATCTAAATATATCTCAACTTTGTCTTGGCTTTCGCCCAGAATTAATGGATCGTGTTTGTAGACCACTTGTTCATTTTTACATTCATTACACGCTACAGATATTGAATTTTTTTCCTTCGCGATGCGATAAACTAATTTTAAAATATAATTATCTCTTTGGTAAAGGCCTTTATCCACACTTAACTTGATATCCCCTATTTGTGGACCAGGAGTTACATAAAAGATCCCATAAACTTTGTCGAAAATGATGCTGTCTGATGTTGTCACTCCTTTTTGGGTTAAATCCTTTTCATCGTTAATTGACAGTATGTAGTCGTATTCATTTGTGTTTTTATTAACATTTTCAATGGCGAATTTGACATTATCTAAAAACGTCTTTTTGTTGAGATTTACAGCCGTGTGATAGATAAACTCTTCCGACTCATTTTTCAGTTTTAAATTGAAGACTTCGTAATTGCTCAAGATGCGTTGTCCCCAAAATTTATTTCTAGTATCGCTGAAAAGGGCTTTGTTTTTCTCGCTTGCATAAGGTGCCCAATATGTAGATAGAAATCCGAAAAAATCAGTTGTTTCTTTGAAGTTTTTTAGAGGGTTTTGTTTTGATACTTCGTTTAAATATTTAACTATCGAAATATCAATTTCATTTTTTACATCCTTATCAATAAGCCTTGAGAAGTTGTCTATGAATTGAGTGTTTGATAAATCGAATACAGGAATAAAGCTTCCATCGCCGTCCCCCACAATTGCAGTTGAATGTTCTGCCTTTTCATATTTAAAGTGAGCAGCTTCATTCCAAATTACATATGGTGTGTAGGAAAAATTTGGCAATCTTGAAAAAATGTATTCATAGTGAGCTTCGCCTTCGTGACCAATTGTGCCTCTTTTTTTTATAGAAAATCTTGATAAATATGGGTCAGATAGAGAACTCCCCATTACATTAACATTTTCTTCTGCTGCGTATCCGAAAAAGCCGATATTTCCCATTACAACACTGATTGGTGTTTCCAAAGCTTCGCTTAACTCTTTATAATAATAACCACGGTTTGCCCAGTTAAATTGTCCAGTAATTCTTTCGTTAAAGTATTTCTTAAATTCTCCTTTGTCATACCCAAAGCCGAAATGGAATCTTTCATCTTTTATCCCGTTTATTTGTCTTCCAGCTAAATTTGTTATTGGTATTTGGGAAATAGATACTAAATAAATAATTGTAAGTGAAACAATCGAATAAAAGAAAGATAAAATTGTTTGTTGTGTGTATCTTTCAAAGACGCTGTTTATTGCGATGCAAATTAGTAAAAAAGTCATCAAAAGCGATCTCCCATGCATGTAATCCCCGCCAGAATACAAAACATAAAAAAGTGGAAGCAATGACATTATAAATACATGAATTTCGCCATCGTTTAGTATTTTAGATAATCTAAATGGCAATTTCGATCTTAGTAAGATTGTAATTCCAAGAAATATAATTGCGAATGAAAACCAGTATGTAGAAAGGAAATCTTTTAGATAAAATAAACCTTGAGACATATAAAGTTCGCCACCTTTTTTAGCATAAAATGTGTTTGGTAGTATTGAAGCAAAATAACCCATTCGGAAAATTTGATAACCCCCAATTAGCAAAATTACTGGAAATAAAAAATAAATTAATTTGCTGATTAAGGTGTCGGGAGTAGCTTTCTTTTTTTTGATTAATACTATCCCGTTTATTAATAAAATCATAAAGGTATAGAATACAAACAAAAGTGCCTCTGGCCTGTTTAGTACCAAAAGTGAAGATAAAGCCCCGATTTGTAGAGGGTATTGCCATATTAGATTTTTCTTTACTAAAATCGCAAGGATTGTTAACAATAAATAAGTTAATGATGTCTCAAATCCGCTTGTTGCAAAATCTCTAAATGCTGAATTTGTTATCAAAAGAATCACGCCAATTGGGATAAACAATTTTTTGGTGCTGTCGAAGTATAAGATGATTAAAATTGCGGAGGTTGATAAAAATAATCCAGTAATAATTGATATTTGCCTTAAGCCAAGGTCTGTTATCATGCTTACACCAGATAAAAGGAATACCCAAAGTGGTGCTGTGAAACCCTCGACGCGTTCTCCAATGTTAAATACGAGGCCCTGTCCATTTATAAAGTTGTCTACATACCTGAAAAATATAAATGCATCTTCGCCCGCCCAGCTTCTTCTTATAAAGAGGATAAATGCTAATGCGGTTAAGCCTATTTTTAACAAAAGCACATATGTTTCAAGTTTGGCTAGAAGATTTCTATTATTGTTTCCAATCATCTCTATTTATTGTAACTTTTTTTGCTTTAAATGAAATGGTTCCTATTGCGTATTGATATAAAGTTATTAGGCATGCGACAGGATGAAAGAACCAGGCGGTATCTTGTTTTTTTAAATATCCTCTTATTGCATAGAAAAGGTTAGGGATTATAAGTGCTGTCTCGACTGCGAATTTTAAGATTGTGTATTTTGAGCTTTTTGATTCCCATTCGGTATCCCTTAACCCAAGCGATTTATAGTAATAGTAATCTAAAACGCGCCTTTTTTGTTTGCGTGCGAATTTTTTTATGTTGTCCTCGCAGTATGTGTGAATAATACTAGTTTTCACTTTCGCAAATTTAACTTCACCAATTCTATTTACTTGTGATAATAAAATATCTATATCAAAAAGATAGTCCCCAATATTTGCGTTTTGCAGGAAGTTTGATCTAAAGATAGTTCCATTTGCTCCAATTGTTGGAATTTCGCGACCTTTTTCCAAGGTTACTTCGATATAGTCGACTTTGTCTTTTTGTGTGATGTTTGACTCTGTCCAAGTATTTGAAACGACATTTAGTCGGTCATAATTTTTATACCATAGAATAATTGGATCATTTGCGCCAATTAATGAGCAGTATCTTTCAATAAATCCGGCGTCTTTTCGATATGTGAATGCCCAGGGTTCTGAACCAACAAGGTTAGAGTCACTTTCAAGAGGTGAAATCATTTCTTTCAGCCAGTTTTCATTTGGCAGTATATTATCAGAATCAATTAGTGCAATATATTTTCCTTTTGCTTTTTTTACTGCAACGGCCTTTCCAGCTTCGCCTGTTTTTAATGGGTTTTGGTAAACTTTTGCGTTGTAATTCTTTGCAATTTGCAGTGTGTTATCAGTTGAACCTCCATCTGCAATTATTATTTCAATTTTACCTTGTGGATAATCTTGCATCGCAATTGAGTCAAGTTCAGTTTCTAAAACGTTACCTGCGTTTAAAGTTGGAGTAATTACTGAAATTAGAGGCCATGCTTTTGGCATATTTGGATTGTATCAGAAAACTTCACCTCGCAATCGCTTTTTTCACGAATTTGTTTTTTGCTCGGTATGTTATAAAGTAGGCTTTTTTGTTGACGTTGTTTGTGAAGTAGTCAACTATGTAGTGTGATGTTAGTGCAAGTGATGTTGCGATAAAGTAGTTTGCAAATGGTAGGCTTACTGCAAATAGCAAAAAGCTAATTATTACGATTTCCCATGCATGAAGTGGTGTTATGAATTTTTGCCATTTTTGAAAGTAGGCTCCGCTTAAAAACTCTTTTGTAGAAAATTTTAAAAGGCCGGATATTCCACCTTGGTGTTTATATAGATATAGAAAATAATCAAAAAGGTGGTCGGCGTCTAAAAACATCGCAAGCGCGAAAGTGAAGACCGATAACAATGTGTCGGAATACGTCACTTGTACAAAAAGGGCTACCCCTATAGAGGCGACGAGGTGGATAACCTCGTCGCCGAGTGTCTTCGAAACGGATGGTTTGCAAATTATGTCATTCATACAAAAAGGGCTACCCTCATACTAAATCTTTTTCGGAATCAACAAAGGTTTTATTCCGCGAAAATTGCGAAAGCAATTTTCGCCCTGCGTTTTTCCAAAATTTCATTGATTTGAAGTTTACGTCTGTTTGGCTTGGGTCAAAGTCTAATAAATGTCCCATTAATTTTTTGCCTGCCATATAAAAGAATTTAATGTCATCAAGATTTCGAATGCTTATAACTTTTCTTAGCATATATTGTGGCGATAAAAACGCTGAATATAAGTCTTGTGTTAATGCCAATAACTTTTCTTCTGAAAATGGAATTTTCATAACAGCACCACGCATATCGTAATCATCATAGTCTTCTGTTAAAAGCCAACCTTTTTCTTTACATTCTTTCCAAAGTGGAGTTGCAGGGTAGGGAATTACAATAGTTGCCTGCATGGTATTAAAATAACCTTTTTTAAAACAATACTTTGCAACCTCTATCGTGCGTTTTGCGTCTTCATATGATTCCCATGGATAACCAAGCATTATTGTTGCGTGTGGCTCAAGTCCTGCTTTACTTGCCATTCTCGAACCGTTTATTGTATCTTCTTCTTTTGTACCTTTGTCTAATTTATCTAATGTTTTTTGATTACCAGATTCCATTCCATATAAAATAAATCTAAAACCAGCCTTCGCCATTAAGTCGTAATATTCTTGAGTTAATGCGTTAAATCGCATGTTACATCCATATACAACTTTTTTGTTATAGCCACTTTCGATCAAAAGATCACAGAACTTCTTAAGTTTTGGGCCTATAAATAAAGTGCCGGCGTCATCAAATATTTCGCGAACACCATAATTATCGACAACGTGTTTGACTTCGGCAAAAAGTCTTTCAGGTGAAAAACTTCTGTACGATCCTATTGGATTTAAAGTGTGATCCCAAACGCAAAAAGTGCATCTGTTCCACCAACAATCGCGTCCACTATACATGTATGTTGCTGGAGTATATTTATAGTTTCCGTTTTCGTAAGCATAAAGTTTCCATTTTGTTAAATCGCGGTCAACAAATGGTAAGTCATCTAGCTTATGTCTTAATGCAGTTGGTCCAGAATTATGAAACTTTCCGATTGTTTGCTTTGGTTTAGCCTTAATATTTTTATCGCCATCTCGCCAATAAACTCCGCCTTCAAGTTCTTCATCTTTGTAAATGTGATTTAGAAGATTCACAATCACAAAATCATAGTCGCCACCTTTTATAATGTAGTCAACAGAGCACTTTTCTAATGTTTCTTCTGGAAAAGCCGTTACATGATCACCAACAATTACGATTTTTAAATCTGGAATTTTTGATTTTATATCATCAATAATTTTCCAGTGAGCTTTAACAACTGGTGACTTTGTTTCCATTAATAAAAAATCTGGAGCAGTTGCAGTTAGCTCATCAATCCATTGATCATACTTTTTGCCTTCTGAAATCCCGTCCATCCAATAAACTGTGTAGCCTTTATCTTTTAGATTGCTTGCAGCATAAGCCGGAACCATTGGATAAATATATGTTGGAGAATTAAAATATTGAAATTGTCTATTTTGACTCAAAAGTGGCGTGCCCTTTTCGGTTTCAATTGGAGGATAACCAACAACAACTGTTACATCAGAAATTTCTTTTTTTGCCATACCCATATACTACATTAGAAAATAATAAATGGAACCAGTCAATAAGGGGGTTGTCTTCTACTCACTTCTTCCATATTTATCTTCCATTTTTGGTTTTAGTATATAATAAGTAGCCTTGCCGACTCCAACACTAACAATTAGATCTAGGTCAACTAGCTTTTTAAAGTCTTGTATTCTTGTTGCCTTTGCTCTATTTGCTATTTCTGCATACTCTCTTGTTGTAATTGAACCATTTTTATTGATGTATTCGAGAATTTGTCTGTGGTGTGGTTCAAGCCTTTCTTGATATTGTGGAAATTGTGATTTAACTCGGATCAATTCATCGATAATCCCATCGGCGAAGTATTCTAACCATTCCGTAAAATCAATAGCCTCTGTAATATCGTAATAGTTTCCAAATACACCAACATTTTGAAAATATTTTGTCACATTCTTGTTGTAATAGTTTTCAAAGCTGAAAAGCGGAAAGGTATTTAAGCCTAGTTTTGCAAGTAAGGTTTTAGTTACTAATCTCGTAGTCCTACCATTGCCGTCAATGAAAGGGTGAATGATTACAGCTTGTTTGTGGAAAAGCCCTGCAATAATCAAAGTGTCAATCTCACCCTTCTTTTCGTTGATAAATTCAACCAATTCAGTCATCAATGGTTTAACATCCTTGGCATCAGGTGGTAAATATACAGTCTTTCTTTTAACAGGGTTATTTACAAATACTGGTTGTGTTCGATATTTACCTATGTACGACTCACTTAATAAGCCCTCGGTAACGATACTTTGAATTTTGCAGATAAAATTATTAGATAACTTGCTAATCATGTTAGCTTTAATTTGTTCATCAAGCATTAACATAGCCTTGTTGTAGTTTAGGACCTCTCGTTCAGTATCTTTAATATGCTCTGGTCTTGATTTAATAATTTTTTTTACATCAGTTAGTGATAATGGATTACCCTCAATCTGAGTTGAAGAATGGGCAGATAGTTCCCTTGCATCTCTTTCCATGTTCATTAAAACAGTGCTTGAAAACACTTGGCTATTAAGCTCTCCAACAATTTCGCCAATCTTACGCATATTGGTGGCAAGTGTATTTGTTATTGTGTATCTGGGTTTAAACATAGTCGTATTGTAGCCGTATTATAGTCGCAAATCAAGATCGTTTTCCTACTCACTTCTTCCATATTTGTCTTCCATTTGTGGTTTTAGAAGTCCTTGTATAAATTTTATTCCGTACCAAAGGTGAGTTAGAAAGACTCCGGGGATTGTTAAAAATGAGACATAAAGGTTTTTGGATTTTGTAAAAACCCAAATCGCATTTATAAAAAGCATAAAGATGTAAATTCCAAAAAAGAATTGGAAAATAGTTGCGTATATATCGATAAGAGCAGTTGATTTTGTGTATTCCGAAATTATTGTTGCGACGTTTCCAGTTATAACTCCGACTGCAAATATTGAAGGGATAAAGTAGAACCATCTTCGTGATGTTTTTGGAAGTATTTTTGCAAAGTGTCCGCGGTGCAAACCATATCTGCCGTTTTGAATTAAATGCTTTTTGAAAAGTGGACGCTTGTGATGGTAGACAAGAACTTCTGGGTCATAAATTATTTTCTTGTTTAATTTTTGAGTTAGGTCTAGGCAAAGTTTTGTATCTTCGCCTGGATAAAAAGAAGAATCAAACCCACCTACTTTTTTAAAATCTTCTGCACGAACTATAAGATTCATAGAAGGAAAATCATCAACTTCGCGTCTTTCTTGTGGAATAAATCTATAAGTAGAACCAAAACCACCAAATGGGCTTGAAGAAACAAATCCAGAAGCTTTTTCTTGTAAACTTGCATTTTCTGGTGTTACGCCTGGGCCTCCTACCGCAACAACTTTTTCATTCCTAAATATCTCAACTGCATTTTTCAGCCAATCTTTATGTGGAAAGGCATCGTCATCTATAAATGCAAAAAATTCGCCCTTTGCATACTTAATTGCTAGATCACGTTTTTCTGCAGGCTTATTTTTTGTTTCAGGCGATATTATAAATTTAACTTTTGTGTATTTTTGAATAACATCTTTTGACGGTTTTTCCGTTATGAAAACAAAAACTTCAAAGTTTGAATAATCCAACTTATCATAATAGGGAAGCGCTTCAGATAAAAAACTATTATAGCCTTCGCAAATTATAATTATAGAAACTAAAGGACTATTTTTTTGCATTGTGTCCTTTTTTTTCGTACATAGCACCAGTATTTATATGCATGCCTAAATCTTCATCAAAAATCTTAACTCGATTTCTGCCATTATAATAGTATTTCAAAATATTCATGCGGTACCACACAGCAAGAG
>Ga0209541_10003651_pt1 | contig 28049 bp, 25 predicted proteins | sample RifCSPlowO2_01_FD_184027 | JGI IMG/M metagenome (GOLD analysis project Ga0209541, IMG submission 184027) | Groundwater microbial communities from Rifle, Colorado - Rifle CSP2_plank lowO2_0.1 (SPAdes) (version 2) | ecosystem: Environmental > Aquatic > Deep subsurface > Groundwater | place... | reverse complement strand
CAAAGAATATGATCAAGGGACAGATTTTTCTAGGAAGATTCGGCGAGATCCTCATAAGGCAGAAATCCGGTCAGGAGATAGAGCTAGGTGACATACTTGTAACAAAGTCCGGGCCAAATAAGATACTTCTGCAGGTATTTGACCTGCAATTCGGGTCGCAGATATCCCAGCAGATGCTTGAACTCACATCTGGAATGAGGCTTGAGGAAAACACTGAAATAGAATTCTTTGACAAAGATATAAGGAATTACACTATTGCAAAAGCAAAGACATTGATTGAGATAAAAGACAGATCAGCAACTGTCAATAAAAAAATGCCAGATTTTTTGGCAGAAGTCAATGAAGTAAAAGAGGCTGACCTTGAATTCTTGACAAAGCCATCAAATCCATTATATCTTGGATTCCTGAGGTCTGGATCAAAAAAACTTGGAGTAAAAATATTCCTGCCGGGAAGAGAAGTTTTTTCACACCATATATTGATACCTGGAACAACAGGAAGGGGCAAAAGCGTACTTGTCAAAAATATCCTTTGGGACACTATAAGCAAGGAATACTGTGGCTTTTTGGTGTTAGACCCTCACGACGAGTATTATGGCAGGACATCATTTGGGATCAAAGACCATCCAAATAAAGAAAAAGTAGTATATTATACATCAAAAGAAGTGCCGACAGGGCAACGGAGCCTGGTAATAAACCTGAAGCTGTTAAGGCCAGACCATTTCAGCTTTATAGATTTCTCATCTGCACAGCAACAATTGATGTATACATATTATAAAAAATATGGGCGAGAATGGATAAAAATGGTGCTTATCAGCGATATTAACCAGGAGAAGAACCAAGAATTCCACGAGATGTCATTGATGGTTGTCAGAAGACAGCTAAGACTACTGCTAGATCTAGACAGCGATTCCACCAGATTATTCTCCAAAGGAATATTCAGCGAAACGTCTGGAGAAACGACAATAAAAGACATTGTTGATGAGATTGAACAGGCAAAAACTGTAATAATTGATACAAGCGACTTCACTGGCCAGGTTGAACTTCTCATAGGTTCACTAATTGCGACTGAAGTGCTGAACAGATATAAGGACTATAAGGCTAAAGGGCTTCTAAAAAACAAGCCAATAGCCTCGATAATACTAGAAGAGGCTCCAAGAGTCCTTGGAAAAGACATCATCGAAAAAGGACAGAACATATTTTCAACAATTGCCCGCGAAGGAAGAAAATTTCAAGTTGGCTTAGTTGCCATAACTCAACTGCCATCAATGATACCAAGAGATATACTTGCAAACATGAACACAAAAATAATATTAGGGATAGAAATGGCTCCGGAAAGGCAGGCTGTCATCGACAGCGCATCACAAGACCTGGGATCTGACAACAGGACTATTGCTGCATTAGACAAAGGTGAAGCAATAGTAACAAGCAATTTTGCAAAATTTGCCTATCCTGTATCAATACCTAATTTTGACAAATCAGCAGTTGAAAGCAGGAAACAAATAAAAACAGTCTCTGATTTTAGCGGAGTAAATGTTTCATAGCTGTGATCAATCAACCCAGCCTGCCATATATAATAGAGGTTACCTTCTCATTTAATTCAAGATATTTCTGTACAGTAAATTCTAGCTGCATCGGAACAGTCATACATGACGAATTAAATCTTGAGAGTGATGGATTTATGCCATTATTGGCTAAAATAGAACTTAGTGCACCAATATCAAAGTTCTCTCCCAACGGGCTGAAAGCCAACTGATAAAAGGAACCAACACTCTTCTGAAGATATACACAATTTTTGGAGGAATCTCCACTTAAACCGGTTTTGTGATTAGAGACGAACCTTACAGGATTAGGAGGCCAAGAATAAAGGACAAAACCATTACCTATCAGAAAAGTAAGATCTTCTCGGGAGATGCTATGGCCAAGATTGCTGATAGTTTCAGGGTTTTGGCCTTGAGCCTTTTCAGCATTATTTTCGCTTAGAACCTGCATACGTTTTTCTACTGTGTCTGGAAAAAACATGATATAACCCCTAAAACTTACTAATTAGAGGAAAAGGACTGTATTTTATAAAAAAGTTTCGGTAGTCAAATCCAATAATGCTTAAATATGCCTGTATTATTCCACTAATTATGAAATTCGCTCACATGGCAGATGTTCATATAGGGAGCTGGCGTGATCCTAAGCTAAAAGATATCAGTACTACAGCTTTTGAGAAAGCTGTCGATGTGTGCATATATGAACAGGTTGATTTTGTGTTGATAAGCGGAGATCTTTTTAACACGGCACTTCCCTCAATTGACAAACTAAAAGCAGCTGTAATAAAACTTCGGGATCTTAAACAAAAAGGGATTGCAGTATACATAATACCTGGATCGCATGATTTCTCGCCGAGCGGCAAAACAATGCTTGATGTCCTTGAAGAAGCTGAACTTCTAATCAATGTTGTAAAGGGCACCATAATAGATGGGAAACTTAGATTAAAGTTTACAGTAGATAAGAAGACTGGTGCAAAAATCACAGGAATGCTTGGGAAAAGAGGATCATTAGAAACTAAAATATATGAAGACTTATCAAAAGATGAAATTGAAAATGAAGAAGGATACAAAATATTCATGTTCCATTCTGCATTGACAGAACTTAAATCAAAAGAACATGAAAACATGATTTCTGCACCATTATCATTGCTCCCAAAAAATTTTGATTATTACGCCGGAGGGCATGTGCATGAAATAAAAGAGGCTTTTGTAGAAAGTTATGGAAAAATTCTCTATCCTGGACCGTTATTTCCGGCAAATTTCAAGGAACTTGAAGAACTTCTTGGAGGAGGATTTTACATAGTCGATGGAAACAAGATAGAGTATAAGCCAATACAAGTCTATAATGTGTTCCCAATACAAATTAATGCACAGAACAAGACTCCTGAAAAGGTCACTGAAGAGATACTTGAGCAAACAAGCGGAAAAGAATTCTTCAACACAATTGTAACTATAAGAGTTGAAGGGACACTCACAGAGGGAAAGCCAAGCGAGGTAGACTTCAAGAAAGTATTTCAGGCATTATATGACAAATCAGCATATTTTGTAATGAAAAACACAAACAAATTGATCTCAAAGGAATTCAAGGAAATGAAGATAGCTTCTGGATCTGTTGAAGAGCTCGAAAACAACCTAATAAATGAGCACACAGGACAATTCCCAATGCCTGGCATCCCAAAAGAAAAAGAGAGGGAATTCATAAAATCATTGATCAATGCACTTGACCTAGAGAAAAATGAAGGAGAACGGATAACAGAATTTGAGACTAGGATCAAAAACAATGTTGATTCTGCAATCGTCCAGCAGAGGGGGAGTTGAGAGGGAATTTGTCGTTTAGCTTGGCCATTTTTGTTATAAAGCATTCTTTATTTGTAAAATTTTTAATTTGAATTATTGAAATGACACAATCAACTTAGAATCATTGAACTAGCTTCTTCAAAATCTCATTAACTTCTTTTGGTGTCGCCTTACCTTTTGTCTTTCTCATGACAATGCCAACAACAAAATGAAGTGCTTTTTCATTACCTGACTTATAATCCTTCAAAGCTTGAGGGGCTTCAGCAATAGCTTCTTTGCAGAACTTTTCAAGCTCTTTTGCATCAGAAACAGCGGCAAGATTTTCTGATTTAACATAAGCCTTCACATTAAAAGGTTTTTCCACGAGTTGCTCCATCAATTTTTGAGCTGTAGTCTCTGTGATTTGCTTGCTCTGGACAAGGTCCAAAAGGTCAATGAGATGCGTTTCATCCAACTCCAGATCATGAAGCTCTTTCTTATTGTAATTAACAACCCTCATCAGCTCTCTTCTCAGCCACTTTGCTGCAAGAATCGGATCTATCTTCAAAGAAACCTTTTCAAACAAGTCTGCCAAAATCTTTTCCTGGGCAATAACTTCTGCATCAACTTTAGGAATCTTTAATTTCTTGATATATTTCTCAATCTTCTCTGCAGCAAGCTCTGGCATGGCCTTTTTAATTTCTTCAATCATTGACAAACTTATATCAGTAATGACAAGATCAGGATCAAAAATATAGCCATAATCAGCTTCTGTCTCCTTAAGGCGAAGCCTTGATGTAATTCCTTTATCTGAATCCCATGACCTTGTTTCCTGGACTAGCTTTTTTCCTTCCTTAAACTCAGATTTTTGCCTTAAAACTTCGTAATTCAAGGCCCTCTCAATATCTTTAAAACCAGTTACATTCTTAACTTCAACTCTTGAATAGCCTGATTCTTTAATTGAAATGTTTGCATCAGCTTTTATTATCCCTTTTTTAACATCAAATATCTCAAGATAAGATAAAATCGTGATAAGCTTGTTCATGAACTCTCTTGCTTCATCAGGACTTTCCAAATCAGGCTCTGTAACAACTTCAACCAAAGGATTTCCTGAGCGATTATAATCAATAAGGACATAAGCAGATTTTCCAACACCGCTCGGATGGATCAAAGATGCTGGATCTTCTTCCATATGGACTCTTGTAATGCCGACAGACTTGCCGCTAGCAAGCCTCAAGTTTCCGTTTACTGCCAAGGGAATCTCATACTGGGAAATCTGATAATTCTTTGCCATATCAGGATAAAAATAACTTTTTCTTGAGAAAACGAGTTCTGGATTAATCTTGCAGTCAAGCGCGAGAGCAAGCCTTAATGCAAACTCAAGAGCTTTTTTGTTCAAGACTGGCTTTGAACCAGGAAATCCTAAGCAAACTTCACAAGTCCTAGTATTTGGATCTTCACTGCCAGAAGTAGGGCAGCCACAGAAGAGCTTTGTAGCTGTGTTTAATTCAACATGGATCTCAAGACCAATCACAATGTCTGAGGTGAATTTTTTGTTTTCCATTATTTCTTATTCTCACATTTGTTGCATAAACCTTTTTTCTTTTTTGACGGCTGGACACCAAACAAAAATGATGATACCTTTAAGCCAAAGCCTTCCAATGGGACATTACATTTCAAGCATTTTTTTGCCATTTTGAAAACAATATAATTTAATATAAACCAAACACAGCTACTCAATCACAAGGCCACACTTCTTGCAGACAAATTCTCCATGCTCATACTCAACATCTGTGCTACCACAGTCAGGGCATTTTCTTTTTTCCTCTGCCTCAACACTTCCAAAGTCTTTAGGGCCTTTCTGGGACATGTTTATCACCTGGTTTGCTCTAATTTCTGCAAAAGCAGATCGCTGTATGAACATGATATCAACATATCCTCAGTTATTCCAAATTCAGCCATGTATTTTGCGCACTGCTGGTGAAGCAGTTCCTCACCTAACGATCCACTCTGATCAATAGCTTCAACTTCCACAAATCTGCCAAGACCTTCAACATTGTCCAGATGGAACTTCACATTATCGATAAAATAGATTTCTCTTTTCTTGATCACAACAACCTTAACTCCTAAAGAGTTTGTCAAGATTTCCTTTAATGATGAACCAGGTTCTGTCTTAAACAAGGTCACATCAGACGTTTTATGGCCTTCCTGATCTTGCCGATCATAATAGACCAAACAATTTTCAATATTGCCTTCCCTTAATTTTAGCCTTCCTCTTGGAACATTAAAATAAATGTCAACCTGATGGTCTTCGCCCCTAAAGTCTGCATGATTAGAGCTTAGCAGCTGCCAAATCCTCACAGGATCTTCACATCTTGCCTTGAACTCAACGTTTAAATGGCTCATTTTGATGCATTCCTATATTTTTTATCCTATAATAAGTTTATTTTAAATCTGCCATATTTTCCAATTATTTTTTCTGAACACTTTTTGTTTTATTATCATACTTGATCAAATTATCATCTTCCGACAATCTTCTCGATATTTGATGCGACCTTAACCAGCTTTGATTCGTTAAAATGGTCTGCAATTATAAGCAAACCAATTGGCAAAGATCTTTCATCTGCAACATCAAGAGTGATATGAGGCATGCCTGCAAGATTTGGACCAGCAATCAAGATATCCATCATGAAGTTCTGCAAAGGAGACAATTTCTTTACATCATCAAACTTGGGAGCAACTATAGGCATTGTCGGGCTTATTAGAACATCATATTTCTTGAAAAGCCTCTTGTATTCCTCAATTATTTTTGTCCTGATCTTTGTTGACCTGAGATAATAAGCATCACGATGGCCTGCCATCCTAGCAAAAGTCCCTATAATGATGCGCCTCTTTGCTTCATCACCCATATTTTGGCTCCTAACTTTTGAAAAAAACTCATTAAAACTGCCCTTCAAGTCAGTTGTTGCGCCATATCTTATGCCACAATACTTTGCAAGATTTGTGGAAGCTTCAGTCATGGCCAAAAGATAATAACAACTCAAACTGTACTTTGAAGTCAACGGAAGATTGACTTCTTCAATCTTAACCTTGTTTTTCTTAAGCGAATCTATAACTTTCTGGACTGCTTTTTTTATTGGCTCGTCAACACCATCTCCAAAACCATCCATAATAAGGCCTACCTTCAGATTTTTTAGATCAGTGTCAACATATTCTGAAAAAGGCTCAACCCGTTTATCTGAAGAAGTGCTCTCATTCTCATCATAGCCTGATATTATCTCAAGAACCAAAGCAGCATCTTCAACAGTCAAAGCCATAGTGCCAATCTTATCTAAGCTGCTGCCGTAATCAATCAATCCGTAGCGAGAGACACGACCATATGTAGGACAAAAACCAACAACACCGCAAAAGCTCGCAGGGCAAACAATCGAACCGCCTGTAGATTCAGCAAGGCTGACATGAACAAAATCAGCTTTTTTTGTGATGCCAGCAGAACCACCTGAGCTTCCACCACAAACACGCGTCTTGTCTAGCGGATGCAAAGGAGCCTTAATGCCAATCCCTGTATTGGTATTTAACGCTCCAAAACCAAATTCATCCTGAGAAGTTTTTCCTATAATAATCGCTCCTTCGTCAATAAGCTTCTGGACAGCTGTTGCATTAAATGTCGGCTTATATCCTGAAAGGATTTTTGAACCTGAAGTGGAAGGAACACCTTTAACACAAATGCAGTCCTTAAGAGTCACTGGAACACCGGCAAGTCTTCCAACAGGCTTATTCTTTATTTTTTTTGCCTGATCAAGAGCTAGATCCTCACAAATATGCATCATATAAAAATGCTCTTTGTCAATATCCTTTAAAGAAGCAAGAACCTTTTTGGTGTTCTCAAACACGTCGATCTCACCTTTCTTCACTTTAGAAACAAATTCCTTGATTTTCATTTTGATCAATCAAATTACTCTAAACAGCGCTGGGACCTAAAAAATAACCATCTTTCTTGTGCTTTGTGTTTAACAATGCCTTATCTTGAGTAAGGCAGGGCTCTTTCTTGTCATCACGAAGCCTGTTCCTCAATTCAATAGGCTGAAAGCTTGGCTTGACATCCTTGACATCAACCTCATCAAGCTTTGAAAAATGCTCAAGAATCTCCTTTAATTGAGGAGTGAACTTTTCAATTTCCTCATCGCTAAGGTCAAGCCTAGCAAGCTCTGCAACGTGGGCAATCAAATCCTTATCAACCTTCATTGCACAAAGAATAGAAGAGCTATTTAAATAATTTACTGATGAATAGTTAAGGACATAAGTAACGCATGAATTTTTGCTTAAAAATATGGTTTTCCCAAAAGTTTTCCAATGCTTCTTGCATGTCATCTATATCTTGAAAATATTGTGATTTCGTTACATTGTTTTTTGTGACTTTCCAACACGTTTCGATAGGGTTGAGTTCTGGAGAGTATGGTGGAATATATTCGACGCTGACATTTGGATTTTTGTTAAGAATTGTTCTGATGCACTGCGTTTTGTGGAATCCTGCGTTGTCGAGGATGAATACGTATTTCTTTTTTTTGCTTAATTTTTTAAACAATTCCCACAGAAATTGTGCGAAAGTGACGCTGTTTTGTGAGTTGTAGAAGTCGTAATAAAATCTTCCGGTTGAAAATAGTGCGCCAAAAGTTATCAATTTTTTTGAGCTCCAAAAGAAAGTTCCGCGTGGTGTTTCTCCACGAGGAAACCAAATCTTTTTGTAAGTTGTTGTTAGATTGAAACTTGCTTCATCTATGGCTACAATTTCATGATCCACATATTTTGTTCTCGTTTTTTTTGAATTCTTTTCTAAACTCTGCAACTTTTACTGGATCATTTTTGATGTGTTGTGGTCGGGGAGTTATCCTTGAAAAATCTAGTTTATGCAGTATCCTTTCAACATGCCGCAAAGAGTATGTTCGACCAGTTTTTTTCTTAATCATTTGAGAAAACTGTTTTACATCAATTGAGCAATAATTTTTGTTTGCATCTCTTGCTTTTATAACAAACTCTTTTTTGAGTCGAGTAAGATTCTTTTTTGTAAGTAATGTGGGACGGCCACTTCGCGGCAAATTTTTGACGCTGCCCGTTTTCTTAAACTTGGTAAACAATCGGCTGATTGCCGACTGATTGCATCCAACTAACTCTGCAATTTGTTGTTGATTCTTTCCTTCATTTTTCCATTTGAGAACAAGTTCTCGAGTTTGTAGGTTCATCATATACAAAGATAAAACACAACTACTATATAAATTATGCGTTATTTTTGTCTTCAACTAGAATAAGCTAATAATAGATCAGAACAGAATTATTCCTTGAGATCCTCTTCCTCAACATATTTTTCATGGACTGGAATGTCAGAATCATCTATCTCAATATCCTTCAATTCTTCAATCTCAAATTTGCTTTTTTTCCTCTTTTTTCTTTCAGCCATATATTAAATCTAAAATGAATTAAGTATAAAAACTTTGTTGAAAATGAGATTATATGTACAATTGCGAGTGTAAATGCGCTGATATTTTATGGTTAATTGTATTCATTTGGCAGAAAGCAAAGATGGTGATTAAAAACATAAAGAAGTTTTTATGATACTTGAAAATAAATCATAAATGAGATAATTAAAAATTATCAGAAATGATTCTAAATCACTGCTTCTTAACTATGTCAAGCCTAATATGAGCTTCCCTTAATTGTTGAGGATCAACATCACTAGGACTTCCATCCATCGGATTTTGAGCTGACTTATTCTTAGGAAAAGCTATAACTTCCCTGATATCTGTTGTGCCTGCCATCAAGGCAACAAATCGGTCAAATCCAAGACCCATACCTCCATGAGGAGGTCCGCCAAACTTGTATGCTTCGATCAAGAAACCAAATTTATCCATCGCCTGATCTTCTGTAAGACCTATCACTTTCATGCAGCGCTTCTGAATGTCTGGATCATTAATCCTGATAGAACCAGAGCCAAGCTCTAAGCCGTTAAGGACAACATCAAATAAATCAGCCAAAACTTTTGAAGGATCTTTTTCCAAAAAGTCCAAACATTCCTTCTTTGGCATTGAAAAAATGTGATGGCAAGGAGTCCAAGCCTGCTCTTTATCATTCCATTCATACAATGGGAAATCTTTTACCCAGCAAAACCTGAAATCATCATCATTGTAGAGCTTGAAATTTTTCCCTAACTCGAGCCTTAACTCAGATAATAACTGATTTGCAACCTTTTCCTTGTCAGCAATAAACATGATAACTTCACCTTTTTTTGCATCCAATCGATCGATCAATTGCTCTTGAGTATTTTCATTGAAATATTTTGCAATATTGCTCTCGAGTTTTTTGCCGTCTGCAACCTTCATCCAGGCCATACCTTTTGCACCTTTCTTAATACAGAAGTCAATATATGTCTCAACATCCTTCCTTGACATCTCAGGAGCACAAATGCACTTTACAATGCTTCCATTATTAATAGCCTGCTTGAAAACAGAAAAATCAGTCTCTTTTGCAATATCTGTAACATTATGAAGCTCCAATCCAAATCGGATATCTGGCTTATCTATGCCATATTTATCCATAGATTCTTTGTAAGTTAAAATGGTGAATGGCTCCTTAATAGTTATTCCACGGACTTTCTTCAACATGTGCTTGAACAGGGATTCGACAAAATCCATAATGTCCTCTGAATTAGCAAAACTCATCTCAAGATCCATCTGAGTATGCTCTGGCTGCCTATCTGCCCTCAAATCTTCATCTCTCAAACAGCGGGCAAATTGATAATAGCGGTCAATTCCAGAAATCATAAGGATCTGCTTGTAAAGCTGAGGGCTCTGCGGAAGAGCATAAAACTTTCCAGGATTTACCCTTGAAGGAACTATATAATCACGGGCGCCCTCAGGAGTTGCCCTAACTAAGATAGGAGTCTCAACATCAAGAAAACCGTGGCTCTCAAAAAATTCTCTTGCAGCCATCATCGCCTTGTTTCTCAGCTCAAGATTCTTAATCATGATCGGCCTTCTCAAGTCCAAGAAGCGGTATTTCAAACGCATCTCATCATTTGCAACAACTCGATCATCAATCTCAATAACTGGAGTATCTGCCCTGCTTAACAAGTCTATCTCATCCACTAAAACCTCTATCTCCCCTGTCTTTAATTTTTCATTAGTCATGCCTTGTGGCCTAGACCTTACAGCCCCTTTAATCTGGATAATAAATTCTGACCTCAGGTTTTCAGCTTTTGTATGAGAAGATTTGTTGTGATTAGGATCAAAAACTACTTGAGTCATGCCGAAGCGGTCCCTTAAATCTATAAAGATAATTCCGCCATGATCCCTTCTTGAATGATCCCAGCCTGCAAGAACTACCTTTTTGCCTATATCCTCCTTAGCCAGTTCACCGCAAGTGTTGGTCCTGTAATGAGTTTTATACATAGAACAAGAGATGGTAAGATTCAGTTTATAAAATTTGTTGTTGGATTTGGTATTTTTAGGTTGATTAAATGAGTTTAGAATTGAATTTGATAATGGATTAAGAATGTATACATTTGATAATTTAAATATTTAAATATAAAAGAAGTTACGTTTTCAAGCGCAGAAAAATGCTTGGTGAAAACGGGAAGAAGCACAATAATAGACTCAGATAACTTGATGATAAACAAATGAGATAATCAGGTTAATTAAAAAGGATAAGTTCCGTTTTCAACCGCACAAAACGCTTGGTGAAAACGCAAGGAAGCAGAATAATAGACTCAGATAACTTGATGATAAACAAATGAGATAATCAGGTTAATTAAAAAGGATAAGTTCCGTTTTCAACCGCACAAATATCGTGGTGAAAACGCAAGGAAGCACAATATAAACTTAAATGAATTAATGTAAAATAAGTAATAAGTTCCGTTTTCAACCGCACAAAACGCTTGGTGAAAACGCAAGGAAGCAGAATAATGATCAGAGTTAAAAATATGATTAGATCAAGAATTTGCCTTTGTCCATAATCAGTTTGCCGTCTACTAATATTGTTGGTTTTCTCATGACTCCATCAAGGTGGACAGGGACGTTCACTTTTCCGCCAAAGCCGGAATTATTGCCAAGGGCAATATGACATGTTCCTTTGACTTTTTCATCTTCCAAGACCTTGCCTGTGAGAATCGCATTAGGATTTGTGCCGATGCCAAATTCTGCGATATTATAAGCATTTTTTGAATTGAATTTTTCGAGAATTGAATTTAAGACTGTTGAACTGTTACCTGATATTTTTATAACAAAGCCATCTTTAACCTCAAACTTCAAAGTGCCTTTAAGAATACCCGGAATCCCAGACTGAGAGCCGTCAATGATGTAAATACCGTTTGCAGTGCCTTCAAGAGGAGCAATAAAGCTTTCACCGCCTGGAAGATTTGCAAGAGCACCTTTAAAGCTAAGATCCCCAAAATCACCATTTGCCTTTCTTGTTTTAGTGCTAAATGAGAGATCGGTTCCTTTTTGTGAAGTTATCCGAACTGTAGCAGCTTTGCTTAAAATTGATGTTATCTTAACTGTGAAGTTTTTCATCTCATCATAATTTACAGGCAATGTCCTTAACATCATCTCTTCCGTAAGGCCTGGCATCGAGGCAACTCTTGCGCCATTTTTACAGGCATTTTTCACAGCTTCTGTATGCGTCAAGGATTTTTCTGTTAAAATAGCTATGGCATCATAATGCAGCATTTTTTCTGCAGACATTTGGGATGGCTCCGAACCGCTTTCAACAGGCTCATCAATCTGGAAAAGATCAACTGATGAAGCCAATCGCTTTGCAGCTTCAAGAAAGTTATTGGCGAGGATCGCTTTATCATTGCTATAGAGAATAAGGACTGTTTCAGATTTTTTTAACTTAAAACATTGATCAAAAACAATCCGAGAAGATTTTTCAAGATTATCCATTGAGACAATTTTTTATTATTAAGTTTGATTTATTAATTAATTATTTGCCCTTAATCTTCAGATCACAAATAAGATCCTGAAGCTTTGTAAGATTCCATTTAATCTGGTCAGATTTTTTCCTTAACTCACCGTTTCTCAGGTCAAACTGGAGGAATGCACCATATACTTCATCAACAAAATCCTTAAGAAGCTCTGCTTCCTTGTAATCATTCTTTATGACTGATGCAACCCCTTTCCTGACAAGCTCTCCAGTCAGATCGCAAAGGCCCAGAAGGTATGTGTGAACATCAACACCAAGCTGGTCAGCTGTTGGAATATTTTTTTTCTGGATCAGATCATAAAAGCAAAGTGCCTCAACATATTCCTGCAAAGCAACATTGTGCATGCCTGTATCATAATCATCTTTAGGGAGCTTTTTGACCAAGGATTTTATTTCTGCAACTAATGAATCTTCAGGTTTTCCCCTGTGAACGCCATAGATGATCAGCTTTGAAGTCTTGATAATCTTCCTTGCCAGATCAATAACCTGCTCACGCTTTTCCTCAAAGCTATCAAGCTCTTTCTTTATCCTTAGAAATTCCTTTTTGTCTAACATAGAATATCTTAATTTGAGTTAGTTTATAAATGTTTTCGAAGAGAAGCTGGAAAATTATGAAGAAGATCGATATCAAGATAATAGAAAGTTTTATATATGAAGATTATAAAATAATCTATTATGGTAGAACAGTCTGTATTCAGAGGAACTTTAGAATTCTTCAATAGATTAGGAATATATGATGTAATACTTCCTTTCCTACTTGTCTTCTCCATAGTTTTTGCAATACTGGAAAAGACAAAAATCTTCGGCATGGAGAAGATTGGAGATGAAAAATACACCAGGAAAAACATCAATGCAATGGTGGCATTTGTAATTGGATTCATGACAATTGCATCAGCTCAACTAGTTCAAATAATAACAACTGTTTCATCACAAGTGGTATTGCTTCTTTTACTTTCAGTCCTATTCCTCCTGCTGGTTGGATCATTCTACAAGGAAACAGATGAAGGATTTTTCCTTACAAAAGGATGGAACACTGCTTTTATGATAATCATGTTTGTTGGAATTGTTGCAATATTCCTCCAGGCAATTAAAATCGATACAGGAGAAGGTTTTCTTGCATGGCTTCTTGGTTATATTGGAAACAACCTATCAAGCACTGCGGTTGGCTCAATAATATTGCTGATAATAGTAATTGTCCTGATGATGTTTATTGTAAAGGACAGAAAACCAAAAAAAGAAGAGAAGAAAGAAAAGTAATAATAGATGCATTTCTTTGAGTATTACCTCAAATATTAATTTGAAATTAGATTTAGTTATCATAAGCTTATCAAGTCCAATAAAACAGATCTTGAATGACCAAAATGCCCCGAAGAGATGCGAGATTGATCCTGATCTGCTTGTTTTCCATATATAGCTACTACCAATATAAAGGATAATACGCGACATTGACACTATTTCCGAAAGATTTATATATGAAATTCATAAGATATCAGGCAAGGATAGATTAATATTAAATTTTAAGATTAATATATCATATTATTTGGTTTGTAGTAGTTAAAAAGGAGGGAAAAAAATGGCTAATCCAAATTATCAATTAGAGAATTTTATTACAACACTTAACAATTGGGGCCTAACTGATGTTCTTTTACCATTCATACTGGTATTTGCAATCGTTTTCGCCATATTGTCAAGAATGAACATATTTGGTGATGACAAGAAGAACATAAACATTGTGGTTGCCCTTGTGCTTGGCCTCATTTTCATAATGCCGCATGTAACAGGAAATTATCCTCCAAATTATGATCCAGTTGACATAATCAACGGAGCAATACCCGGAGTTTCTATAGTTGCAATAGCCGTCATCATGGTCCTGCTATTAATCGGTTTGTTTGGATGGAAACAAGAAGGCTCACAAGTGCCGTGGATAATATTCTTGCTTGCAATTGTTGCAGTTGTATACTTTTTCGGATCAGCAGCAGGCTGGTGGTATGGATGGAATTCGCTGTCACAATTTTTCGGCGAAGATGCTGTTTCCTTGGTAGTTGTGCTTCTGGTCTTTGGGATAATCATCTGGTTCATTACGAGCACTGGCAAGTCAGGCACAACAGGAAAGAAAGTGTTTGGCGACCTAGGCAAATGGCTAGGAGGAAAGTGAACTTAGCCCTTTCTTTTGATTTCAAATTGAACTAAAATGGCAGATGTATTGCAAGGATTCCAGCTTTTGGGAAGATTCTCCTTGTTATTTCCATTTTTATTTGTCCTTGTCGTAGTGTATGCCCTTCTTTCGAAGTTTAAGATTTTTGGAGGAAATGCAGGAGTAAACGGCATTATCGCATTAATGGTAGCTGCCATGTTCATGTTTTCTTCAAGAGCAGTCACTGTAATCAACCTCATGGCCCCATGGTTTGTAGTGCTGTTTGTTTTCATTGTCTTCATATTGATAGCATTCATGCTATTTGGAGTTCAAGAGTCTGATTTTGCATCATTAATAAAATCAAGCGACCATGGATCTATCGTGATATATTGGGTCATTGCTTTGGCATTGATAATCGGATTAGGCGCAATTGCAAGCGTCAGCGACGTATTCAGCGGAAATACAGTAACGACAACTGATGCCTCTGGACAAACGGTGATAGGACAGACAGCAGAAACTGGAAGCAGCGCATTTTGGGCAACATTATTTCATCCAAAAGTGCTTGGTATGATAATGATACTTCTAATAGCAATGTTTACATTACAGAGATTGGCAGCCTATAAATAATTTCTAGGATCAAATAAGTTTAAGAAATGTAAAATAAATAACCAGCTCTATAAATTCACTTAGAAGGCTTAGTTGTCTTCAAATTCTTAGTCATCCTGGAAAGCTCTTGTATGTTCTCTGTAAATGTGGGCAAAACCTTCTGAAAAACTTTCTCCATTGCTTTTATCTCAGTGCCAACATTGATAATGTTCTGATCATATTCTGCAATCTTGCCGATAATAGCCTGATGGAGCTTGTCAAAATTATTTTTCAGGTCTGCAATCGATTGCTGCATCTTAGACAAGGAATCGTCTGTCTTTTCCTTCCAGTCATCAAATTTCTTAAAATCTTTCATGAGCTCTTCAAATTTCTCATTTACAACAGCTTCAATCATCTCTTCGCTAGCAGTGTGTGAAGGAGCATGATGCTCATATTGCCTGTATGGCTGAGCTTGCTGAGGCTGCTCATAATAAGAAGATTCAGGAATAGGATTATCTAAGGGAGGCATCTGCTGCATATCACTTTGTGGCATAGCTTCAACACCACCTTTAACATCTGCTTGGTTGATTGCATCAAAGATCTGGTCAGAATTATAACCATCACGCTGCAAATTTTCAATGATCTGGTTATTGGAAAAGCCCTGCTGCCTCATCTGCATCACGGCATCTACAGGAGTTGATGATGGCTGCATCTGCGGCTCCATCGGTGGTATACTTTCATTTTTCCTTCCTAGACCAAAAAATGCCAAACTATCATCCTCAAATTTTTATCCTTAAAATGGTACTATACAATTGAATATTAATAAAAAGATTCATATAAATAACTTCCTATTTGTCAGCTGGTGAAGGATCTTCCTGCCTGCGGTCCAGTATGTCCTGGACTATTGAGGCTACCTCCTTTCTGGTCACAAAATTCATCGGCTCCCACATCTCAATATATTTTTTCAAAACCTGAAATTCCTCCTTTTTTGGAGTTGACTTCAACTCATTGATCATCAAGATAACTTTCTCCTTAATCTCATCAAGAAACATCTTGATCTCAGAAATATCACCAATCACACCTTTTATCTCCTCATTAAAACGCTTATTCAAACGCAGATAATTCTGGTCTGAAAGCTGAGCCCTTCTCTGAAATGAGGAATATCTTTCTTCAAGAACTCGCAGCCTTATTATGCAGTCATTCAGCTGCTGGCCAATATTGCCTATCTCAATAGAGTGGTCTTGCTTGCCTGCAAACATGGATTTTGGCTTTTTTTGGTTGTCAGCAGGGCTAAACAATGAACCTTGAGTTTCATCTGAACCTAATTGGGATGCCATAACTAGAGTTCTTAATTATTTTCTTATTAAACTTGTGTTAGTATGATTAAGTGGTATTAGAGAATTGGAGGTTAAAATATACATTGAGAACCAAAAGATTTATAATACTATAAGATAAAATATATTAAATATTTGAAAATTTATTTTATAATATGTTTATATATTAAAGTATAGAATAGGTTAATATATGAAAAAACCGATATCTGCAACAATTGATGAAACATTGATAAAGTGGATGGACGAGAAGCTTAAAGACCACCTAAAATACAGAAACAAGTCTCACTTGATAGAAATAGCCTTAATCAGTATGAAAGAGCAGGAGGCAAAGAAAAAGTAATGGCTTTATTCAACAAAGAAGATGAGGATTATGAATTAGTTAGAGAAGGAGGAGAGACAACACTCAAACTGGATTTTGAGAAGTACACCAGAGCCCCTTCATTAGAAGATGATCCAATAACCATGTCAAGGACTATGGACAAGCTCATTGAAGTCGGGAATGTCACAAAGATAGTGTTCTATCAAAAGAGAGATTATGAATATGATTATAATCAAACAATGCTTCTATTTGAGATAGCTGGAATATACAAAAAGATAGTAAAAGAAAAAGACGAGCTTGGCTTAATTGCAGACCCAAAATACGGGAAATATTTCTATGAAAAATACTCAGAGCTCCAAAGGCTGATATTCAACCTTCTCAAAAGTGATCCAATTGGCTGTTATGTTGAGCTGATAAGAATTCTTAGAAGAGAAAGAATAATGACAAGGCAGGAATCAATGTTTGATGACAATTATTTGAGGATCCTAAACAAACTCAAGACAATGATGGAGTCTTGCAGGCTGATAATATTGGTCAAGCCATTCCTTGCAGGATATAAAGTAGGAGACAGGACATTGTATAGGAGGATTTTCAATCCAGTGATCAAGCCAGACTTCATGTTCACCAAGCTAATGGCAAACTTTCCTGAAAACGGAGAAGAGCTGGACAATTATGATGTTGGGAATACTGAAGTAACAGTCTTTTCACTTCCAGATTCTGTGCAAAACCTGTATCATATAATGCCGCCAGAGTTTAAATTATCAGAAGAGAAATATGACCTTTTGGACAGCGCCAGAAAAATAATGGCGGAGCATAAGCCGAGCAGGTCAGAATTTGTTGATCCTGAAAGGATGAGGCAGGTGTTCTACAATGTGGGGCATGACCTCCTGCAGGAACTTGCAGACTACCATAAAATAAAGCTAAAAGAAAAAGAACTTGAAGAGCTGACAGAGATTCTTGTAAGGTATACTGTGGGATTTGGCTTGATAGAAGTGCTGCTCCAGGATGAAAAGGTGCAGGACATAACAATCAATTCTCCTATGGGGCAAACTCCAATGTTCATCGTCCACCAAGACTACGATGACTGCATGACAAATGTCATAGCCACAAGAACAGAAGCAGAATCATGGGCGACAAAACTAAGGATGATATCAGGAAGGCCTTTGGATGAAGCAAATCCAGTACTAGATACTGAAATATCAATACCCTATGCAAATGCGAGAATTGCAGTAATTGCACCGCCATTAGACCCATCCGGACTGGCATTCGCATTCAGAAGACATAGAGACAAGCCATGGACATTCCCATTATTCATAAAAAATAACATGATAAATCCAATGGCAGCAGGAATACTCAGCTTCTTGATTGATGGATCAAGAACAATGCTTATTGCCGGAACAAGAAGCGCAGGAAAAACATCATTCCTTGGAAGTGTGCTCACAGAGATAATGAGGAAATATAGGATAATAACTATTGAAGACACATTAGAACTTCCTGTAAATCAATTAAGGAAACTTGGATACAATATCCAACAGATGAAAGTTGCTGCTGCATTGCTAAAGGGATCAGATGAAATTCCTGCAGATGAGGGAATAAGGACAACTCTAAGAATGGGAGATTCATGCCTTATAGTTGGAGAAGTTAGAAGCACAGAAGCATATGCATTGTATGAAGCTATGAGAGTTGGAGCCTTGGCAAATGTTGTTGCAGGAACAATACATGGCGATTCACCATACGGTGTTTTTGACAGAGTTGTAAATGACCTTAAAGTCCCCAGAACCAGTTTCAAGGCAACTGATATAATAGTTGTGGCAAACCCGATCAAAAGCTCAGACGGGCTTCACAGATGGAGAAGAGTTACACAAATAACAGAAGTTAGGAAATACTGGGAAGATGACCCATTAAAAGAGAAAGGATTTGTTGACCTGATGAAATATGACGCAGAGACAGACAGATTAGAACCCAGCAAAGACCTGATAAACGGAGATTCAGATGTATTAAAGTCCATAGCATCAAATGTAAAAGAATGGGCAGGAAACTGGGACGCTGTCTGGGACAATATAATGCTCAGGGCAAAGATAAAAGAGGCAATGACAAACTATGCATTGAAAGCGAACAGGCCAGACTTATTGGAAGCAGACTTTTCTATAATAGCAAATGACTCATTCCATAAATGCTCAGATATGGTCAAAGAAGAAGTTGGAAGCCTAGACTCAAAAAGAATATTCTTCCACTGGAATGAATGGATGAAAAGGCAGATAAAAAAAGTATGATGATAAATTAATAGTTAAGAGTATATAATTAAAAAATAAGATAAATTAAAAATAAAATAAGTTACGTTTTCAAGCGCACAAAGCTCTTGGTGAAAACGGAATGATGCAGAATTTGAACTTAAATGAATTAATCAAGATCAAACTAAGTAATAAGTTACGTTTTCAACCGCAGAAAAAGCTTGGTGAAAACGCAAGGAAGCAGAACAGAATATTAAGAAAATCCGATAATAAATAAATAAAATAAATAAATCAACAATTAATAAGTTACGTTTCCAAGCTTACAAAATTCGTGGTGAAAACGCAAGGAAGCACAACAAATGATTCAGAAAATGGCTAGGGTCGCATTTAACAAAAGAGGTATAAGAAGTTAATGAATTCCACATCCAAAGATGAAGTCAAGAAGCTAATGGAAGAATTCCAGGCAAAGATCGAGCAGGAATTAGGCTCAAAAAAAGACCCAGAAACTGAAAGGACATTCTCTAGAGAATACAAGGAATTCAAAAAAGAGATCATGCCTGCACATCTGAATGCATATGAGAAAGCATGCAACATAAGCAGCAGAATACTTAAGGTAAAACCAGACCCAAAACAGGCAAAAGAATTTGAAGAGGCGATAAAAGTATGCCACCTAAACATAACTCCAGAAGGAGCTGCATCATTTGCAATCATACTTCCGTTACTAATCGGCCTGATCGGCGGGCTTCTCAGCTATCTGCTGATGGACTCACTTTTCCTGGTGCTTTTTTTCATAATAATAGCTGCAATACTGATAAACCCACTCGGAAAATTACCTTATTTCTTCGCAAACAGCTGGAGACTGCAAGGATCAAACCAGATGGTGCTATGCATATTCTATTTGGTAACTTACATGAGGCATACATCAAATCTAGAACTTGCGATCGAGTTTGCATCAGACCATTTAAGCCCACCATTATCGCTAGACCTAAAAAAAGTATTATGGGATGTGGAAACTGAAGAATATGATACAGTAAAAGAATCAATGGACCAGTACTTAGAAACATGGAGAAAATACAACAGTGAATTTATAGATGCTTTTCATCTTATCGAATCATCACTATATGAGCCCTCAGAAGCAAGAAGAATTGAATTGTTGGACAAATCTCTTGATGTCATATTGTCTGAGACTTATGAGAAGATGCTGCATTACGCGCACGACCTGAAAAATCCTATAGAAATGCTGCATATGCTTGGAGTAATACTTCCAATATTAGGACTAGTAATACTTCCATTGGTTGTAAGCTTTATGCCAAATGTCAGGCCGATACACTTGTTCTTATTGTATGATGTACTTATTCCTCTCGGAGTATTTTATCTGGGAAAAATGATATTGTCAAACAGGCCAACAGGATATGGCAACAATGACATAAGCGAATATGACCCAGAACTTAAGAAATTGAAAAATATAAATGTTGGCGGAATATATATTAATCCAATTTATCTAAGTATTGCTGTATTCTTAATACTCCTAATAATAGGAATATCACCAATATTAATACATAAGGTAGACTGCAATTCAGACTTGATCATCACAAAAAAATTGGAGATAAAGACAATATATTCTGACACTGTTGAATGTGATGGGGTGCAGAGCAACGAGGCATCTTTCTATTTCTTAGAATACAAGATGAGCTCAGCTGAAGATGGGCCTTTATCTGGCAAGGAAACTGGGCCATTCGGTCTTGGGGCTTCTCTATTAAGCATTTTCATACCATTAAGCTTTGGAATAGCATTTGGACTGTATTTCAAATTCAGATCTAACAATGTTATCAAGATCAGAGAAAATGCCAAAAAACTTGAACAGGAATTTGCGAATGCGTTATTCCAGCTAGGCAATAGGCTCGGGGATGGAATGCCAGCAGAGATCGCATTTGGCAAAGTTGCAGCAGTCATGGAAGATAGCGTATCTGCAAAATTTTTCAAGGTTGTAAGCTCAAACATAAGCAACCTCGGCATGAGTGTCAAGAATGCCATATTCAATGCAAAATATGGAGCATTAAAATATTTTCCATCAAATGTTATAGAAAGCTCAATGAAGGTCCTTGTGCAAAGTATCAAGAAAGGGCCATTGATCGCAGCACAAAGCATAATGAACATCTCAAGATACATCAAAGAGATACACAATGTTGATGAAAGGCTAAAAGACCTATTGTCAGAGACCATAACATCAATGAAGTCACAGATAAGCTTCATGACCCCTGTAATTGCAGGAATAGTAATTGGAATAACCTCTATGATTTCAACAATTTTAAGCAAGCTGAGTGTTGCATTAACGCAGACAAAAGACCAGACAGATGCAGGAATAGGATCAATACCACAAATATTCGGAGACGGGATACCAACACTATACTTCCAGATAATAGTAGGGCTGTATGTTGTTGAGATAATATATATCCTTACTGTAATCGCAAATGGAATTGAAAATGGAAACGACAAATTGGGAGAAAGATACGAGCTTGGAAAAAATCTGATAAAATCAACAGTGCTGTTCTGCGCATTATCACTTGCTGTAATACTTATGTTCAATCTTCTGGCTGGAAAGATAATTGATACGACGCTATGAGGATAATAAATGCTGATCAATACATCATGATCAATAAATCCTGATCAATATTTAAGAAAATATGGGACGGGGGGGATTTGAACCCCCGGTATTTCGCATTGAAGACCCTTTGTTCTTCAACTCCACGGTTTCAGGAAGATCCTGAATTTGACCTGCTTCAGCCGTTTAAGCTGCATTTGTAATGCATGTGCTTTCCCAGGCTAAGCTACCGTCCCAATAAAGCAAAAAGAATGAGCTAGTTCTTTATAAAGGTTTTGATGTTTTGAAAAAAATGCTCTAACAGAGAAAAAATACATGAAAAAAATGAAGATATTAATTAAAATTCCTCAAGGTCTTCTTCATCGACAGATAAATCATCACCCGCATCTTCTGGCACAGGCTCTTTCAATTTCTGTTTTGGCTCTGATTTGGAATTGGATTCGGGATTGGATGCAACAGAATCTGACTTACCGACAACCTCAAGCTTTCCAAACCTTCCAGAAGTCAATTGAAGCTCACCTTGATACTCATTAACATAACCATTTGTTATCTGCACCTTATCGCCAACTTCAACCTTGTCAACATCATCATTCCAGAGCGATAATTTCATCTCGCCAGTCTCATCTTTAACAGTAGCATTGCAGACTTTGCCAGACTTGCCGAATTTATTAAATTCCCTGGGAGTTTCCTTAGCCACAATATCTACAACAATGTCAACTTTTCCTTGCTTAGGTTTTAAATCTACGATTGCCATTCTACGAGAGAATCTAAAAGAGTTTAAAAAGGTTTTTCTTTTGCAATCAGCTGAAATGGATTATTAGAAGGATTTTTAGACTTTAAACTGCTCTCCTTTGAAGAGCCGGGTTAAGATAAGTTTAAGGTCTGAAATCTTAACTCTAATCTGTAATGTAGTGTTCCTATCGCGAATTGTGACAGATTTATCCTTCTCTGTGTCAAAATCGACTGTTATGCAGAAAGGAATTCCAATCTCATCTGCTCTTGCATATCTCCTGCCAATAGAGCCTGAGCGGTCAAATGTGCAAATAAATTCTTTTTTTAGAGAGATAAATAAATCCTTTGCTTCATTGTCAAGCTTGTTTACCAAAGGGAAAATCCCTAGCTTAATCGGAGCAAGCTTCGAATCAAGCTTGAGAACATAATTGCCTCGATCCTTATCATATTCTAAAGCGTCAAACATAAAAACAAGGAAAGCCCTGCCAAGCCCTAAACTAGGCTCTGCAATAACATGAGGAACAACCTTTTTCTTAGTCTCCTCGTCAAACAAGCTTAAATCTGTCTTAGAAAATTGCATATGCTGTTTTAGGTCAAAATCAGTCCTGTTTGCTATTCCTTCCAGCTCTTTCCAGCCAAAGGGAAAATTGTATTCAAGATCCCAGGTATCCAGCGCATAATGGCTTTTCTCTTTTGGAAGATGCTGCCTTATTCGAAAATTATCTGCAGATGCCCCAAGACCAATAAACCATCTGTGCTCGAGAGCAAGCCAATAAGCATGCCACTTTGTCTTTATCAAACCTGAATCCAAAGCTTTTTTAATGGCAATTTTCTCTGCCGCCTGGTTTTTTTCCTGCATACCTGAAGTATAGACAAATATTTGATGATCCATCACCTCTTCAAGATAAGGACAATAATCATACCGGTCAGGATGGACAAAATACTCAATCTCCATCTGCTCAAATTCCCTAACCCTAAAAAGAAAATCCCTAGGGCTAATCTCATTCCTGAATGATTTTCCAATCTGAGCAATCCCGAAAGGAAGCTTTAATCTTGCATTATCTGCCACCAGACGGAAATTGCTGAAAATAAGCTGGGCTGTCTCAGGCCTCAGATAAGCTTCAAACTGCTTTGAAGGGCCAATAGACGTGGTGAACATAAGGTTAAACTGCTTTGCGTTCTCTAAGTCACCCGAACATTTAGGGCATTTTATATTGTTTTCTTTTATGAGCTTGTCAATATCTAATGAGACCAGACCTTCTGCCTGGATCTTAAGCTTTTCCTCAAGAAGATGATCTCCCCTAAACTCTGCCTTGCATTTCTTGCAGATAAGTATTGAATCAGTAAATGAATCAACGTGGCCAGAAGCTTTCCATACTTTAGGATGGGTTATTATAGAGCCGTCAATGCCGACAATATCATCACGGTCATGGACATGAAATTTCCACCATTGCTGCTTTATGTTATTATTCAGCTCAACACCCAAATGGCCAAGATCAAAAAAACCTGAAATGCCTCCATAAATCTCTGCAGTAGGATATACAAACCCTTTTTTCTTGCAAAAAACAGCCATCTCATCTATTGTAAAAGTTTTTGTTGACTCCTTTACCGGATCAATTGGTTGTTTGGAAGCAGAATCATTATCATCTGATTTTCTGGAATCAGGAACAACAAAATCTGATTTTTTGGATTCGGCAACATTTATATTTGAACTAGAAATGGATTTAACCTTATTTAAATCACCAGCTATTGAATCTGAATGAACTTTTGCAGTTTTTCCTTTATTCTTCTCCATAACAAGAAACAAAGAAGAATTAGTTTAAAAAAGTTGCTAAAATGGAAAGATATGTTCAAAACCCGCAAAAAACTAATTTTATGATCATAAGCAAAACTATTTCGCCAACCATTCAACTTCTGCGCTGTCAAGGTCAAAGTAATGGGAAAGATTAACTGCCAGCTTTTTATCTGCCATAATCATTGCCTGAATATAGGGGAAAGTGTCCTGAATGACACGCTTTGTTGAAGTGTGAGTCTTCTCAGCAATCTTTTGACAGATCGCTTTTCTCTTCTCATATTTGCGGTTAGCAATCCAAATCTTTAAAATACGTGAAGTTGGGGCATATTTTACAAAGCCCGGATTTTTTTCTTTTTTGGAAACTGCCACACCAGCAGTCAATAAGGCATTAACATATACAAGAAAACGCCAATGCTGCCATCTCCTAATACGGCCACGAAAAACATCAGCTTTACTGAGCTTGTCATATGCAAGAGCAAGATCCACCGGAGATTTGTATTCTTTTGGAATATTCTCATCAAGCCACAAAAAAGCCTGATCAAGATCTTCTTCAACATTCTCAAAAGCATTAATCGCTATTTCAGGATCAGTATTCTTAAGAACTTTAACTAAAGCAGATGGCATTGACTCAACCTTATTTCTCTGCCATAGCTCGTCAATAGAGTCCTTGTCAATCCGGCCTGAAGTTGAAAGGAGCTGAAGATCATTTATAGCTGCCCTAAAGTCGCCGCCAGACCTTCTTGCAATAGTCTTAAGATCATCATCATTATGGATTATCTTCTCAGATACACTTATCTTTTTAAGAACAGAAAAAACGTCTTTGTAGTCAGGAATATCAAAATCTATAAGAACGCTTTTGCTCCTGAGGCTTCTAAGCTTGTCTTCATAAGCATTATATGCTGTGCAGACAACAGGAAAAGTGGATTCATCCAAAAGCTTAATCAACTCAGAAATAGCTCCGCGATCCTCTTTACCTGACAAACCATCAACTTCATCCAGAAGGATGATTTTCCCGCTATAAAACAAGCTTCGTTGTTTTATTGAGTTACCAATAGTTTGATTAATCATCAGCTTATTCCTAAAATCAGAAGCATTCACCTCAATCACTTCTAGGCCAATAGAATTTGCAACTGCAAGAACTGAACTCGTCTTGCCACAGCCAGAAGGCCCAGAAAGCAAGGCAGCCTTTTTCTTCTGGCTCTTGTAATTTTTGATAAATTCGTTTAACTGTTTCAATGCAGATTGCTGGCCAACTAAGCCAAGCTCTGATTTTGGAGCATACTTAATAATCCATGGAATCGTGTCAGATATCATTTCCCCCATATAGGGCAATAACCCTTTGAAATATATTAATGTTTTTGTTTCTGACAATATGATACTCTTCAATGGAAGAAAGATTTATAAAAAAAGCTAGAACATAAGGAAATATGCATGATTCCAAAACAGGCAACAAGAAAGAAAAGCAAACTGAACAGCAATCTAAGATTGCAGAAAAAAACTGGAACAAAGAGCTAGAAAAATCAATATACAGCTTGTGGAAAGATAAAGAATTATACAAATTCGACAAAAAAAGCAAAAATCCAGTTTACAGCATCGACACTCCTCCTCCATATGTCAATATGCCAATCCATATCGGGCAAGCAACAACATATGTCCTTATGGACATGTTTGCAAGGTATAGGAGGATGAAAGGCTTTAATGTCCTATTTCCTCTCGGTCTAGACAGAAATGGGCTGCCGATAGAGATGGCTGCAGAGAAAAAGTTTGGGATAAAGCCAGGCAAAACGTCAAGAGAAGAATATATCGAGAAATGTATGAAAGTGCTTCAGGAATCAAGCATTGCAAGCACAGAATCATTTTTGCGATTAGGAATCAGCTTCAACTCATGGAAAATAGGCAAGGAGATAGGAGAAGTATACGAGACAGACAGCCCTGAATACAGGTCATTGACTCAAGAAACATTCATAGACATGTGGCACAAGGGTCTCATATATGAAGACCAAAGAATAAACAATTACTGCCCAGGATGCCAGACAACAATTGCAGACGCAGAAGTGGAATATGCAGAAAAAGCTGGATTCTTTTATGATATAAAATTCAAGTGCCAAGAGACTGGTCAGGATATTATAATTGGAACAACAAGACCAGAACTCATTTGCTCACTTGGAATGATCGTGTTCAATCCAGATGATGACAGATATCAGCATTTAGACGGAAAAAATGCAATAAGCCCAATTTATAACAAAAAAGTCCCGATAAAAGCCCATCCCGCTGCACAGATTGAAAAAGGCACCGGACTAATGATGATGTGCTCATTTGGAGACTTGACAGATATAAGATTCTTCCGAGAGCAAGGCCTAGAACCATTAATTGCGATAGATAAAGATGGAACAATGAATGAAAAAGCCGGATTTTTAAGAGGATTAAAAATAAATGAAGCAAGAAAAAGAATCGTAGATGAGCTTGAGAAGACCGGGCTAGTTGTACAGAAAACACCAACACAGGAACACAGGACTCCTGTTTGTGAAAGATCAAAAGACCCAATAGAATTCATCGAGATGAAAGAGTTCTATGTCAAGCAAGTTGAATTCAAGGACAAGATTGCTGAGCTAGCAGAACAGATGAATTTTTTTGCTCCTGAATCAAAACAGATACTTCTAAACTGGATCGAATCGGTGTCAATTGACTGGCCAATATCCAGAAGAAGATTTTATGCAACTGAAGTGCCATTATGGTACTGCAAAGATAATAATCATGTGGTAGTCCCACAAAAAGGAAAATATTACCAGCCATGGAGAGAAAAAGCTCCTGTCGAGAAATGCCCACAATGCGGATGCACAGAATTTATCGGAGAGACAAGAGTATTTGACACTTGGTTTGACTCTTCTATAAGCCCATTGTACATATTAAAATATTCAAGAGATGAAAAATTCTTTGAAAAAAACACACCATGCTCACTTCGACCTCAAGGAAAAGAAATCGTAAGGACCTGGCTTTACTACACTGTATTAAAAGACTATTTGCTGACAAACAAAGTGATATTCAAAGATATCTGGATAAATTACCATATATTAGATGACAAAGGACATAAGATGTCCAAGTCAAAAGGCAATGTTATTGACCCAAAAGAGGTGCTTGACAAATTTGGAGCAGAGCCATTCAGATTATGGGCATCAATAGAAGGTAATCTAGAGAAACAGGATTTCAGATGCTCATCTGAAAGGATTGAAGGGACTGGAAAAACATTAACTAAGCTATGGAATGTTGCTAGATTCATCTCGATGTTTGGAGAGCCAGTTAAGACTAAGCCAAAACTGACTGTGCTTGATGAATGGATAATTAATGAGATGAATGAACTAATAAAATTTTCAGACATACAATTTGAGATGTATGATTTCCATAATCCAGGAGCGATGATAAAACATTTTGTGTGGGAAACCTTCGCATCACATTATATCGAACTGGTAAAGAAAAGAGCCTATAATGAGAACAAGCAATACAACAAAGAGGAACAAGATGCAGCAATATGGACATTAAACCATTGCCTTGACTGTTTAATGCTACTGCTTGCACCGATAATTCCATTCATAACGTACAAACTTTATAAAGATTTGAGGGGAAAAGATATCCATTTTGAGGAATTCCCAAAACCAGGCAAAAATGTTGAACTGGAATTCAAGACAGCAGATATTGAGAATGCAAATTCAGCAATCTGGAAGACAAAAAAAGAAGCAGGAAAAAGCCTAAAAGATCCTGTAAAGAAAGTTATGCTACCTGAACAATTAAGAGAGCTTGAGAAAGATTTCAAATTAATGCACAACATCGAAAATCTGAGCTTTGGCAAAGAGATGAAAATAGAAATCTGAAAAAGTATGAAATAGTTTATCTTTGCTGATATTTCTCATTAAGTATGGTATGTGGAAAGCTTCGTCGGTTGATTATTAGTTCTCGTCAATATGAATTGTATATCCTGTGGAATACAAATCTTTATTTAGTAGTTGTAGTTACATTGTAACTACAATGAAGCCGATTA
>Ga0209541_10003648_pt1 | contig 28064 bp, 23 predicted proteins | sample RifCSPlowO2_01_FD_184027 | JGI IMG/M metagenome (GOLD analysis project Ga0209541, IMG submission 184027) | Groundwater microbial communities from Rifle, Colorado - Rifle CSP2_plank lowO2_0.1 (SPAdes) (version 2) | ecosystem: Environmental > Aquatic > Deep subsurface > Groundwater | place... | reverse complement strand
TCCTGTAGTCCGAGCCAGCATCTGTTCTGCTCTGGGACGAGGACAAGATCCTTATCTCTGCTTCACCGGAACCTTTGGGGGAAGTGAAGTGCAGCAGACCGAAAGCTTAGATGGTACGAATGCCCAAGGCGTGGTGACGCAAGGGACTCGCACTGAAACTACCCAACAGCATGGCAGTGCTGCAGTTGAATTACTAGCCCCTGTTGCCGAATCTCTCGATGCTCTTACCGGAGCTGGAGTAGCCTTCGGTGGACGGAATGAACAGAGCCAAGGCACACAAGCCTATGGTGATCTTGTTAGCCCCACGAACCCGGGACGCGTTGATGAATCCGCCTTAGGTGGACAAGCGTATGGAGGTTTCCGCATCTGCTCCCCTGATGGTTTGACCGTTACAATGCTCGGTGGATATGGTTCCCTGACTGGCGGATTTTCCAGCCTTACTGTAGGTTACGGCCAGGGTTGCCGATAAATTTTTTATCTTTTGAGGTTACCATGAAAACAAAAAACATTTTCAGCGCCTTGGCAGTAGTTTTTCTAGTTGCCATAACTTTGTATTCTGCGCTTGCAGATCATAATTTTTTAGATGCTTCCTGGTCTGGCAGGGAAGAAAATAACTTTAGTGCCATGCTAGGCGAAGATGCCGTGGTCCATCTTGATATCTTGAGTTCCGGGAATAATGTAGCTTTGCAGATCAAGTTACTAACCACTGATGGAGAATTAGTAAGGACTATTGTAGACAATTTTCCTGTATATTCACGAGATTTATGGCAAGGCGATCAATCCATTGACACCGCTGGCTTAACTGGAGCATATGACGTCCAGATAACTGCACTAGATTGGAATGGGCATGTAGACGAAGAAACTTTGTATTTGTATGTGGAAGCAGAAGAACAGCCTCAGCCAGTAAATCATGCTCCCTACTTTACCGCTATTCCTGAACCGGATAGAATCAATTTTGCGGGTATCCAGGTCTATGAATACACCGTTGACGAACCTATCATTATTTTCCTGGATGGCCGAGATCAAGACAGAGACGACTTAACCTTTACTTTAGAATCAATTAGTGATCAGCCTATGCTTCCTGATGGAGTGGCTACTCGACTGCTGAGAAATGGAGCACAGCAAAACGATTATCTTATTTCGGGAAGAGCACAAGAAACAGGCCAGTTTCGATTCTTTGCCATAGTGAGCGATGGCGAGTTGAGCTTTAGGCTGCCTTTTACACTCATTATTTCTGAAGAAGCAGTCCCACCTGTCGAGAATGCAGCTCCAGCCATGAATGCGGTTGCAGATAGAGAAGTAAATGAAGATGAAAACTTAGCCTTTGCGGTTTCTGCAACCGATGCCGAGAATGATAATCTCTTGTATAGAGCACAAGTGCAGAGAAGCTTCCTGGGATGGCCTTATTTCAGCAATTCCTTATTTGATGGCATGACTTTTGATCGAGCAACGGGACAATTCAACTTTGCTCCTGACTTTGACTTTGTTGATCACCCTTCCACCGAAAGAAATGTAGTGGTCAGATTTAGAGCCTTTGACGGAGAAGATCCTTCCCTCTGGGAAATGGCAACTATTATCGTCAACGATGTGAACCGAGATCCGGAAATTACCGCTTTTGATGTTCCTGAAACAGGAGCTGAAGATGTAACTGTTTATTTCACTTCCCGCGCTACGGATGCGGATGGAGATGACTTAAGCTATTCCTGGAATTTTGGAGACGGAACTTCAAGCACCGATGACAATCCTACTCATACTTATAGCGAGCCGAGAAATTATACTGTCATTTTAACAGTTAGTGATGATTTCGGCGGAATAGATGTTGCCCGTAATTGGATAACCGTTGAGAGTTTAGCTGAAGATGAAGTTTCTGGCTGTACCGATCCAGTTGCCGATAATTATAATCCTGATGCCACCATTAATGACGGAAGCTGTACCTATCCTCCTGAAGGGAATGACGAGATCTGCACTAATAATCTTGATGACGATGCTGATGGCTTTGTTGACTGTGCTGATCTAGATTGCGCCGAAGCAGAAGTCTGCCAGCAGCCTGGAGAAGAAGTCTGCACTAACGGCCTTGATGATGATGCCGATCAGTCAGTCGACTGCGCCGATTCCGACTGTACTGAAGCAGAAGTCTGCCAAGCTCCAGAACCAGATTTAGAAGTCTGCACTAATAATCTTGATGACGATGCTGATGGCTTTGTTGACTGTTCTGATTTAGATTGCGCTGAAGCAGAAGTCTGCCAGCAGCCTGGAGAAGAAGTCTGTACCAACGGCCTTGACGATGATGCCGATCAGTCAGTAGATTGTGCTGATTCAGACTGCTCCGAAGCCGAAACTTGCCAGCTTCCAGCAGTGGAAATCTGTTACGACGGCCTGGATAACGATGCTGATTTATTTGTCGACTGCGCTGATTCCGAATGCGCTTCCGCTGGCGTCTGCCAGCTTGCTCCTGTTGAAGAGATTCCGCATTCCAATCTGAAGATTAAGAGTATTTCCTTGTCCAGCGAAGAATTATCTCCTGGCGACTACCTGACCTTAAGTGTCGGTCTGTTCAATAACGGCGATGTTGACTTGGACGATGCTGCTATTACGGTAATGGTCTATGATTGGAATGTAAAAGTAGCCGGCCGCGAGTTTGATTTGGACCACGACGATAGCTATCATCAACTGCTGTACTTGCCGGTTCCTTACGAAACTCTGCCGGGAGATTACTTGATTAAAATATCCGTAAGTGACGACCACTATCACGAGTCCGCGTATCGGCTGGTAACAGTAAGGTAATCAACACTTTGACTACCTAAAAACAACGACGTAGTGTAATCACTCAAGAATACTAAAAATAACGAAAGGTTTATATATTACCTTCCGTTTTTAACTAGAAATTAACGCTCAATCGATGTTCGATCGATATAAAACGATTTGGAGGAAGACAAAATGAGTAAAAAGTTGTTAAATGCAATGGCTTTGTTCCTAGTTAGCTTGCTGGCTGTTTCTATGGTTAGCGCTATCGATTCTACTCAAGTGGAATGGGGAACAATAAAAATTAATGGGGATGTGATTGATGTTGAAAACGGCGAGAGGATTGCTATTGAAGAAGGCGAACCGCTTCAGATAAAAGTTGGTTTAAGAGCTTTACAAGACCTTGAAGACGTTGAAGTTGAAGCTGAGATCAGCGGCTATGAATATAGCGACTATGAAAATCTAGAGGATTCTGCTCATGTAGAAGACCTTGAAGCTGATACTACTGAATACTTTAACTTGGCCATCGACCTGCCTAAGATGTTAGACAGAGACGAATACTGGTTAAGATTAAGAGTAATGACCAAGAGCGGCGCTGCTTTATCTGAGGAAGTAAGGCTATATGTTGAGCCTACTCGGCATGGAGTAGATATTGCTGACGTTGCTTTCTCACCTGGATCTAGTGTTAAAGCTGGCCGATCTTTGCTTGCTACTGTTCTATTAGAAAACTACGGCGATAAGCATGAGAAAGACGTTAAAGTCACTGTGGCTATCCCAGCTTTGGGAGTAAGCGCAACTGAATTTGTTGACGTTGTTTCCATGGATGCTGACAACGGCTTCAATAATGTTGACTATGAAGACGTTCCGGAAATGTTTTTACAGGTTCCGGCTACTGCCGCTGCTGGTCAATATGACGTAGTTGTTAATGTCCAATATGACGACCTGAGAGAGATGGTTACTAAGACCTACAAGCTTAATGTTGTAGCTAACGAAATGTTCCAGACTGGCGAAGACAAATTAGTCTTAGCTGTCGGTCCTGAATCTCAGAGTGTTGCCTTTGGCCAGACTGCCGTGTATGGCATTGCCTTAACTAACGCTGGCGCAACTTCCAAGGCTTATATCCTGGAAGCGGTTACTGGCGGAGACTGGGCTACTGCTACTTTAAGCGAAAGCCTGGTGGTATTGGAGCCTGGTAAGAACAAAGTTGTTTACATCCAAGTTACTCCAACTGCCGGAGCTGTTGCTGGTGAACACTTAGTTTCCTTGACCGTTAAGTCTAGTGACGAAGTGTTGCAGACCATTGCTTTAAAAGCCAATGTCGTTGCTGGCGGAGAAGCTGCTGGAAGCGGAGTTAGCTTGAGAAACGGGCTAGAAATCGCTTTGATCGTGCTAGTAGTTTTGCTGGTAATCATCGGCTTAATCGTTGGTTTCAGCAGACTGAAAAAAGACCGCAACGAGGACGAAGAACAAACTTACTACTAATCTGGTAGTAGGCTCTTTAGTCTTCCTTCCAAATCTTTTTTCTTTTTTTTCTTTTTGTTTTTGAGTATAAATGTATAAATTCTAATCTCTTCTTTTCCGTTCGTTCATAAGTTTTTTATAGGCCATCTTCCGGTTTTATTTTAAATGAATATTGCCATTATCGGTGCCGGCCCAGTAGGCTGTTATGCCGGATATTTGCTGGCTAAGTCAGGAAGACATCAAGTTTCTATTTACGACCGGAAGCCCCAGCTGGGGCTTCCGGTTCAATGCACTGGCTTGCTTACGGCTGACTTTGACCAGTTTCATCTGCCCCTGGATTCTTACTTGGTTAATACATTTAACCATGCCGAAGTCTATTCTCCCCATAAAAAGATAAGAATAGCTCAAAAAGAATATCTGGTCTGCCGGACCAAGTTTGACAATTTCTTTGCGGATTTAGCTAGAAAAGCAGGAGCAGAAATATTAGTGAGCCATACCTTTCTCCGAAAAGAAGGAGTATCTTTGATCATTAGAAATACAGTCAATAAAAAAGAAAAGAGTATCGCTCCCGACCTGGTTCTAGCGGCGGACGGCCCTCTCTCACCAACCGCCAAAGCCTATGGATTCTATCATCCGCAGCGGGAAAATTATTTCGGCATCCAAGCTACAGTCAAAGGAAATTTTGAGGCTCAAACCTATCAAACTTTTTTTGGCAACGAGATTTGTCCCGGCCTCTTTGCCTGGATCGTGCCAGAATCTTCCACCACAGCCAGAGTAGGATTAGCAACCAAGAGAAACACCCGGCATTATTTTGACACTTTTCTGCAAAGAAATAATTTTACCGCTCTGGAAATCCAGGCCGGCGCCATCCCAGTGTATCATCCCTGGCAGAAATTGCAGAAAGAGAATTGCTATCTGCTAGGCGATGCCGCTGGCTTCGTTAAAGCCACCACTTTAGGCGGTTTAGTTCCGGGACTGAAGCAGGCCGAAATCCTGGCTGACTGCCTCAATCATAAGAAAGATTATCGGCGGGAAGTAGAGCCTCTGGCTAAAAGATTACGGCTGCATCTGAAGATTCGTACTCTGCTGGACAAATTCTCAGATAAAGACTGGGATCGTTTGGTTAGCTACGTTGCCCAGCCCAGGGTGCAGCAGGTGTTGGAGAAATATACCCGGGATAATCCTGTCCCTCTAGTAACTCAGGCACTGCTGAAAGAGCCGAGATTGTTATATTTCTTGAGGTATGTAGTTTAACGGATGGCTTTCAGATATTCCTCATCCAACCCTTCCAGCCTGAAGATAATCACTTCCTTTATGCCAAGATCAGAAGCAATCTCCAATTCCCTCTGCAGAATGTCAGGAGTTATACGATGTGTTTCATCATGAATGCCCGGAGCGATTAAACCAAGGCCCACAGTAGTTTTGTCTCTTGCATATTTTTTTACTTTTCTCTCCAAGAGCATATCAACCACAAAATCCGGCAAGACTTGCCGGCGATAGCTGGAATAATACATTTTTATCTTTCTATTGCCATATTTTTCCGGTTCAAAGGACAGCCCGAATAGTTCCAGAAGCCAATCGGGAATGTAGGATTTTTCTACGGTGGAAATGGAAATATTGTGCTCTTCTGCAGTTCTGATAAATTCAGTGATCTTTCTTTTGTTCTTAAAATTAAAATTCAGCAATCGTAGTCTCTTCAGCGGCGGTTCTAAGTCCAGCAACATTCCTAACCTTCTTTTATCTTTTCTTTCTTTGACTTCATTAAAAATTCTTTCTAAGGCTTCTGCATCCGCCCAGGGAGAAATCCAGTATCCTTCTTCTCTTTCCAAAACAGGCCAGTAGATAACCCCTGTAACTTGCTTATTTTTGGATTTAAAATCTTCCTCATAATCATAGAATTCTGATAAATTCCTTGCTGCCACATAGATTCGGGTGTCAAAGTCAATCAAAGCCATTTTTTCTACCGTGGTTTCGTCAGGAAATTCTTCAAAGAAACTGACTGTCATGGCCGTAGCTGACGCCAGCATAAGAACAAAACAGGTTATAACTATTAACAGTTTGTTCATTTTCTTTTCTCGGCAAATCTGGCCAACAAACGAACATATTCATTTGTCAATCCTCCCAGCCTAAAAATAATGACCTCTTTGATTTTTTGTTCTCGAGCCAGTATTAAATCCAGCTTTAGCTGTTCTCTAGATAAGGATGGTTCTTGGCCTCCTATTCCCTTGGCCGTGGTTCCATAGGCCACCAAAAAATTGTGGCCAAACTCTTGTTTACCCCGGCTCAGTTCATTGGCCAGAAACTCTTGGTTAAAATGGTGCAGAGAATGGTACACCATCTTGATTATTTTCGCTTTTTTGCTTTGATAGTGTATCCCGAACGCTTGGAGGACCTGCTCTTTCCTCTTCCCTTCCGGATAATATTCGGCAAGATAAACTTGACCGCGATAATTCTTAATAAAATTTTTGATAAGCTTTTTGTTTCTGATAAAATTAAAGAGTTCAGTAAGATACAGCCAGGGATTCTGAGTTGTGGGCAGTTCCAGGTCCAGCATCACAGGAGTTGTGGTGTTGTTCAGTTCGTTGAATATCCTTCTCAGGGCCGCTCTTCTTGCGAAAGGAGAGATCCAATACCCTTCTTTCTTTTTTAAAACCGGCCAATAAACAAATTCTTTAATGTTTTTGCGTTTAATCTTATTTTTTAGTTCATTAAACTCTTCCAGGCTTTTTGCCGCCAAGTATACTTTAGTTGGCCAAGCGATTAGTTTTAACCTCTCCAAATTACTTTTGGCGGGGAACTCTTCAAAAAAGCTGATTTTCATCTGGCAAGCTCTTTAATTTCATTTTTCTTTTTAGTCGAGTTGGACTAGATGTGTTCTGGAGAAGAATGCTAGTCATAAACATCCTTTCTATGGTCAAAACAATTAATAATTATTTTACTTTCTTCTAACCGATAGATAATTCGGAATGGAGGAACCCTTACACTTCGATGATTTTTCCACTCATACTTCAACGGCTTTCCTGCCTCTGGCGTTTCGGCAAGTTTTTTGAGTTGTTTGAGAATTCTCAGTCGAGTAGTCTTATCTTTAATCTTCTGAAAATCTTTCTTAAATTCCTCAGAGAAGATAATCTCCATTTTTTCATATTCCTACTAATTTTTCCACCAAAAAGCATAACTCTTTTTTCAGTGCATCAACAAATCATCCATTTCTTCATTGCTCATGGAAACATCCGCTTTGGTAATTTTTCCAGCTTTGATTTGCTCTTCACTTTTTTCTATCATTTCCAATAAATGCATATCTTTTGCTAAAGTTTCTTTTTGAATCATCTTCAATAAAATATTTCCACCTTCATTGAATACTAAAAATTTTGTAAATGGTTTTATCTTAGCATCTTTCCTAACTTCAGTAGGTATAACTACTTGACCATTTTCAGACATTTTTGTTATAGCAACTTCCATTTTTCTCACCAATTAAAATACATTTTAATATTAAAACGCGTTGTATATATAAACTTTTTGCTTAATTTTGTATCTTTTAGCTAATAACCAAATAGAATCGTATTTTTTTTAAATGATTTCCAGGATTAATCCATTATCCCATACCATTGGTATAATAACCTATTGACCGCTTTAACTATTTCATAATCTTTCCCTTTGATTTTGATGCAGGTCTCGCTTAGTTCGATCCCGGCTTCTTCATCTATGGCCAGCTCAATCACCGGCTTTTTTTCCGGGTTGTTTTCACAGCTGACAATGGTCCTATTCTCACAAGCCCAGTTTTCTTCCGTGCAGGAGCCAATTGGAGACCGATCCAGCCCTTTAGCGATATTAAAACTTAACTCAGAAAGGGCTAAAGTATAATACTTGTTATACACCTCTGGATCAATAGAGACGAACACTTTATCTCCCTGATTAAATAACGGATCTAATTTACCCTCAATATTAATCCATTCTACTTCTTTTGGTCCGAAATGCAGCGGGATTTTGACTAATACCTCATTTCTCATTGTTTCTGTCCACCATAACCCGTCTACTTTGATGAAGCTGAAGCCATTATACATATAACCCTCATTTTCATTTAAATCTCCTTCAATATTCTGGTCATGAAGCTTGTCAATATCAATTATATTTGCCGAAGTAAAATAATCATAGGCCTTAAACCCGCCCACAGAAATGACCACTATCCCTACTATTACAATTATGGCAATCAGAATTTTCTTTCCATCCCCGTCAGAAGCTCCATAATCCTCTTCCAGGCTCTTTTTTAATTCCAGCTGCTCTTCCCGCTCTAACTGCTTCTCCACTCCTTTTCCTATCTTTATTTCATCCATTTCTGGCTTAGTTTACGTTTTCCTTTATATTATTTTTGCTCCACAGTACCGTCCCTCAACACCTGTAACATTTAGAGAAAGAGCCATAAAATTTATTGAACTATACTCACACCCCCATTTGGCTCCAGCAGCCATTTCCAGAGAGGTAAATAATGGACCATTCCTTCTTTTTTTTCTAGGTTCTTCGTTAATACTATCCCCGCCGTGCTAAATTCTTCCATGAACTGCCAGAGACCCTTTAACTCGTTTTCTTTTATCCTATCGCTGTATTTAACCTCAAAAGGGATTAATTTTTTCTCTTCTGTGAGAATGCCGTCCACTTCCTGTGTTCGCCTCCAAAAAAATTTACAGTCCCGTTGAGTAATGGCCATGGATTCCATTATTTTAGTGATATCTGCTTGACAGAAAGAACTGGCGATTGGATATACTTTCTTGAGTTTTTTTTCTGAGGTCAACTGATTGGGCGAATAATTATATATTTTTTTGATCAAAAAAGCCATTTCCAGGTAATACACATAATTGGACAATGTTTTTTCATTTATCCCGAGGTCTGAAGATAAATTGTGGTAATCCAAAAGCATGCCAGGAGCATGGGCGATAATCCGGAATAATCTCATCAAAACCTGCGGCTGTTCGATGGGGAACACTTGAGGAATGTCCTCAAATATAATTTTTTTTGCCAGTGTATCCAGATAGTTTTCCACAAATTCCTGGTTCTCGTTGATAATCTCTATAAACTGCCGTCCAGAAAAAATCTCCAATTCTCTGCTAAGTTCAGCAGCAAATAGTTTTTGTTTCTCTATCAGTTCACTTTTTCCTCTGAACTGCAGATATTCACGAAAAGAAAGCGGAGGCAGCCAGAATTCCTGGATTCTTCCTGCGAGCGATTCCGAATTCTTCCTGATGAAAATGGAAGAAGAGCCGGAAACAACAAACTTCAGGTTGGGATATTGGTCATAGTATATTTTTAGTTTGTTCTGCCACTGAGGCAATTTTTGAATTTCGTCGAAAAAGAAGAACAGTTTTTTAGCCTCTATATCTTGTGCTGAAATCTTGAGAAACTCATCGATTACTGCCTGTAATTCCCTCTCTTCATCAAAGGAGTACAGCAAAATGTCTTGCCGGGAAATGCCTTCCTGAACAAGCATATTTATCAGCTGTTTCAGCAAGGTTGTTTTCCCTGTCCTTCGCAAGCCCACTACGGAAGTAATCAGTTTTTTTTTGAGTGAGCTGGCTAGGTCAAAGTAAAGCTCTCTCTTTTCCGGAAAAGGATACCAAAATCCTTCTTTCCAATGTTTGTTCGTGAAAGCAAGATCCATTTACAACAAGAAAATCTAGCTTATTTATTAATTTATTGGTATTTTATTACCATTGTTTATTCAAAATAATGGTAGTCTGTTACCATTGTACCTGAAATCAAGAAAGTTTCGCAGAAACATTATGCTGCTATTTTATTCATCGATACCTCTTTTGATAACTACTTCAATATCTACATCGATAACTTTAAATAGGCTTAATATTTAACTATCCCCGATGCGTAAGAAGGTTGATGGTATTAGTAATCAGATTCTAGAACTATTGGCTCAGGCTAAAGAGCCCTTGGAAACTAAAGAAATCGAGCTTATCCTGAAAGATGTTACTCGGGTCAAAGTCCTGTATCGGCTTAATTTATTGCGGGGAGACAGCCTGATTAAAGGCAAAGCAGTAGGTTCCGGAAAAGGCTGCTGGATCTGGTGGAGCAAGGAGGTATTTATATGACTGATAAACTAAACATATATATAAATATAAGGATGGTTAATTAAAATGAATTTACCACTACACTTAAAATTGAAGAAAAAAGTTCATCAAACGATTGCCTATGCCCAGGACCTAATCATTGAAGAGATTTACCATTTCTTTCCTAAGGCCGTGCTCCATGGTGGAACAGCTATTTGGCGTTGTTATCAGGGAAATAGGTTTTCTGAGGATATTGATGTTTATTTAAGCGAGAGAGGACGGATTGATGAATTTTTTGCCAGTTTGGGAAAAAAAGGGTTTAGGATTTTGAAAAAGAGAGTTAAAGCAAATTCTCTTTATTCCTTATTGGAATTTGATCGGGTTCAGGTTAGGTTTGAGGCAGTTTTCAAAAAAATAAGCGATTATATACTGAAAGAATATGAAACTGCCGAAAGTACTTTAATTAATGTATATACTTTATCTCCTCAAGAATTATTGAAAGAGAAAGTTGCTGCTTGTTTGAAAAGAAAGAAGATTAGAGATCTATATGACATTTTCTTCCTGCTTCGATTTGTAGAAGAAGTAGAATTGCCTGTAGCAGAATTAATTTCCGTTAGGATTGTTGATGAAGAAAATCTCCAAACTTTGATTATTTCAGGGCCGATCCCTTCTTTATCAGAAATAAAGAGGTACATTAAAGAATGGGCAGAATAAAACATCTAGCTAAAGTCAGGGAATTTTTTCAGAAAACTCCAATAGTCAATCTGAATTCTCTCAAAAAAATTCTTGGCGACAGCCAGGATTACGTTTATTTACTGATAAACAAGATGCTTGAACACGGGGAAATAAAAAGAATCACCCGCAGCTATTATTCCATTTATGATGATCCAACTTTAGCCGTCTTTTGTTTCAAGCCGGCTTATCTTGGCTTACAGAACGCCTTAAGCATCCATAATTTATGGGAACAAGAGACCAATGTTGTTATTCTTACTACTAAAAAAGTTAGAACAGGAATTAGAAGCATCTTTGGAAATAATGTCCTCATTAGAAGAGTAACTTCTAAATTTTTTTTTGGCTTCGAATACATTAAATATGGGGATTTTTACGTTCCCGTTTCCGATATTGAAAAAACGTTCTTGGACCTGATTTATTTTAATCAGCCTTTAAGCCGGGAAACTTTGAGAAATATTTGTAACCGAGTTGACCGAAAGAAATTGGAGGGATACCTTAGAGAGTATGATTCAAATATTTCCAGAAAAGTAAAAAAGATGTTGAAATGAGGAATAAACAGAGAGGTAGCCGCAAGAGGAAAAGTTCTACCAATAGGCAGCTGTCCGGCCAGCTAAGCTGGGTCAAGCGGGAATTGAAGAGCCTGAATCCTCCTCAAAAAGTTACTGCTAAGATAGTTACTCCAGTTGTTACTCAATCCAAAGCCTTCCCGGCAATTAATATTAAACTATTCTTAATCTCCATCATTATCGCTCTTAGTATATTCACAGTTCTTACTTTCATTTCTGACACTTCGGTATGGAACCAGTTAAGCGGGAATGAGATAACTGGAGCGGGGATTAGTGTTAGTCCGGTAAACCAAGAGAAAGTCACGGAACCAAATAATACTCCGCTTTTAGAAGACCAATCTATTATTAGTAGTACTGAAGATAGTTTAATCATCAGTGCTGGTGGAAATACCCCTCTTCCTGGTTGTAGCGCTTGGCCTTGTGATTGTGGCGTTATCAACGCGTCTATAACCATGACTAGCAATCTTCAGTGTAATGGAACCGGGTTAAGTATTGGAGCAGATAACCTTATCCTTGATTGTGCCAATTACACCATTAATTATTCCATTGCCGGCGCTTCAGGCTATGGCGTGAATAATACTAATTTTGATAATACCACCGTCCGGAATTGCAACATTTATGAGGGAAATGCCACTATAAATAATAAGTATGGTATTTATTTTACTGGCGCAGATAATATTGTAATCAGCAATAATACCATAACTACGGTAAATTCTACTAATTATGGAATCTATTTTCAATCATCAGCTTCGGATTCCAGATTCTTTGTTACCACTAATACTCTCAATGGAAAAGGTATTTTCATTGGGACTTCAGCTGGTCCAGGGACAATTAGTAATAATACTATCACTGCCAGTGATGCCAGTGGGCACGGAATATACATTGATCCTGTTTATACTTTCGGCGGAACAGATTTTTTTATAGTTTCCAATAATACCATCACAACCAATGGCGCCGACGGAGTAGGCCTTTATATAGCTGCAGTACATTATAGCAACTTCACCAATAATCATATTAATACTAACGGATCTCTTTCCTATGGGATTAGAATCTCAAGATCTTGGAGCAATAAGTTAAGCGATAATATAATCAATACTTCCGGAGCTACAGCTTATGGGGTCTATATTTGGGAGTACGCCGGGAATAATACTCTCCTCAACAACAATATTACTGCTAACCAAACCAATGAAATTTTTGATTCAAGTGGAGATTCATACACCAACTATTTAGTCTATAACAATATGTTTGCCCAAATAAAATGGGCTGACCTCCGTTCTAGCGGTTTTTTGAAGGATATGGATCTTCTAGATAATAATGGTCTTGGGATTGGTTTAGGGCGCAATCTTTTAATTGGCAATGATACCGTCGCCTTTAACGCCTCGGCCTTTACTGATTCATTGATCAATTCCTCGGCCAATATCACTTTTTTTAATCTTACTTACGGAAACGTCACCCAAATTTTCATCTTCAGTAATTTTAGCGCTAATGCGACTGAAATAATCAATAACGGCACTGATTGCTTAAGTTCATCTTGCGTAATCATTAGTTACACCAGAACTAATGGTGTCGGTGTACTTGTTTTTAATACCACTGGTTTCAGCAGTTTTGCTGTTAATGGCACTAATAACAGCGCCCCTAACACTACCGCTATTATTCTTAACGCCACGACTTCTTTTAATGCCACAACCAACGATTTAACTTGTTACGGTAATGTTACCGACCCGGATAGTGAAAGCTCTCTTCTGGTCAATTATTCTTGGTATAATAATACCATTGCCCATTTAAGTGGGCAAGCCAGCGGAATATCGCTTAATGCTATGGCTTTGATTTCGACATTAAAGTCAGGGAACACGTCTATTGGGGAAAATTGGAGCTGTTCCATACAAGCTTATGATGGAGTGCTTTATGAAGGCGATTGGACTAATTCTAGCAATATAACCATCTTATCTAGCAGTCCGCCAAATATAACTGCAGTTATATTAAACACAACCTCTACTACCAACCAATCAAATGCTAATTTAACTTGTTATACCAATGTTAGCGATGTGGATGATGCGACTGTTTTTGTGAACTACACTTGGTATAAAAATTCTGTTGAGCAGACTAGTTTAAGAGGCCAAACTAGTGGAGTCACGGTGAATACCATTGTGCTGATCAACACTGCCACTGCTCCAGAACCGGGTAACTGGACTTGTTCGGCGCAGGCTTATGATGGCGCTTCTTACGAAGGCGATTGGAATAATGCCACACCATTAACAATCCTTAACTATCAGTGTGGCGATACTATAGCTGTGAGTACAGTCTTAACTGCAGATATTGTCGGTACAACAACTTGTTATAATGTTAATTCTAACATTATTTTCAACTGCCAGGGGCATACCATCACCGGTCCCGGCGGAACTTCAAAAGGATTCAATCTCGCTGCTCCGGACAGTAATGTCACCATTAAAAATTGTTTGATCACCAACTTCTCTCAAGGGATTTATGTTTCTAATTCGGATAATAACAAGTTTATCAATAATACCATTTATCATAGTAATGGCACTACCACTGCTTATGGGATGTACTTCGATACCGGTTCAGAAAATAATCTTATTACTAATAGTACTTTCTATAATAATCCTACGGGAGTCTATTTTTATACTAGCGCAGATAGCCATAATCTCACCCTTAGCACATTTTATAATAATTCTCTTGTTGGTTTAGATATTGCTTATGGCAATCTTAACTTAGTAACCAATAATAGTCTCTTTAATCATCCGGCTCAGGCGATTACCGTTGGTTCAGGGACAAGAAACAGCAGCATTTTTTATAACGATATTTATAATAATTCCATTGGAATTTATTCCAGTGGTGGCAGTGGCAGCGCCACTGGAACTAACGTTTCCTGGAATAATTTTAGCTCTAATGGCTATAATCTACAATGGTTGACTACAACTAACACCATTTTAACTGCCGAAAATAACTGGTGGGGATTTACTAACTGCGTGAACATTTCTCAAAATATTACCGGATTGGCAGATACTATTCCCTACTTAAATAATCCTTACCCCAATGGTAATTCTACTAATTGCCCCTCGTTTTATTGCGGAATGCTTTTGGGAACCTCGGTTAATCTTACTGCTGATCAGGCTTCAAATTTGACTAACTGCCCGGCTGATGGCCTTACCGTTCACAATATTAGTAATAATCTCACTTTAGATTGTCAAAGCCGTACCATCTCTGGAAATAATAATAACCGAAATGGCATTATTGTTGGCAGTGGTGAAGCTACTATCAAGAATTGTATCATCTCTGGGTTTGGGATTGGGATTAGTCGCTCTGACGGCACTCCTTATATCTTTAATAATAATTTTACTAATTTTGGTACGGGTGTGAGCGGATCAGCCAATATTACCAATAATACATTCTGGGGGAATGGCAGCAGTTACTTATCTACCGTAGGAATAAATGGTTCATCTCAAATAGTCCAAGGGAACAATTTTTCTCATTTAGACATCGCCGCTTATACTGAAGGGTCAACTCAATTTGAAAGAAATTATTTATTTAATAATACTCTTGGTTACGACCTAAATGGAGCAGGAAACACTTTCAATTTTGAAACTGTCTTGCAAAGTTCTATTGCTATTAGGTTGGGCTTATACAAAACTGTAAGTACCAATAATAACTTCTGGAATTCGACGTTTGCCAATAATTCTTTGGATTTGAGGATTATTGAAGGAGACGGCAGTAATATCACTTTTATTAATACTTCCATTAACAGAAGCAGGTTTAATGTTTTTCCCGGAGGGACGGCATATGTTAAATGGTTTGTTGACGTCAATGTTACCGATAATAATCAGAATCCGCTAGCCAACGCAACTGTCATTGCTTATGATTCTTTAGGGATTGTTGATACCAACCAGACCACCAACAGCGACGGTCTTAGTCGTTTACAAGTCCTGGCCGTCTACGTGACGGATAATATAGCTTATTTTATCACTCCCCACACTATTCTTGCTAAGAAGAATAATTATACGCAGAATAGCACTTCGGTAAATCTTTATAATTTAACTTATGCTAAGGTTAATCTTTCTTTAACCGAAATGACCTGCGGCTCAATTGTTTTTACTGATTTAGAACTGGGAAACAATTTTACTTGTCCTGGCACAGGTTTAATAGTCGGAAAGAGCAATATTACTATTAATGGAAATGGGAATATATTAAGAGGAAGCGGGTCTGGAACGGGTATAAATATGACTGGAAAAGCCAATGTAAATATCACCAATTTAAAAATAATTAATTTCAGCAATGGCTTGTACTTAGAAAATGCTAATAATTCTAATTTAATCAATTTGAATCTTACCAACACCACGCAAGGCTTAGTATTTAATTATTCAAACGAGAACACGGTTGCAAATAGTACCTTTTCCGATAATAATATTTCTATTTTGGCAACAAGTACTAGCGGGACAAATAATCATCTAGTCAATGTTTCCGTGAATACTAACAGTATTATAATTAATGAAACCGCCACTATCTTTTTGAAGTGGTATGTCGATGTCAATGCTACTTACAATGGAGGATTAGCTTTAGCTAATGCTAATGTTTCAGGTTATTTTAATTCTAGTGGAATTTCGGATGATTCCGTAATAACCGGAAGCGATGGCCTGGGCAGATTAAAATTAACCGAATTGAAAAAAAACAGTTCCGGAATTACTTATTTAACACCTCACAATATTACTATCTATTATGCCTATCAAGGGTCTCAGATCAGTAATGGAACCAGCCTCAATCTTTCTCAGACTAATAACACTAGAGTTAATCTAAGCATCACTTTAAATTGTACTGTGCCTTTAACAACAAACACCATTAGTAGTAATACCACTTTTTGCCCGGGAACGTTCACTACGGGAAGCATTACGCTTAGCGGCGATACTATACTAACTTGTTCTGACACTATTATTGTTCCAACATCTACCTATACTGGCGGTGCGGTACAAATTGCTGTTGGCCCAGGAGGTCCGCTTTATGGTGTAACCGTATCCGGGAGCAATAGTGAAATTGTTGGCTGCGCATTTTCAGGGGATTTTGATCGAGCCATCTCTTTAGTTGACGGAAAAAATAATCTGATCATTCGTAATGTTACTATTTCAACAAGTAATGCTTTTGGAGTAGGAGTCTATTGTTCGAATTCTCGCCAAATGATTATAGATCACAGTACTCTATCCGCTTATCCCGGACTTTATCTTTTAAATTGCAATAGTTCTGTAATCTCCAACAATACTTTCCAAACTACTGGAGGGATAACTGTTTATAATTCTCATTATGGTCTGTTTAGAAATAATACTTTTAAAGACCTCTCTACAGCCATTACTTTTTCTGATACTTACCCTTCCAACAACAATACTTTTTATTATAATAATTTTTCTGGCACTACTACTTATCATATCAATTATTTCAATGCTACTGCTTCAAGCTATAATAATTATTTTAACACTACTGGTAGCGGTGGGAGAGGTAATCTATATTCCGACTATTGCGATAAAGGCTCAGACACTGACAACGACGGCTATGCCGAGGCCAGTAAATCCGGCACAACCGACTGGCCATATTCAGAAAACATCACCACTAAAATCTATGATCCAACTAACGGCAATATCGGAGTAATCGATTACGGACCAAAAATCCAAGCCTGCTCCGCTGCGGAAGTTTTCCTGGGCAGCAGTTCTTCCAGCAGTTCCTCAACAGCCGACTCCGGCTCTGCCCCAGCTGCAGCTGAATCCGTTCCTACTGCAGCTCCAGCAGCTGCTGCAGCAGACAGCGGCAGCTACTCTAGCCCGGCAGAAGCCGCCCAATTTCTCACCTCCAGTTCCGAAACTGAATTCGACAAATTCGGCACAAAAATTAAGTTCACCCTGGAAAATACCGGCACTAAACGTATGTTCTTGTTCCCCCAACTCTTACAAGAGTACGACGATCCATTCTTCATCATCACCAGAAAAACCCTGGGCTTCGAGAATTCATTTTTCAGCAAACTCTCCGGAGTAGCCTATTCCGAAGACGCCATAGTCGGCAGATTACTGAAAGCTACCCTTAAGAATGACGAACAAATCATCCTCGAACCCGGAGAAAAGAAAGAAACTGTCCTGGAACTGGAAGAGGGTTTAAAGATCCCCAGACAGATAAAAATCCAGTTCACAACCTTGGGAGAAGTCGTCACTGAAAAAACTGTCGAACAGAAAGCTTTCTCAGGAACAGCCATAGATTTGGACACAGAAAACCAGCTGATGGATTTATATGTCGTCATCGTCCCAGTAAGTGAACAGCTGGAAGAATATTATACAGGAAATTCTCCTACCGGAGCAGCTGTTGCCAATCTTCTCCCCTCTGATGAATATTTCCTGGAATTTGCCATCAATAAGAACAGCTCTTCCTTCGGCGACCTGTACGGCCCCTATGATATTAAAGAAAACCAAAGCCTGGTCTTTGCCCAGCAAATTAAGTACGATCCAAAAGAATATTCTGGCAGTAATATCATCGCTACAAAGGTCTATCGCGGCGGCAAAGTTATTGTTGAAGACGAGTTTGAGGTCGACTTTGGAACTGGCGAACCAGCTTACCAGCTCAGCTGGCTGCTCTTCCTCCTTCCTCTGCTCTTGCTCTTCGGCAGCCTGAGCGGCTATTCCTACTATGCGTATAGACAGAGAGTAAAACTGCCCTCATTTTTACCAAAAACAATAATCTCTCCTCCAATTAAAAACCCCGAATTAAAAACTGCTTCGAATATCATTCCTTCACTAAAACACAAGACGAAGTCCGTTGCGTTTAATCTTTACTTAGCTAAACGTGTTCTGTTAATTATCGGAATAGTACTTTTCCTCTCAGCCTTAGTTTTCCTGCTCCTTAAATTTGCCCAGCCGATTTCCGCTGTTATTAAAGAAATAACTGCTTTTTTTATTAATTTAGGGATGTGGATCATCCCTTTGATTGCCGGTATTATTTTAATTGGGATGGTAGTGTATGCGATGGTGATAAGAAAGTTTAAATAATGTTGCTATTTTATAGTAGTTTATGGCAATCCAAACCCGTTCAACTCCTGTAAAAGAAGAAAATGAATTGTTAGTTAGTTTGGAGAAGTATGTTGACACTTACCACTATGGCGCTATCTCTTATACAGGGTACCATCGGGTAAAAAATTTAGTTCAAGATAAGCATTTTAGTTTTGGTCAAGCTGCAAGAGAAGCAGGCATTGATGAAAGTACAGTTCGTGGATGGCTTGGGCAACAAAAAACTCCACAGGTAGTAAAAGCAGTAAAGAGACTTCAGGAAGCAGGCCTTCTTCCGCTTACACTTTCTTCTGAACAGCTTCCCGAATTAAATCGGTTAGCTGCCTATTTGCACTGGACCGGTTTTTTAGGACATCAGCAGGAAACCTGGGGTTATAATGGAGTAATCTGCGGAAATGATCGGGAACTGCTTGAGGATATTCAGACTGACACTTTATCTAGCTTTGGGATAGAGTCTACAATCGAGGCTAGTAAAGTAAAAGGTATGCGGCTTGAGTTTGGGACTGGATTTGCTCATTATGCCAGATTATTAGAGTGTATGGGGGTAAGGACTGGATCTCAATACGGAACAAACAGTGATAAAGAGAGGCTTACTTTTAAGCATCTCCAATTTCCAGAATATATCTCGAATTTAATTCAGCAAAGTGAAGATGACGGAACTAGAAATCAGGACGAAAAGAGATTATTGCTCCTAAAAGATTTTTTAAGCGTAATGTTTACCACGAAATCTAGAAAGAAGCAGGGATGTCTCGAGCTGGAGCTAAATAAATGTTCCTCAAAATTAGGTGCTCAAGAGTATCTTAATGAGGTTCTTCGTCTCATCAATGCGGTTTGTCCTTGGCTGGCAAAAAACGCCCGGGCTTATTTCTCAAGAACAACGAGCCCATTTGGAGACAGGTATTCTCCATCTCTTTATCTCTCGAACGCAAAATTAGGAGTTTTCTGGGATAATGATCCCCTATTATTTACGTCTACTCTGAATCCAGTGCGTATCCAAAAGGGAGTTTAAAACTATTTTCACCGAAAGCTTTAAATATAACCACTATATAGTGATAATAAAATGAAGAGAATTACATTAGGATTGATTATCAGTGGACTGTTAGCTCCTGGATGTGAGGATGCGCTGGCTCCAGGCCAAGGAGATATTAATCAGCAGCCTGAACTACGCCGCGCTGCTAGGCGCAGCAGAGATGCTTCTTGTGGCGAAGCTGATGCTGGTTCTTCGGTAGATGCTCTAGTCTATGTTGATAGTGGTTCTGATTCAAATCGTAGAGCCTATAATTTAGATGCTGGCCATGATAATGATGCTTCCTCTTATGATCTTCCTGGAGCAGAAGTACCTCCTGAATCCTCTAGACTGATATGTGAGAGAGCTAGTTTTTCTTTAAATCGAATAAGTATCAATGATGGAATCACCTCTATTAATCATCTAGACAGTGAAGGAAATGTTCTTTATACTACTTCTATAAATTGGGCTGAAACTTCTTCGGTTGGTGGAATAGGTGGTGGAGACAAAGAAACTTGTTTTCTCACGTTTGAAGTACCACAAAGATACAGCGTATTCACTGTCCCTCCTGATTTCTGCCGCTGTATTGAAGGAACTGAGCCTGAAGCACCATGTCCTATCTCGCCTGATCACCCTGACCAACTTCAGTGCGGCTCCGGTATTATTCATTAATTACTGATAAGACTCTTTCAGAAGAAGCCCGGGAACTGGAGGTGCAGATTTACCTCATTCTATCAGCCACCTATAAACAGGCTTAATAACTATTTTGTTATCATTAATCTCTTTAGTTTGCTTGAAAGTTAAAATTATTCATCGCTTCCAATAATCTAATCCATGGTTTCCGGGAGAACCATATAAATAACAAGAAAACCACTTAGTTTCAGAAAAGTTTAAATAGTATATAAACCAATCAAGGGTATGGAACATTTTCAGGTACAGCCCTTTGCCTACACCAGTGCCTATGCTAAGGTTTTAGCTTTCTTTTTTAGTTATCCAACCTCCGAAGTTACTCTCAACCAGCTGGTCGCTAAAACTAAGATCTCCAAAAGTTCCGCTCAAAAAATCATCAAGCAGCTGCTAACCGAAGAATTTCTTCTGCAGAAAATCATTGGCCGAAGTTGGCTTATTTCCTGTAATCAGCAGCATCCTTACAATTTCTCCCGAAAGGTTGCTTACTTTTTTGGTCTGCTGCTTGATGCTGGTTTGATAAATTCTATCAGGAGAGCATACCCAACCGCCAAAGCCATTATTCTTTTTGGAAGTTACCGGAAAGGCGATGCAGTGGAAAAAAGTGATATTGATGTTGCGGTAGAGCTTGGTGTGGAGACAAAATTTCAAATCATAGATTTCGGGATTTTTAAGCAGTTGGGTTATCTTAAATGGGTCCCATTAAAGCTTCATTTGTTTTCCCGAAAGCATATCGCCAGCACTTTATTTGCTAATATTGCTAATGGCGTTGTCCTAGATGGATTCCTGGAGGTACGGCTTTGAGGATTAAAAGACCAGACCAAAAAAATGCTGAAAGCTTGTTGGAAGCCGCTCGAAGCGAAATGGAATTTACTTTGACTTTGCCACCCCAGCCTGCAGCTGCTGCCACTATCGTTCGCAATATTTACGAGTGTTTTCGTATGCTTGGAGACGCTCTTTTAGTATTGCAGGGAAAGGAGAGCGCTAATCATATTCAGCCTCTACAAGTTTTGTTGCAGTTGGACATCACTACTTCTCGTCCTTTGCAAATATTGGATCATTTGCGAAGGTTGCGCCACCAGATTAATTATTATGGGTACCAGCCTTCAGTAGAAGAGGCCCAGGAAACTCTGGCCATTGCCAGGAGTTGTTTTCAGCCAGTCTACCAGAAAATAAAAAAAGAAGTAGAGTTAAACTCCAGATAGTTCAGCCTTTCCTTCCCATCATCTTCCAATAACCTTTCAACTCTTCCTCAACTTCTCTTTCTAATCTCTCCTCCAGCCTCAGCAGTTCCACTTCTTTACCCCAATCAATTTCAGGCAGTTTAGTTAACGTTCCCAGAAGCTTCCTTCCTGCTTTCTTAACCTCAGCTTCAATCTGTCTAGCGTATCTGCTTCCGAACAGTTTAAGGGCGGGAAATTTAGTAATATCATCAGCTCCGTTTTCCAATAAAGAATGTATCTCTTCCAGATGCCCCAGCCAAGAGCCGGCAATTATTTTTAGGCCTGGAAATTCCTGCCGTGTTCTTTTAACCCATTCCATATAATCTTTGCTTTCCAGCTCTTTTTTTCCATAAAATATTGTTTCTGGATGTGCTTTCAGCCGGTAAAAAGTAACCTGGTCCAACTCATATCCTTTAATGAACTTGGTCAATTCTTTAAAATCCTCCGTCATTTCCCCCAGCCCGAGAATGATGGTCATCCCTTTCTTGATGTTATACTTTCGGCACAATTCTAAAGTCCGGAGCATGGGCTCAATCGGCTTAGAAGGGCATAACTTCTTCCGCAGGCTCCAATTTACTGTCTCAACAGAAACCGAAACTCCTGCAATTATCGGTTTTAATTTTTTAATTTTTTTCTCATCTAAATATCCGATGTTCAGCCAGATTTTTTTGCCCCAAACTTTTTTTATGGCCTGCAAATAAGCCAGTAAATCATTAAATTTCAACGCTCCATAACCAGCGGAAACAAACTCTAAGCCCCATCCCAGCTGTTTGCAGATTAACACTTCCGCCAATACCGAGCTTAGCTTTCTCCTGGCTTTCCTGGGGTCTTTGATCTTTTCTTTCTGCGTGCTCATGTAACAGAACTTACAATCCCCTAGACTGCAGTACCAGCTGAGAAAGATTGCCCGTTCAAATTGGCATGGTTTCATTTATCCTCTTTAAGAACTCCTGCACCGGCTTTAGGCACATCTGTTCAAATGAATCCTCGCCTTGAGCCGCGACATGCTCGGTCAGGATCAAATTGGCTATTTTTAGCTGCGGTTTCAGTTTCTCAGAATAGACGTCTAAAGCAATTCCTTTAAATTTATGCTGGGCCGCTATCAATGCTTTTTCGTCAATTACTTCCGCCCGGGAAGTGTTGATAAAATAAGAATCTTCTTTCATCTTCTCCAAAGCTTTTTTATTAATTAATTGGCCGGTATTTTTGTTTAAAGGGACGTGCACAGTTAAGATATCCGCTTCCTGAAGAACGGCAGAAAAGCTTTTCATCTCCGTATTTAACTGCTGCAGAAGCTTAGGGTCCTGTTCCAGAATGTCATAGGCGACAATTTTAGCTTCAAACCCGGCTAGTTTTTTGGCCACCAATTTTCCTATATAGCCAAAGCCGATTATCCCGATAGTCTTATTTTTTAATTCCGTAACCGGCCGGCTTCTTCTCAATAAGGATAAGATTAGATAAACTGTGTGCTCGGCAACACTATTGGCGTTTGTTCCAGGACAATGGATCAATTCAATTTTTTCTGCTTTTAGTTCCTCTAAATTAAGGTTATCCAGGCCGACGCTGCAGCTGACTACGTACTTTAATTTTTGGAATTTAGCCAATTCCTCTTTGCCCAGCCTGGTGAACGTCCTTAACACTACCGCTTCAACTTCAGGAAAGTTCTTGACCTTGACAAAGTCTTCAGCGCTGGTCTGCTGCAGCTCAGTATTCTCTCGAAGCAGCTGTTCCGCTTGGTCATGGATTTTCCCAATCAGCAAAGTTTTCATAATTTTTTTAAGTACGCCATTTTATATAAAATTAACTGATGATTTGATTGTCAAGTTAACATTTTCTGAAAGAAAACCTGCCTGAACCATCCTCTATACTCTAACGCTTATTCTGGTTTGGCGAAAGTGCCTGCTTTCTTGGCTCCCCTGATTGACTTCACCAAAATTAGCGCGGCTAAAACTAAAAATACAATAACGAAGACAAATGAGTATAATAAGCTTCCATAATCAAGGGGCAGCCCGTTCATACTGGCCCTTAGCTGTTCGAATACGTGCGTCGTCGGCAAAATAACGGCAATTTTTGCGGCCCATTTCGGCAGCGCTTCTAACGGATAAAAGACGCAGCTGAACGGCTGAACAATCCAGATTGTGCTCCAAGCCAGAACCTGTATCCTCGTTCCGAACCTGAAGATGCACGAGCTGATTAATATCCCGATTCCCCAGCCAAAAAGCACTAGTATTGCTACTAACAGGGCAAAGTGCAGCAGGTTAAAATTGAAGATGCTGAAGCGCCATAGCCCAAAACTCAGCAGGCTCATCACTCCGAAAGCCAAGACTGAGCGGATCAGCCCTAAGAGGCATAATGAAATTACAAATTCACTGATTTTTATGGGAGTTGTAAATAGGTGATATGTGCTTCTAGACCAATAGCTTTCCATGAGGTACACAACTAAATCCTGGCTGGCCCGCCAGATGAATACCCATAATACTAGTCCCCCTAAGATTAAATTGAGGATATTAACTTCGGAAATGCCTTGGATAAAATAAGTCATGAATCCCCAGATAAATATGTCCAGCAGCGGCCAGTATAATACATCAAAAACACGGTCTAGGCTGTTGATGGAAAAGTAATAATAGTTCAGGAGCATGGCAGTTATGCGGTATAATTTCATTCTTTTCTTCTCGATCTTTTAATAAAATACTCTTCCAAGGTAGGCTTGTTAAGATGCAGGTCATCAAAAACAACCCTGGCTTTGACAAACTTTTCCAGCAGGGGATAGATGGTATTTTTTCTGTTCTTGATCTGAAAGCTTAAGGCTTGCGCTGATTCTTGCTTGAATTCAATCCCTTCTCTTTTAAGGATACGCTGAGCCTGTTTCAAGTCCCGAGAAAAGTGCAGCTTGACTTCCTGCATCTCCAGCTCCTTGATTAAGCTAGAAGCCTGGCCGATTTTGACAATCCTGCCCCGGTCCATAAAAGCAATTCGGTCGCAGAGCCTTTCCACTTCCTGCATATAATGGGAGGTAAATAGAATCGAGCAGCCTGTCTCGCGGTTATATTCTTCTAAGAGTTCGCGGGTAACTTCGGCCATGTCTGGATCTAAGCCGACCGTGCACTCGTCCAGAAATAATAGTTTAGGATCGTTCAGCAGCGCCTTGACCAATACCACTTTAGTCTTCTCTCCCGAGCTTAGCGCTCTTACCTGGATGTCAAACAGCTGATTGACCATGAATTTTTTTGTTAGGGCCTCGATTTTCTCTTCCGCATTTTTCACCCCATATAGCTTAGCATAGACTTTTAGGTTCTGTCTAACCGTCAGGTTTGTGCTCAGGGTATAATAAGCCGTGGCCAGGTTAAATTTACTTTTGATCTCTTCTTGGTTCTTGAAAAAATTTTTATTGAATATTTCCACTTCTCCGCTGTCCGGAATGATTAAGCCGCTCAGGATGTTGATGGTCGTAGATTTGCCTGCTCCGTTGACTCCCAGCAAGCCGAAGATCTCTCCCTTCTTGATGTTGAAAGAGACTCTATCTACTGCAGTCATTCTTCCTCCTTTTACCGGGAAAGTCTTCACCAGCTCTTTTGCCATTAAAGTATTCATAGGATACCAGCACTTTTTTTGTTTTTATAAGGTTAACTGTTGAAGAAAAATATCTTTAGTTATACCACCAGAAGACTGCTAACCACGAATCAGAAAAAAAGCCTCTGATGGTTGACAAAAACAAAAAAAAGTTTTTGAACCATCAAAGTCTTCTCACTTCGTTCTAAGCCTCTGATGGGATTTGAACCCACGACCTGCGCTTCCCTCAATCTTTTAAGAGATACGAGAGCGCCGCTATTCCGCTAAGCTACAGAGGCAACATTTAATTTTAGTGCTATCGAGCAAACTTGTTTGCGAGGTGCACAACGAACGCAAAATCGTAATTTGCCCGCTAAGCTACAGAGGCAACACTTCTTCTACTATTCAACCTGTTTCAGCATCTCTTCCTTGTTCCTAAACTTTTTCTGGCACTCAAAACAAACCGGGTATTGCTGGCTTTTTCCTGGCTTTTTGATGATGGTTCCTTTCATTTTTTCCAAGAATAATTCCTGGATTTTATTGTTGCAGATGGTGCATTTAGCCATTTCTGATTAAAAGAGAAAGCAAGTTTTAAAATTAACGCTTTTTTTGTGATGGTTGTGAAAATCTTAAGTCGTGCTGGTGTGAGGCCTGTTCCGCTTCTCAATCAAGTCACTTCGCTACGCTTCGTTCGTGACGTTCCTATCGGAACGCTTCGCCTCATTTTATTCGGCTCATCTAGTCACTAGCGTAGTCACTTCGTTCGTCGGTTGCTTTCTAACAACCGTTCGTGAGTTTGCTATCGCAAACGGTCGGATTGTTGAACTCTACGAGGCCAGCTCCATGGGCGGATTGCACACCAGCACTAATTTCCGCAACTATCACTTTTTTAAGTCCATTGGCAGATGCTCAGCATCCCTTCTTCCACGCTTTTGGGATTATACCCGCCTTCTAAAACATAAAAATGCGGCAGAGCTGTTTCGTAAAGGATCTCTCTTAGTGTGGCATATGATCTCTGAGTAAGGTCAAACCCCCCTTTCAACACCCCGCCAAATTCTTCATGATCGAGATGATGGGTATCAAACCCCATGCTGACGGCAATGATGGTCGGTTTAAACCTTCTTATCGCCGGAATCAGCCTCTCTTCCAGTATGTTAATATACCTATCATCTTCTGTTCCTTCAGGAAGGAAAATGTGCTCGGTGTTCTCGCTGTCCTCTGGATGTTGGTACGGCCAGAGGTTTTCATGATTGATGGAAAAATAAAATACCCGCTCTCGGTCTTGGGCATAATCCAGCGTCCCATCTCCTAAATGCAGGTCTAGGTCTAAAATTATTATTCTTTCCGGTGTTGCTCGCCTTTGATTTTTTCTTTTTTGGCTTCTTCTTAAGTATTCGGTGGCAATAGCCATATTGTTAAAGATGCAGAAGCCGCCGTCCTGATCAGCCTGGGCGTGATGCCCCGGCGGCCTTACTGCGGCAAAAGAATTTTGGCCTTGTCGTGCTAATTTGGCTGCTTTTACCGCTGCGCCTACCGCATGGCAGGCTGCCAGATAGCTGTATCGGGCGTACCAGTTGTCGCTCTCTTCAGCCGTTCTTTTCCTGGCCTCCTCTGGCTTCAAAGACGAACAGAAGTCCCTGATCGAGTCGATATATCTTTGAGTATGGAATAAGGTTAGGAAGCGCTCGCCATTAGGAGCGAGGTCTAGCTTTACTTCTTGCGTGCCGGCAATCAGGCTATGCACTTCCTGCTCCACCAGCCCATCCAGAAATTCGATCCTTTCTGGTTTTTCCGGGCAGTTCTCATCTACTAAGTGCCGCCGCTGCCTAGCGCTATAAATAATTAACATGATGTAACCACTCTAAAGTAGCTTTAGTTTAACTATTTTTCGCTCCGTTTTCATCTCGCCTCATTCATAATTTTTTAATAGATTAACTACTATTTGGTTACTAAAACCATAACATTTATAAATATGCAGCTTTTTCTTCTTCATCATGGCAGAATTAGCTCCAATGGGCCAATCGGATTCGCTAGACGTGAATTCGCTGGACGGGTACGTCTCAGCTTTAAGGCAGGACTTAGCTGAAAGCCTGATGACCAATGCTGAATTTGATGCGGCTTTAAGGGCCCTAGGAATAGCCCCTGAATTGGATTATTCTTTCCACTGTTTCAATGCTGATCCTAACCAATTCGATCAAGCTCAGGTTATTCGGAATTTAGCCGTGAATTATTATCGTGAAGTCTTTGACGAGATTCCGGAAACGATCGATGAAAATACCCCTGGAATTGAAGTTTTATTAGGTGAAGAAAAAGGCAGGATCAGGGGGGCTATCTGGCTAGCGCAGGATCCCACTCTTGGTCTAAAAGGGTGCACTTATGTACGCCGCTTATATGTTCGCCCAGAATATCGCGGCACCGGTTTAGGTTCTATGTTATTGTACCATACTTTGGAATCTGCTTCTGGAAGCGATTCCATCGTTCTCCATGCCTGGGAAAAATCGGTTCCGTTTTATCATCGCAACGGTTTTTTAAAATGCGATGAAGAAGAGAGAGTGTATGGGCAAGTTTTTTATAAGATGGTTCTGCCTCTGACTAAAACAGCTTTCGAGCACTATCAACTGGAGAAAGCTGGCGGCTGGTTTGACGGGCTGGCCGAGTTCTTAACCCACCTGGAATGGTCTCGGTTTATCACGGCAGTTGACCAGATGAAGGGCCAAGAAGAGCCGGCTCTCTCCCAGAATCCTTTTACCTTTTTTATCCACAAAAATTTAGGCTGGAAACACCAGTTGTCCGACCCAGTTCCAGACCAAGAATAATAATCTAAATACTTCAGCTTTATGAAGCACTACTATCATAAAGTCGAGCTTAATCGATAAATATACTGAAGGACACAAATAATTGATCAAGATTGTTGTGTCCTTCATATATAGTGCGGGATAAATTCGTTCAATTATTTTTGTCCCGCACTATATATCGAGCCGACAAGGGGGACGTCCCTTACG
>Ga0209541_10003646_pt1 | contig 28067 bp, 32 predicted proteins | sample RifCSPlowO2_01_FD_184027 | JGI IMG/M metagenome (GOLD analysis project Ga0209541, IMG submission 184027) | Groundwater microbial communities from Rifle, Colorado - Rifle CSP2_plank lowO2_0.1 (SPAdes) (version 2) | ecosystem: Environmental > Aquatic > Deep subsurface > Groundwater | place... | reverse complement strand
TGTTCCGGTTTTGTCTAAAACTACAGCCTGAATTTTGGAAACTTGTTCGAGAGTCGCTGCGTCCTTAATGAGGATATTATGTTTGGCCCCAAGACCGGTACCTACGGCAACTGCCGTAGGAGTGGCAAGCCCAAGTGCATCCGGGCAGGCAATTACCACAGTTGAAATGGCGAAAGTTAAAGCGAACAGAAGAGGTTGACCAATAATAAGAAACCAGACTCCGAAAGTGATTAAGCCTCCGCCAACCGCAACGATCACTAAATATTGTGCAAACCTGTCTGCAATTTTTTGCCCCGGGGCTTTAGAGCTTTGGGCAATTTCGACCAGCTTGACAATTTGGGCAAGAGCAGTGTCTTCTCCTATTTTGGTTGCTTTGAATTTAACTGATCCTGATTGATTAATGGACCCTCCGATAACCTCATCTCCTTTTGCTTTAGCAACCGGTATCGATTCTCCGGTTACTAAAGATTCATCTATTGATGTTTCACCTTCTACAATTTCGCCATCAACCGGAACTTTGTCTCCAGGTTTAAGAATAACAATGTCATCAATTTTGACTTCTGCCGTGGGCACAAGTACTTCTTTTCCATTTTTGAGTATTCTTGCCTGTGGCGGAACTAAAGCAAAGAGGGCCTGCAGTGCATCGGTTGTACCGCGGCGAGACTTCATTTCCATCCAGTGACCGAAAAGTACGAAAGTAATTAAAAGTGCTGCCGCCTCGTAATACGAATCATTTGAACCAATCAGAGTCAAAACTACGCTAAAACCATAGGCTGCGGTAATACCAACAGCGATTAAAACAGCCATATTGAGTGTTTTTGCTAGCAATGCTTTGTAAGTCGAGTAAAGAAAAATCCAGCCTGAATAAATGAATACTGGAGTAGTTAAGATAAATAGAATCCAACCAGATGGGATTGGTGTTGGCAACTGTAGACCGAGAATTTTTTCTCCAAGAGGCGAATAAGCAATTATTGGAATAGATAGTATAAAAGCAAAGAAGAATTTAGTGCGAATATCTTCTTCCATTAGCCTGGCCATTTCCCGTCCCGCTAAACCGCCATGCTCCATCCCCATTGTCATTTTCATTCCCATCTTTAGCTTTTTCCAGAACGACATTTCAGATACGGGTGTCATCGTATGGTCTGCCAATTTGTGTTCGGCGTGATTTTCCCGTTTGTTCTCTGAAAGTTCCAGATTCATTCCGCATTTAGGACAGGTGCCCGGTTTGTCTGATTTTATTTCCAGATGCATCGGGCAAACATACAATTTGTTTTTCTTTATGTTTTTATCTGACATAATTTACTCCTTTCAGATTAAAGGTTTTGTTTTATTTTTTAAATACTCTCACAATTTGTTACTTTTTGGAAAATTGGTTATAAAGCCATACAAATAAGTAACCTGCAACCCACGCTGCAACAACTACCGTCACAAAGCCAAAGATTAGACCACCTGCCGTTGGTTGTGCATAGGGCAAACTTTTCCAATCAACACCGTGTGCCCAGCTGCCAAAAAGAGCCGTGAGGCTATCCCTGGCCACAACCACCCAAAAAGCACAAATGACGTAAACTATGGCGGTTATAACAGCAAAAGCATTAGCAAAGGCTTGCTCTTTCATATTGTTTTCACCTCCCTTGCCCTCCGGGGCTTTATGCGAAGGAGGGTTTCTTTATTTCCCTTTGTCGCCTTTTTTCCAAAGCCAGCGGATAAGAGCAATTAAGGCAACGATGACTAATATCCAAGTTGCTAACCATAAAATTCCAAAAAACCAAAAGGCGCCGGGATTATTACCAGCCCAACCCATCATCGGATGACCCCAAAGCCAACGATCGTCAGAAGGCAGTTTTTGTCCAGACTCGGTTCCCCAGCGCATCATATCGGCAAACATTTAAATCACCTCACTTTCTGGCTTTTTCAAAAACATCAACGACCTCCTGAATCGACTTCTGCTGATCTTTTCCATGCATGGCGTGGGCCACATGTTCTTCTAGATGTCCTTTGAGGATAATATTGTCAACAGCCCGAAGAGCAGATTGGACAGCCAAGGACTGTTGTAAAATATCAATGCAATATTTTTCTTGATCGACCTGCTTAATCACGTGATCCAGATGGCCACGCGCGGACTTTAACCTTTTGAGAGCGCTTTGTTTTACTGCCTTTTGCATATACATACTCTATCCTACCCTCTTGGGGAGGGTTTGTCAAGCCACATAGAAGTTAGAGTTAAAAGTTTCCAACCGAGAAATACTGCAGTATAATTCTTAAGCTTATGGTAAAAATTTATTCGAAAACCGGAGATAGCGGCACCACTTCCCTATTTGGAGGGAAAAGGGTTGAGAAGAATTCGGCCAGAATTGAAGCTTATGGAGAAGTTGATGAGCTGAATTCGCTGATTGGTTTAATAATCAGTGATCTTCAACAATATTCTTCGAGCGAGCGCGGTGAGTCGAGAAGCGGTTCTCGACCCGACTCCGTCAAGACTTCGACGGGCTGGCAAGCTCGAATAATAATTAAGAAAAAACTTTTACGAATTCAATCTGAGCTTTTTGTTTTAGGATCGGACTTAGCAACTCAAAATGAAGCCAAACTCAAAGTGCCAAGAGTTAAAAAATCCTTTTTGACACGTCTTGAAAAAGAGATCGATAGCTGGAGTGTTTCCCTACCCCAGCTCAGAAACTTCATTTTGCCCGGCGGCGGCAAAGTCGGATCAAAGCTGCATTTGGCAAGAACTGTTGCTAGACGAGCGGAAAGAACAATTGTTGATTTGGTTAATCAAGAAAAAATTAACAGTAGTATCCTTCCTTACATCAATCGCCTCTCCGACTGGCTTTTTGTTTTGGCAAGACATGTAAATAAACTAGAAAATATATCTGAAAAAGTCTGGCGAGGAAGAACTAAAACTTAAGAGATGAAATCATTTTTTGAAAAATTGGATCGACTTTTTGGTGAGAGTCTTTATCTAGAGCATAACTAAAAAATTTTAAAATTGCCTCATCTTTTTTGATTTCATAGACGTGACTAAATTCTGTTTTTGGACCCTCAAGAGCTGAAAATTTGCGATTTATATAAAATTCGATTGTGGGATTTCCTCCCATTTCCAAATTTCTTACTTTATTAATGACCGACCTTACGTCTAAAGGCTCATAAATGTCCTTTCCTGCTTCCGACTTTTGGATTTTTTCAAATTCGTCAAGATCGACTTTTTCGGTTAAATGAAGATAGCGAACTTTAACGGCACCAGGTGAGGCCTCCTGATTTTGCAGATCTGTTGCAAGAAAATCAGCAGCATAATCCTGATAGGATTTGATAAACCATTCTTTCGGATATCTGACGGAAAAACCATGAGTAGAATTTTTGTATGTTTTCCAACCGCCATACGCGTCTGGCGAGGCTGACGGCGAAACCGTGGGTGTTGTTTGATCCGAGCTTTTATTTTTGAAGCGAAAATAGATAACTCCAACAAAAATCGACGCTAATACTATTAAGATTAAAGATAAGGCAAAACCTTTCCTCACAATTTCAGTGTAGCAGTGGAGGAAAGATTAGGCAAAGAATAATTTTTGCTACACTTACTCTAGCCGCAGAGTTAATAAACTTGATTATGAGTTCCAATATCGAGAAGGATTACACGATTTTTGGAAACTCGCTGATAAACAATACGGATATCTCCAGTTACAGAAAATGACCTAAAATTATTCTTGCTGCCTTTTAGGTGATGATCATTCAGAATTGGGTTCGCAGGGTTTTCTTGAAAAAGTTTGAGCCTGCTTGCGGTTTTTGCAACTAATTTTGGGTTATTTGAAATGCGCTTTTCTGAATGCTTTAGTTTTTACTTTACCCTTTTCTATACCCTCAATCATTTTATCGTAGCGCTTAATAGCTCGAGGTGAAAGCCTGACTGTCTCCTGAAAGGTCAATTCGATTCTTTTTTCGGCTAATTTAGCCAAGAATACCCGCACTGCCTCCTGAAGTGAGGAAAAGCCTTGAGACGTTGCTACCTTTTCAGCTTGCTGTTTGAATTGCCTATCGATGGGAATCTGTAAAACTGCTCTCTGCATATTATTATAATTATATTGTTTTGGTAATTAATTTACAAGAGATTAACTGCACTTGCTCCAGCCGCAGGTGGGATTAATACAATGGCGACAGCCTTCGCTAAAGACTACCGGGCTTGAGCAATCCGGACAAACTACGAATTTATCTTCAATAATCTTCTCTTCATGGATGCCTGGCATAAGACCAGCATCAATTTGATATTCAATACCACCGGGTATTGTCATCTGGACCTTTTTAACGTTACCGTTTGTAACCATCTGTCCATTTGGACTTTGACCATTGGGGGAAGTATTTTGGGTGGGATCGCCATTTATCTGGGCTGATGGTTGTGATTTAACAACTTTTACAATTTGCTCTTCACTATCCTGCTCAATAACCGGCAGCTGCAGTTGTTTGGCATGAGCAATCTCCATGAGTGACTTACCAACCGCGTCAAAAGCGGAAAGGACACTTTCTGGACCGATGCCATAGGGTGTACCGCAGGATATTCCCACCAAATCCGATGCAATCTCCTCTAAAGATGCTCCGTATTTAAGGGCGCGCGATGCCAGCCTACCGGTTACTTCGGCAGCACCTGCAACATAACCGCCGGTTTTGCCGATAGTCACAAAAACTTCAACAGGTGCACCATCATTGTCCCTAAAGACAGAAGTATAAACATAACCGACATCGGCTTTTTTGCGAACCCGCATTCCCCAAGCCTCTTGAGGTGTCGGTCGTTTCCTGGGAACAAGCGGCTGGCTTTCATCTTGAACAAAACTCCCATTTCTCAATCCCACCCTAACATGGTGCGGGGCAAGTTGGTCATAATAAGATTTGTCCTTTTTAACTTCCAAAACCTGCTTGACTCTTGATCCATCCCGATAGATAGTAGTCATCCGACAACCAAGCTCGTAGGTTAGCCAGTAAGCTTCTCTGACATCTGCAACAGTTGCTTCATTGGGAAAATTAATTGTCTTGGAAATTCCGTTGTCGGTGTATTTTTGAAAAGCCGCCTCCATCCGAATGTGGTCGGCGGGTTTAATATCGCCGGCAACAACGAAAACTCTTTTAAGATCTTCTGGAATTTCATCAATGTTTTGGATGGAACCGCGATTATTTTCTATTTTGGCAAGCAGTTCTTTAGAGTCAAGACCTCTTTCTTTAAGGATCTCCAAAAAGTAAGGGTTGATGTGAAAAAGCCTCTTACCCTCAATGGTGTTTTTAGCAAAGGTAAGAGCAAAGTGTGGTTCGATTCCGCTGGAACAATCGGCCAGAAGAGAGATGGTGCCGGTTGGTGCAATGGTCGTTCTGGCAGCGTTTCTGGGACGAATTTCGCCGGACTTATCGTAAATAGAACCGTTAAATGCCGGAAACTTGCCTCGAATTTTAGCTAAGCTACAGCTGGCGTTATCAGCTTCCCTCTGGATAACCCTCATTACTTCTTCGGCCAATAAGAAAGCATCTTGACTATTGTAGCCAATACCAAGTTTTACGAGCATATCAGCCCAACCCATAACTCCAAGGCCAATTCTTCTAATTTTGGCAGTCATCTGGTCAATTTCGGCAACCGGATACTCATTCATATCCAAAACGTTATCCAAAAAATGGACGGCCGTATGAACTGTTTGTCTTAATTCTTCCCAATCGATCCTTCGACTTCGCTCAGGATCTACGACCTCTTGACTTCGCTCAGGATCTACGACCCCTTCTTCGTGGGAAACTTCAACAAATTTTGAAAGATTAACTGAACCTAAAGTGCAGGCGTCATAGGGCAGAAGCGGCTGTTCGGCGCAAGGGTTAGTTGCCTCGATTTGACCTAAGTTTGGTGTGGGATTAGCCCTGGAATTATTAATCCGGTCAATTAGAACCATGCCCGGATCCCCATATTGCCAGGCCAATTTGGTTACCAGATCAAACACTTTTTTGGCATTTAAACGGTCTGTAATTTCAGCGGTGCGCGGATTAACAAGATTATAGCCTTCGCCCTTATGGGTGGCGCGACACGCCTCATAAAGCTTACTCACCGCTTCTTCGACGCGGACATTTTTAAGGTCTAAATCACGAATAGTATATGCTTCTTTGATTTCCTCTATAATTTCATCAACTGCCAAATCACCATCAACACCTCGACCATGCTCGGTGTCTTCGACAAACTTAGCATCCGTTTTAACTTTCTCCATAAATTCTTCGGTAACGGTAATGGAGATATTGAAATTGGTTAGTGAAAATTCATCGACTTTGTGAACGGCAAAACGCAGAACGTCCGGATGGGTATAGTGCAAGATTCCCATGTTGGCGCCTCGGCGGACTCCACCTTGTCTAATCTGCGAAGTCACATCGTTGTAGGCCTGCAAAAAAGCCACCGGCCCGGTCGATTTTCCCTTGGAAGTGCCGATAATATCGTCCTTTGGACGAAGTTTTGAAAAGGAAAAGCCGGTGCCGCCACCCATTTTATGAATCATTGCCATATCGCGCATGGTTTTAAGAATTGATTCCATATCGTCTTCAATAGGCAAAACAAAACAAGCGGAAAGAGACTGGCCGGTTTTACCGCTGTTAACAAGAGTTGGAGTATTGGGAATAAATTTTTGGGAAGCCATAAGTTTGTAAAACTCCCTGGCAGTCTCATCATGAACCTTTACGCTTTGGTAAGCAGAACTTGTTTTTGATTTTTTTCCTAAATAAATACGGTCGGCTGAAGCAATGTAGTAGGCCACGCGCCAGAAAAGTTCTTTGGGACTTTCAATTGGTTCACCTTTGTCATTACGAAAAGAGTAACGGGTCTTGGCAATATAGGCGGCATTTTCGGATAAAGCCGGCTCAAAAAGACCAGCAGGAACTTTTGGAATTTTGCGGCTAACTCTACGAACATCAACTCTTGTGAATTTTTGATTTGATTTTTTACCCTTCTTCATTTTTTTCTTTTATAACTTTGCTTTTTAACTGATAAGCCTTTTGATAATTTTGTCAACTCTTTTTCGAAATCCGAAAGATCAGCAAACTGTCTATAGACGCTGGCAAAGCGAATATAGGCAATTTCGTCCAGTCTCTTTAGTCTTTTAATAACCAACTCGCCGATCTTTTTACTGGAAACCTCACTAACGTTGATTTTTCTTAGCTCCGCCTCTACCTCATCAACGATTCTTTCAATTTCTTCTGCCGAAACCGGCCTCTTTTCGCATGATTTTATAATGCCGCTTCTTAGCTTTAGCCGGTCAAAAATTTCTCTTCTGCCGTCTTTTTTAATAACTAAAAGATCTAGGGTCTCAACTCTTTCAAAAGTTGTAAATCTGCGGCCGCACTTCTGACACTCACGTCGTCTTCTGGTTGTCTTGCCGCTAGAACCTTCTCTTTTATCAACAACGCGCGTAAAATCGTGTGAACAAAATGGACAAATCACAGCGCTATACCTATCGAGCCCGACTCGACAGGAATCCTTTCCCTCGCAAACTTAGCAAATTCTACTTAAACTGCCCTTTTTGAAAATTTTGCTTTTGGGCTGCAGACTGAAATTTCACAAAACCGCCAAAAGCACAATATATTGTGGTCTAATTTCAGATTGACACTATATCTTGCACTTGTCAATACCCCAGTTTAGGTCACTAGGTTGTTAGGTAATTAGAATACTAAGAAGAATAATAACCCAAATAAAACCCGAAGTCAAGGGACTAGTTTACAAATCCGAGGATTTCTTTTGATTCGTCAGTCATTTTGGCAGAACTCCAGGGAGGTTCAAAGGTCAGTTCGACGGAGACACCTGAAACACCTTTAAGACTTTTAACCTTGGTAGTAATATCTTTCACAAAATATGAATCTAGTGGACAACCTGGGGTAGTCATTGTCATCAAGACATTAACCCGGCTGTCTTCAATGTTGACAGCGTAAATTAGGCCCAAATCGACAATATTAATACCCAATTCAGGATCGATACACGCCTTTAATTTTTCAACTACCTGTTCTTGTGTAACCATCAACTATGTTCAATTTACTATACCACAAGCACAGAGTCAATTTTTACTGCTTACTTTGTAAATAACTCCTGCTTTATCATCAGAAATAAAAAGGTTGCCTTGCCCGTCAAAGAGCAAATCTACCGTACGACCGATTGTCTGCTCCCCTTGTAAAAATCCAGAGATAAAGTCTTCCTCGCTTAAAACCTTCTCCCCGCTTATTTTAAGTCTGACTATTTTATAGCCAACGGGAGTAGATCTATTCCATGAACCATGATAGGCAACCAGCAGATCTCCCTGCCAATCCTGTGGAAATTGGCTTGAATTGATAAATACCAGTCCCAATGGGGCGGAATGTGCCGGAATTTCATAAATTGGCGGCTCGGTTTCGCCACATGGTGGTTGGGGAACAATTTGAACGTAAACTTTCTTATCGAAATTAGTGTCGTGGACCTTGTTACCATAACAGTATGGCCAACCGTAATCTTTTCCTTCCTCAATAAGATTAATTTCATCAGACGGCAAATCATCTCCCAGAAAGTCACGGCCCATTTCAGTCGCCCAAATTTTGGCGGTTTTAGGATGAAAAGTAAAAAAGACGCTGTTTCGAAGACCTTTGGCAAAAATTCGACTCTCGCCTGTTTTAGGATCTGCCTCAAGAAGGGTAGCATTTCTTGGGTCTTTTTCGACGCAAACGTCACAGGTGGAACCCACGGAAATATAAAGTTTGCCATCTTCCCTAAAGCGGATGGTTCTGGTGAAGTGACGGCCTCCGCCGGGTAAGTTTACGACCAATTTCTGATTAGCAACTTTCAAGCTCTGATTGTCATAATCAAATACCAGGACATTTGACACTTGGGCTACATAAAGCTTGCCGTCTTTGATTGCTAACCCATGTGGCCGATCTAAATTTGCGACCAGAGTTATCATTGAATCAGCCTTGCCATCATTATTTTTATCAGGAAGAGCGACAACTTTGCCTTCAGATGGGATGCTTGTTAGCAAAGTGCTTTGTTGATCAAAGGTTTCGACTCGCGGTCCAACAAGATCGGTGGCAAAAATATCGATTTTAAAGCCTGCAGGTATTTTCAACCCCAATTGAGTCTCCACAACTTCTGACTTTGGAACTTCTTTTGGTGGTAAGACTGCAGGCAACGCTCCTTTAGATCGAAAAACCAAAAAGGCAATAAGCAGTAAGACTATTATTAAAAAAATAAGTAACAATTTCCTAAGGTGCATTTGACTGGCAAGCATAATTAATCTATTCTAACAGTTAGAAGCAAATTTGCTAGATAAGGAGGTGATAATTTTGGATCAAAAAAAGGCAGTCAACTTTTTAAGCTTTTGGGTGGCCAATACGGTAGTGCTTCTATTGGGAGCAGTAGTTTTAGGAAACAACGTAGTTTTGGGAAATAACAATCTTTCAGGCCCACTGGCGGCAGTTATTTCGGGATTTATCTTAACTTTACTGATTTACTTAGTTCCGCTTGCTGTTGAAAGAAGTGGTTATAAAATAAAAAACGAAAATATCTGGCCGGCGATTTTCTTTGTGGCCAATGCAGTCATCATCTGGGTTATAAAAAGACTGGCAATAGTAACTGCCCTGGGAATTTCCAGTATTTTATGGGTAGTAGTTTTGACAATAGTTGTTACTTTGGCTGAGCTTGGAGTGGCAAAGGCTACCGGAGCAATGAAAACCGCTAAAAAGTAACGAGGACTACTTTAGCAATGGCAAAATACTCTTAAATAGTCTTTCGGCCGCAAGAGCGTGGACATATTCGTTAGGATGAGGATCAAACTCGCTAGCAACCAGAGTTTTTGGATCTTTCTCCTTTAAATCTCCCAAAAGATCAATAACGTCGACATTAAGACTTCTAAAATAACTAGACATTTCCTGATGAATTTTCTCTGCTGGGTACCCCGGCCCAATTAAATGAACAAATGGAAAAATGATTATAACGATTTTCTTATCGGCTTCATGAAGTTCCTTAATAAAAGCGGCAATATCCTCTTTATGTTTTTTTAAAACTTGCTCATTCTGATACTGTGCTAAATCGGCTTGCTTTAATTCTTCGAAAGTTTTTTTATATCTTGTTGAAAATCGCCAGTAAATAAAATCGAAAAAGAAAGAACGGTCAGATAAAAATTTGACAACTTTATCCTGTTGACTATTTTTTGAAATTATCGGCGTGCCAGTGCTTTTTTCCAAAGGCTGAATATCATTTAAAAAATATTCCCAAATAATAATGCCAAAATTTAAATGTTTGACGTTTTGATACTTTTGAATTTCCCCCTCAGTATCATAACCGGGAGTGCCAAGATTATAAATTTCTACATTAAATCCATTATCACTTAATTTCCTTTCTAAAATATTAGAAAAACGATCATCCACATTTTTTATACCTGCACCAAAAGCAATCGAGTCGCCTAAAACTCCGATTCTTACGACACCTTCTTTTTTGACAAGGCTAAAGTCTCGGTCTCTAAAAAAATAGTTGTTGTAGATAACATGTCTCTTGTGCCATCTTTCGTTGACCTTCAAAAATCCAAGACCGTCAGACTGATCATAAATATAGCGAAAATAGGTCTCAAAAACGGCAAATGTAAAAATCAAAATTAAAAATGTAAAAATGATTGATGAGCCAATCTTTTTATTTCGAAAGGAGAGCTCAGATTTAAAAATTTTGTATATTGCCAATAAAAAAAGCGCTGATGATACAAAAATTAATATGAGGTAAGGCCAAAAATCAGCCAAAAAATAACTGATCCTTGCCGAAAGATTGAAAAACATTTTTTCATCTTAGGCCAAAAATCTATCTTTGACAATCCCTTGTTCTGGCTGAGTTTTAAATTTGTTCAAGCATACAATATTTACTCGGTAGGTATAATAAGTCTTTTACTTTATAATGTGACTAGTGAGCACAACTGATAAAAAAAGCTTGCGGAGAGATCTTTTGAAAAAACGGCTGAGTTTGACAAGTTTGTTAGTCTCTTTCAAAAGCCGGGCGATCGCTAAGCATCTATTGGCAATTGCACAGATAAGAGAGAAAGATAATTTTTCTTGCTATTTGCCAATTAACAATGAGGTTGATACCAAAGGTATAATCGATGACTTGCTTCAAAAAGAAGTTAGTACCTTTGTGCCGGCATATCTTGCGACAAACAATGATTATTTATTCGCGAGATTTACCGGTTGGCAGAACTTAGAAGAGGGACCAAAGGGAATTCTGCAACCAAGGATTGTTAAGTCGGTTGATTCGTCATTGATTGAAATTGCCATTTTACCGGGTTTGGCGTTTTCTAAAGAGGGCGTGCGTCTTGGTTATGGCAAAGGGGTATTTGACAGACTTCTCTCAAAGTCCAAGGCATTAAGAATTGGTCTAGCTTACGATTTCCAAATTGTTGATGAGATTCCTCAAGAAGAACACGATTTAGTGATGGATTTAGTAGTGACTGAGGAAAGAGTTATTCGTTCATAGTTCATAGTTCATAGTTATTTGATAATGACTGCATTTGGCAAATTGCGGCCAGGGCCGACTTTATAACCGCCGTCGTAGAGAGCAACTGAGCCTCCCCCATCAAGATTTAAAGCTTCTTGCGCGCCGAGAGACTTAAAGATATTGGCAAGATCAAAGTAACTTGAACTTCGAGAAGCAACTAAAAACAATTTTCCACCTCCGAGCCCGATTCCGCTTCTGGTACCTTTAGTACCCTCGTCACTGACCAACACCTGACCACCGGAAAGTAAAGAAGGATAGTTAACGATGCCTCCTGTTATATCGGATGGTGCTCCAACACAATCGGCACAAGGGAAAAATTGAGCAGATCCTGGGCGAAAAACCATCATTCCCCGGCCGTTCCAAAATAAAGTTTGGGCATTAATCCATTTTTTCTGGCGATTATTCCAGATTGCAAAATCAAAAGAGTTGACTTTACCGGCACAAGACCCATAATCTGCCGGACAAAAGTAGGTGCCATTTATACCGGCCCTCCCACTATTGTCACTGATGTGCTGAGCTAGGGGTTTAGTGGGACAATCATTGGCGCAATCATCATCATTGGCGCTGTCTGTAACAACGGTTGTTGTGGCAAGATCGAAAGTTAAAACAGTGTAGTTAGCACCTGATGTGACTGTTGCATTTGCCGACTGAGAAACAGATACTGGTGAAGATTTTGGTGAAGGAGAAGGAATTGGCGACGGACTTGAACTTGGACTTGGGCTCGGACTTGGGGTGGGAGATGCTATTAGGGGAGGACTGGAAGTGATCTGGGGTGATTGACTGGGCATAGAGGACTGAGTGAGATCTTTAGGACGACTCTCAAAAGCAATCATTAATACTGATACTACGCTAACGATTGCAAGTGGAACGAGAAAGAGGATAGGAACAAACCCACGTTTGGCCACAATTCCATTGTAGCAAGATTTTCACAAAGATTTTTCAAGACTTTATGGGATTAGTTAAAAATGATAAAATTTCCACACTGAGTCTTTGCCGGATCGTCTAACGGTAGGACGACGGATTCTGGATCCGTCTATCTAGGTTCGAATCCTAGTCCGGCAGCTAAACTTTTACCACTTCCTTAGCCTCAAAAATCATCAAAAATTGGCAGTATTTGCAATAAGGCGGACTGGATTCGAACCTCTTGTTGTGTTAATTTGAAGGCTAATCTTCAGCTATTTCTCAGTTAATGGAGGTATAATTCGCTTTGTGAGAATTCTAGTTGTCGAGGACGAACATAAGATAGCAAACTCAATAAAAAAGGGATTAGAACAAGAATCTTATGCAGCAGACGTTGCCTATACTGGAACGGAAGGACTTGATCTTGCTTCAACCGAACCCTACGATCTTATCATTCTTGATCGATTACTTCCTGAAATGGATGGTATTGAAATTGCCAAAAAATTAAGAGGGCAAAAAATCCATACCCCAATCCTGATGCTGACTGCCAAGGGACAAATAAGCGACAAAGTTGAAGGATTAGACGCGGGAGCAGACGACTACCTAATTAAACCATTTGCATTTGAGGAGCTCCTCGCAAGAGTAAGGGCGCTTGCCAGAAGGCCAAAGGAGAGCGTTGGTACGACTTTGTCTATTGATGATCTTACACTTGACACTACCAGCTATGAAGTTGCAAGAAATGGCAAAATGATCAAGCTCTCAAGCAAAGAGTATGCTCTTTTACAATATCTAATGAGGCACGCGAACAAGATTTTAACTAAGGACCAGATTATAAGCCATGTGTGGAATTACGAAGCTGACGTGTTACCCAACACTGTAGAAGTTTATATTGGTTATTTAAGAAATAAAATTGATAAACAGTTTCCAAAGAAATCGCCTTTGATACAAACTGCCAGAGGTTTTGGTTACAAAGTGGGTAGGAGAAAATAAATGTTTCAAAAAGCTAGAATCAGGTTAACTGCATGGTATTTGGTAATAATAATGTCAATCAGTTTTCTATTTAGCATAGTTATTTATACGGGTTTTGACAGAGAACTGACAAGATTTGAACGTTTCCAAGGACTTAGGCAGCAAGAGAGAGAAACTCTTGCGCCTACGCTTGAACAATTTCGCCAAGAGAGAGAAAAGTTAGGCTTACCTGTTCCTTCAATTCCACGCGGTTTTAGTGCACCGGATCCGGAGATTATTTCCGAAGCGAGGACCCGAATTATCACTATATTAGTTCTTGCGAATTTCGGTATTTTAACTTTCTCATCCTTTGCAGGCTATTTCCTTGCAGGAAAAACATTACGGCCAATTAAAGAAATGGTTGACGAACAAAATAGATTTATCACGGACGCATCCCACGAACTAAGAACCCCTCTCACAGCTCTTAAATCAGAAACGGAAGTCACATTAAGAAGTAAGGACCTTACTTTTAAAGAGGCAAAAAATCAACTAGCAAGCAATCTTGAAGAAATAGATAAGTTGCAGGTACTTTCCGACAGCTTGATTAAATTAACCGCTTACCAAAAAACAAATAACAATTCTAAGTTTGTTAAAACTTCCATTTTCCAAATAAGTAGTGAGGCGGTTAAAAAAGTATTGCCACTTGCAAAGCAAAAGGGTATAAGGATTGAAAATAACATAAAAAATATCTCGATCGAAGTTGAAAGAAATACTTTCGGGGAACTTTTTGTAATCCTTTTAGACAACGCTATCAAACATAATCTAAAAGGAACCTTAGTAACTTTATCTGCTAAAAAAACTGATGGTCAGGTTGAAGTTCTGGTTAAAGACAACGGCATGGGGATTGAGAAAATTGACAGACCTCATCTGTTTGACCGTTTCTACCGTGTAGAAAAGTCGAGAACAAAAGATCACGTTGTCGGATATGGTCTAGGGCTTGCTATCGCTAAAGAGATAATTGAAAAACATAACGGCTCAATCAAAGTTGAAAGTGAAACAGGGAAAGGAACTACATTTGTGATTCAATTTCCAATCAAGCGATAAGCTTCTAAGCATTTTCTCAGTTTTATTTAGTAAAGTAATCTTAATTTGGGAGGAGGTGACTTTACTATTAAAAACAAAATTATTTTACCTGTTGTTGCATTTGCAGTAATTACTGCTTCTCTATTCACTGCAGCCAACGTATTTGCCCAAGATGCAAATTCATATCCACCGATTGTCCAAAAACTAGCCCAAAGATTCAACTTGAACGAGGACGATGTTAAAGCTGTTTTTGATGAAGCAAAACAGGAAAAGAAAGCTAAAATGCAATCCAGTTTTGAAGATTTCTTAAACCAGGCGATCAAAGATGGGAAAATAACCGAGAACCAGAAGCAAAAAATTCTTGAGAAACGAAAGGAACTACAGACCGACCGATTGAACAAAAAAGGAGACCTTCAAAAATGGGCTCAAGAAAATAATATAAATCTTGAATATCTTTTTGGAGGACGCAGAGGTCATTTTAAAAGCAGGGGGGGCATGGATGAGATAGGATAAGCCTGCAATTTAGTCAAACGAACAGCTCCCGCTGCCTTTGGGGGCTGTTTTTTATTTGCCATTCATTTCTAAGCTCTTTCTCAGCTTTCTTAATCTACAATTCAGATTGTGAAAAATAATAAACAAAGTTTTTCTGCGAATAAGGAGACAAACAGACTGCTTAGTAAAGGTAAGGGTTTGTTTTCGAGCCGCAAGAAAATAGCGATTGTCTTAGTCATTGTTCTGGTACTAAGTTTTGTCGGATGGCGAGTCTTGGGAAACCGTCCAGAACAGCCACAGTACCAAACAGTCCAAGTAGAGAAAGGCACTCTCATTTCGACTGTTTCTGCTTCAGGGCAAGTCATTACAACCAATATGGTAAACGTTACGACCTCCGCAAGCGGAGTAGTTAAAGAAGTTTTTGTTAAAGACGGAGAAACAGTTCAAGCCGGACAGAAAGTAATGGAGGTTACTCTTGATTTGGAGGGTCAAACAAGAAACTCACAAGCCTATTCTTCATATTTATCCGCAAAAAACAACTCGGATGCTGCAAATGCAAACGCATACAACCTTAGATCTACCAAAGATACTGCGTGGAAGAAATTCTATGATCTGGCGACAAGCTCCCAATACCAAAATGGGGATGGGTCACCGAGGGAAGGCCAGCGTAACTCCTCTGCCGAGTTCCAGTCAGCTCAAGCCGATTGGTTGGCAGCGGAAGCCAAATATAACAACCAACAGGCAGTTATCGTTCAAACGAAGCAAGCGGTAACGAGTTCTTGGCTTTCCTACCAACAAACTTCACCCCAAGTCTATACTCCGATTCCCGGAACCATAAGCAATATCACTTTAGTTGTCGGAATGACTTTGGCACAGGCAAGTGGTGGAACTGACACAACAAATACTTCCGGGCAAAGAGCCGCTGTTATCAAAAACGATGGCACACCGGCAATATCTATCAACTTGTCAGAAGTTGATGTAACAAAAGTAAAAATTGGCGATAAAGCAACAGTTACTATTGATGCAATTGCTGGAAAAACCTTCACAGGTAAAGTTGTTAGCGTTGACTCTATCGGATCAGTGTCGTCTGGAGTAACAAGCTATCCGGTGATAATACAACTGGATACGCAAACCGAAAATATTCTCCCCAATATGGCAGCGTCGGCAAACATTATTGTGGAAACAAAAGATAATGTACTTCTTATTCCAACAACCGCGGTACAAAGTCAAAATGGGCAATCAACAGTAAGTGTGACGAGAAACGGCCAAATTCAGCAAGTGTCAGTAGAAACTGGAAACACATCAGACACACAAATTGAAATAATTTCAGGCTTGTCGCAAGGAGATACGGTTGTTACCGGAACACAAACGCCAACAACTGGACAACAAGGTGGTCAAGGGCAATCACCTTTCAGTCCCTTTGGCGGAGGTGGATTTAGGGGAACAGGTGGCGGAGGCCAGAATCGCTAAACTAAATGCAAAAAGTTCATGATCAACTTATCACACATCTCCAAAATTTACAAAACAGGCACTGTCGAGACTGCAGCCGTTTCGGATGTCTCATTTGAAATAAAAAAGGGCGAATTTGTAGCAATCATGGGGCCTTCCGGTTCGGGCAAGTCCACGCTCATGCACATAATAGGAGCGCTGGACCTGCCGACAAGCGGAAAATATGTCCTTGACGGGGAGGATATCCAAGACCTTTCAGACGACGAGTTGGCAGACATTAGAAATAAAAAAATTGGATTTATCTTTCAGGCGTTTAATCTCCTTCCAAGAACTACTGCTTTAAAAAACGTAATGTTGCCTATGGCCTTTGCTGGAATACCGAAAGAAGAAAGGTTAAGAATTGCAAAAAGACATTTGGAGCAGGTTGGCCTTGCAGACAGAATTAACCACACGTCAGCCCAGCTCTCCGGAGGCCAGCAGCAAAGAGTTGCCATCGCAAGGGCTCTTTCTATGAACCCGTCAATACTGCTTGCAGACGAACCAACCGGAAATATTGCAAGCGTTCAGGCTCAAGAGATTATGGAAATTTTTCAAGATCTTAACGACAAAAACCACACAGTCGTGATGATTACACATGAAGCAGATATAGCAAACCACGCAAAGCGTACCATCACGGTAAAAGATGGAAGGATTGTTGATGATAGAAAAAACCTGAAGCAGAAAAGAGCAAACCACAAGAACAACTAAGAACGATGGGTTTACTTGAAATCATTTCAGAAGCAGTCGGCACTTTAGTCATTAACAAAATGAGAACAGGACTTGCAGTGCTGGGCATCATAATAGGCATAAGCAGTGTTATTGCCCTTATATCCCTTGGGCAAGGCAGCCAGCAAGCAGTACAGAACCAAATCCAGTCACTTGGGTCGAACCTTTTGACGGTTAATCCTCGAGGGCAAAGTTCCGGACCTGTACAGGCAGCTGGAGGAAGCGGAACAACATTGTCTCTGGATGATGCAAAAGCGATTGAAGATGCAGACCAATTGACCACAGTAGAAAGTGTTTCTCCCGAATATTCCGGACGGGCGCAGGTGACCGCCGGAAGGAATAATTCAAACACGCAAATAACAGGTGTTTACCCGCAATATGCAACCATCAGGAAAATAAATGTCCAGTCAGGCGCATTCATTACCCAGCGTGATGTTGACGCTATCGCCAAAGTTGCCGTAATTGGTCCTCAGGCAGCAGCCGACCTATTTGGAGAAGGAGTAAATCCAATTGGCCAAAACATAAGAATCAATAGTCAAACACTTCGGATAATCGGCTTAACACAAGAAAAAGGCGGCAGTGGATTTAATAATCCTGATAACGCCATATATGTTCCCCTGTCAACCGCCCAGAAACAACTGTTTGGGGCAAGCCACTTAACAAGTATTGCAGTAGAAGCAATCAGTCCTGATGTTATGACTCAGATACAGAATGAAATTGGATATTTTCTCTTGTCGCAGCACAAGCTTACAGACCCGGCAGACGCAGACTTCACAATCTTTTCCCAAAATGACATTTTAAACACTGCATCCCAGATAACCAGTACGTTCACTTCTTTACTTGGAGGAATAGCTGCAATTTCCTTGCTGGTTGGAGGAATAGGGATCATGAACATAATGCTAGTAACAGTTACCGAAAGAACCAGAGAGGTTGGGTTGAGAAAAGCACTTGGTGCAAGAAAGAAACTAATTATAGAGCAGTTTTTGGCGGAAGCCATACTTCTTACACTTGCGGGTGGTTTTATCGGAATGATTGCTGGTATTGCTATTTCATACATTCTCTCCAATCTAATCAACTTTCCCTTTGTAATTGCTCCCACGTCGATTGCACTTGCAATAGGCGTTTCCGGGGCAATTGGCGTGATATTTGGCTGGTATCCGGCAAGAAAAGCATCAAATCTTCAACCAATTGAGGCTCTCAGATATGAGTAATACTCACAAAGAAAGGGGGTGTATACAAGCTGATGAAAAATAATATTTTGGTGATAATAGTTATTGTAGCAATTGTTGCATCAGGAGCGGCATTCTTTGGCGGTATGAAATACCAGGAAAGCAAAAGACCTCAATTTGGGAACGGACAAGGTCCAAGAAATCAATTCCAACAAGGGGCAGGAGCAAGACAAGGTCAAGGATTTAGACCTGTAAGTGGGGAAATAATAAGCCAGGACGATAAAAGCATTACCGTCAAACTTCAGGATGGTTCAAGCAAAATAGTTATTTTATCTGAAACAACCTCTATAAATAAAGCAGAACAAGGGTCGAAAGAGGACTTAAAAACAGGAGAACAGGTGGCTGTTTTTGGAACAGAGAACTCTGACGGGAGTGTAACTGCCCAAAATGTACAGCTAAACCCTCAGTTCAGGGGAATGCCCGGTGGAAGCTCAAATAACCAATAAGCTTAGGCGAATTTAAGATCTGTGCCGCTGAGAAGTTGCATGGATTTTTGGTAAACTAACTCCGGATATTTGACAATTTCAAGCCAGTTAGCGGTTCGGAAATCATCAACTACTCCCAGCTTTTTGAGGTATACCAAATGGACTATGTTAGAACTCCTTTTTTAATCTGCTAAACTGAAATTGTGGAAGTTCTATTCGTAGAAAAGATTCTCTTATTTTTGATATCTGTTTTCTTTGCAGAAGTTGTCGGGACAATTGCAGGATTTGGTTCGTCAACTATTGCATTGCCGTTGGCACTACTTTTTTTCGACTTTAACACGGCGTTGGTTCTTGTTGCGCTTCTGCATATTTTTGGCAACATCAGCAGGATAAGTTTTTTCAAAAAAGGGCTAGATTGGCAACTTCTTATTAAATTTGGTGTTCCAAGCGTAGTTTTCTCTCTGGCAGGAGCGATGCTGGTTTCACGCATTCCTCAAGACACTCTCAAAGGTATTTTAGGTGTATTTTTGATAGTTTATGCTGCCTACTCTATTTGGAAAGATAATTTTCGCGTTAAAGCATCAACAACAAGTGCAATTGTTGGTGGGGGCTTGTCGGGTTTTCTAGCCGGTCTTATTGGGACAGGGGGTGCTTTAAGGGGTGCGTTTTTAACAGGATTTGGTTTGCCAAAAGAAAAATACATCGCAACAGCTGCTGCAATAGCAATAGCAGTTGATTTAACTCGATTACCCATTTATTTAAGTCAAGGATTTTTAACAAGCAAGTATTTCTGGTATGTTCCGACTCTGTTTGTAATTGCCATTGTCGGTTCTTTTATTGGAAAGCAAATAATTAAAAAGTTCCCTTACAAAGTATTTAGAAAAATAGTCCTTGTTGCAATACTTATTGTAGGATTGAAGTTCGTTATTGACTTAGTGGCTTAAAAAGTTTTGGTGGCTGTAATAGGCTCCAACATATTCCAATAGTACTAACTTTTATAAAATGGATTGGTCTAAAATCAAAAAATTGTCTGAGTCTCAAGCTAAAAATGTTGCAAAGACTTATTTGACAAAGCGATCATTTAAGTGTGAAGAAATTGATCCAACCACGTTATCTCCTGGAAAATTATCACCAGATTATTACGTTTATGGTCATGATTTAGAATTTTTGTGTGAGGTAAAAACCCCAGAGCATAAACTGGATCCAATTACAAAACTCTATAAATGGGACACTACATTCTACAAACTAAAATCTTTAATCCATAAAGCTGTTAAACAGTTTGAGGATTATGATAAGGAACATAAAAATGTACGTGTTATTGCATTTACCTCAAATCACCCGCAATTGAACTATTCACAACTTATACATAATATTAAGGGAAAAGTAGAGTTTGGAAAAACTGTAATTAGAGATTTGGATAAAATATCGAAGTTGAATAATTGGCAAGAAGACCTTCCCCGCTTGGAATTAGTTTTATGGTTCCAAGTGAATTATATTACGAATGAGGCAATCAGAATCCACAAGTTTGAGAATGCAGAATCACCTCTTATTTTAAAAACAGAAAGGCTTATTAGAAAACTTTCTGCGATTTAGATAAAACCATAATAAGTTCCAACATAGTCAACCAGTGCCATCTTATATCCTCAAACCTCCTAGTCAAAATTAGTCATTTGTTATAGTAGATATGTGACTAGATTAAAGATTATTCCCTTGGTTTTGAGCATTGGTGTCTGCTTTTTGGTTGCAGGGATAGGCTCATTCTTTACAACATCTGCAATTGATACCTGGTATACAACACTTCAAAAACCGTTTTTTAATCCTCCCAATTGGATTTTTGGACCCGTCTGGACTTTGCTTTACTTAATAATGGGAATTTCTCTCTATATTGTCTGGATTGCAAAAGTAGAAAAAAAAGCAAAACTTCAGGGAATTACTTTTTTCTTCATCCAGCTTGCGCTTAACGTACTTTGGTCGATATTATTCTTTGGCTTAAAATCTCCAACAGCTGCTCTTATTGGAATTATCTTCTTGTGGCTTGCCATCTTTTTAACAATTAGAAGCTTCCTACAAATATCAAAAAAGGCTGGATGGCTCCTTATCCCTTATCTTGTGTGGGTCAGTTTCGCGACTATTTTAAACCTCTCCATTGTAATCCTAAACCGCTAGACTAGCCTTAGTTATTTAGTGAAATAGTTTTTAATTAAATTCCAAAGGTCTGGATAGTCCTTGTCGTATCCCAAGGTCCAGATAGCAATCCCTCCTAAATTATTTGTTTTTGCAAAATCAAACTTTATCTCAATTGATCTATTATCTTCCAGCCAGACCTCTCTTTGAATTTTGTTTGAATCTGTGTAAGCACACCAGGTTGCTTTGGCCGTATCATCCCATTGACAGTTTTCCGCCTTCAGATTTGTGTTTGTTCTGGCTCTTCCGTAAGAAATAACCTCAGGATACCCATTCTGGTCATTTTGAGGAAGAACCTTACTTAGGATAGTAGTATTGTCTTCAACCGGATAATCCCAACCATAATAAGGAACTCCCATAATCAATTTTTCTTTTGGCACCACTTTCAGATAATCGTTATAAGTGGTATTAACATCGAAGAAATAACTTGTTTGGTCGGCGGAAGGGCTTGCAATATAGCCAAAGATAGGAGCTACCGGACCGGCAACCTCAGAAGAGCCCGAGTAGTAATCATAAGACATAACAATCACTTTATCGAAAAGTGGAGCTAAGGAAGCTACATCATAAAGCCTGGGTTTTTCAATAGATAAAGGGAAAAAATCTATGCTTAGTTCTGTTTTAGGAGATTGGGTTCTAAAAGTTGAGGTTAGTTCTTTTGCAAAATTAGTAAACTCAGATTTATATTTATCATCCGGCTCTCCATCATATTCAAAATCAAGATTTAGTCCATCAATCTTATCTGACTCTACAATCTGGATCAGGTTACTGGTAAGAGTTTTTTGTGCCGAAGGGTTATTAAGAAAGCTTTCCAAAGTTTTGTTTTTCTGCATGGCAATAGTTAAACCAAATTTTCCTCCTGTGATTTGAGTTTTAGCGATTAAATTCTGGATTGCGGGAGAACTCCACCATCTCCAGCCGGGATCGGTCTCGTTATCGACTATCTTAATAATTTGCCCATTCTCGTCAACGCTTAAACTGAAAAAGAAAACCTCTGAGACGAGGTCAAAACGTAGATATTTTGTATCATCGAGTCTCCAATATGGCAAGAAGCCGACTACATCTTTTTGCATATGGGCATGTGGTTGCTTGAGACGATTAATAAAATAAGATGCAGAGTTAATAGGAGAAGTAGTGGGATATTTTAGATAAAGGTAAAGTATTGTTAAAACCACTGTTATAACTAATAAAAATAGAGTCGTTATTAGAATTTTCTTGTTGTTGCTTTTAGTTTTGATGGGTTCTAAATCTTGGGTTTCCATTAATTTTAAGTATCTAGTGCCTATAATAGCATTTCAATTGAATGTATAGGGGCTTATTTTATGCCTGCCGGGGCAAGGATTCGAACCAAATGTTTTTTGCTGCAACAAAATAACCCGTCAGGCTGGCTCGGTAAGAATTGCTCCAGCCGCCCGAATGGGTCATTTTTGCTTCTTCTACTGAATCACCAACTTAGAAGAATAGTTAATCGCCCTTAAAGAATCCTTCACTGGCGATAGATCCTCAGCCATCTGTTTGACTTGCTCCAGTTTCTCTTTTGGAGCTGTGCTTTTTACGTAGTGAGTTACCCGTATGTTTTGGAATCCCGCTCGTACCTTACTCGGTTCCGGTAATCCAAGCATACCTTGCGGATCAAGGTCGCCCTCAACTTCTATTCTTACACTTTCAAGTGGAACGCCAAGAGCGGCACCGTTGACACCCCAGCCACCAGCAATGCAGTGACCCAAAGCAGAGAGGGTTATCTCTACTGCCGATGGCCCCTTATCAGTACCGAGGAATTCTTTAGGGTGGTCACCCTCAATCTTGAATGTCTCGTGCTTAAGCTTTGTCCCGCCAACTGCGAAGTCGCTGGTTTCTGCTACGACATTAAAACCACTCTTCCAGGTGCTATTGGCGTAGAATGTCGTTTTGAATGCGGAGGGGTTAGCCTTAACACCTTCAACCAATTTCACAATATCATTAACCTCTAAACCATTTACTTTTGCCATATTATTTTCACCTCCTTTCTAGTTAATTTTCTGACCTTTATTTAAAGATAGTATATACAGACCAGTCTGTCAATAGGCAAATTTAAAGAAAGTTCCATTAGTTGAGATACAGGACTGAGGAGCTACTTAAGAGGTTGTGTTAAAAATTATTGTGGACTGATAAGGGCTTTGACTGCCTCCACAGCCCTGCGGCTGGGCCGGGCATTCTGGCTTGTTTCACTAAATGCAATCGCCCCTACGACTATCACGAGGTAGCCATCGGTGATGGCAGAAACGTCCAAATGGCGGTAGCGTTTTGGGTCGGAATCAATAAGCTCCTGCGTCAATTGTGCAATCAAGCCGCCGAGGGATTCGTAATGATTTTTTGCCATTTTGCGAAGCTGGCTTCGTTTATCGGGCACTTCAGAAACCATGTTTAAAAAGCCGCAACCGCGCAGTTCATTGGATTTGATCCATGGTTCAATCCACTTGATTACCGCAAGAAAACGGTCATAAGGCTTTTGCCATTTGTTAACGAAGTCAAGAAGATTCCCCGCCTCCCGAGCATGAAGGTCTTTAAGATAAGCAAGTGCCAAGGTCTCTTTGGTTGGAAAATGATAGAAAAAACTTGCTTTAGCCACCCCCGCCTTCTTAATAATTTCGTTTGTTCCGGTAGAGCGATAACCCTGCCAGTAAAAAAGATCCGATGCTGTCTTTAAAATCCGTACCTTTGCCGAGTCCGAGATCTGAGCTTTACTCATAACCTTATGGTAAGCCAAACAGACTTGTCTGTCAAACGAAGAAGAAAGCAAGTTAAGAGTTAACTGCATCACCTGTAGGAGTTTTGGGACGAAGTAGGTAATTCTACTTGCTTATTGAAGTATTTTAAGAAAATCGTTTGGGATGGTAAGAGCTACTCCTTTATATGAGTTTCCTATTTTATTAAGTAGTGGCATGTCTCCTGTTACTAAATAATCGGCTTTTGCACTTAAAGCGGTGGCAACTATCCAATCATCTCCCGGATGTGTAGCAACACCTTGAACTTGAACAGTAATAGGGGTAACAAAGGCTTCATTTTGTAATAAATCGATGAAGTTGGTAACCGCTTTGTTGGTCAGGTGATTCTTAAAATAAGGTTTTTGAAATGTTCGAGAAAGTTCGCCAATGATATGTGTAGAAGTTACTAGTTCAAATTTACGTGCGTGCCAAGCGTCTATTATCTGACCGGGAGCATTTGCCGCGCTAACAGTACCAGATGCCAAAACGTTTGTGTCCAAAACTGCTGAAATCACTTTTTATTCATAGAAAAGCTATGCTTATTCGCTAGATGTGCTCTGCTTATTTTAGTTACCTTTCGCTCGATTTTCTGCTCGCACTTGAGATATTGCCTTTTTGACCTCACGGTCAATTTCTTCAGAAGGAACACCCTTAAATGCCTCACGCATTTTATCAAGAGCCTTGAAACGTTTCTCACGTCGCTCTTCCATTTGAGTAAATCTTTGCAGGTCTTCAGCAGAAATTACGGCAGCGACTGGAATGCCGCTCTTTTCAACAACTACTCTGGTTTTGTCGCGAAATACTTTGTTTAAAAGCTGGCTCCACTGCGCTCTTACTTCTGATGCTTTCATTACTTGTGTCATAAAATTAGCTTGCTCAAATCACCTCCTTCGTGGGAACACTTGTACATATTAGTACAAATTGGTACAAAAGTCAATTTTGTATGCATTGGGTAAATAAGCTTCTTACTGAAGTAAAACCTAAATATATCAAACTCTATCACCAGAAGTTTTGAGACATAGCCTTCAGGACTGTCTCATTTGTCTCATTTAGCCTGGAGATGAGACAATGCAGTTGCGGGACTATATGATCGAAGGGGCCCAGAGCGGTACGCTCAGCCCTTCGACTTCGCTCAGGGCCATGGCCTTGAGTACTATCGAAAGGGCTGTAGCCATGAGCAGGAGAATGTCCTGAGGAATGGTGAGCGAAGTCGAACCAGAATCGAAGAAACAATGTATTACTTCTATATTCTCCGCTGTTCAGACGACTCTCTTTATTGCGGCATGACCTCGAATTTAGACAAGAGAGTAAGAGAACATAATTCAAGCAGTTCAAAAAGTGCAAAATATTTAAGAGCTAAGAAGCCAGTGAATTTAGTTTACTCAGAAACATATCCTGATATAAAAATTGCTATGAATCGGGAATTTCAGGTCAAGAAGTGGACAAGAATTAAAAAGGAAGCACTTGTAAAAGGTGATTTGGAGTTGCTTAAAAAATTGTAAGGCCTCAAAAAACTATCCATTTTGTTTAAAAATTATCTCAAATGGATCCATTTCCGGATTGTTGTAACAACCTCTTTACCATATCAGACTATATCCATTTACGAAATGGGTCCATTTCGAGAATTTGACTAGAATTTGTCCAGAGTTTTGAGGCTAATTTTGGAAAATAAGCAGGATCTTAGAATTTTTCGAGAAAAAGTGTCAATTTTGGTTTGTTGCGGCAGGCTCGTTGAGAACCGTCCCCTATCTTTTAGCAACGAAAACGCATTGAGTTTGCACTCACTTTGCAAAAAATGCCTACTTTATTAAAGGGGCTTACCAACTTCTTGGTTTGTCGTATCTTCTGTCGCCGCCTGATCCGTCTCTCTTTTCTTGAGGGCGTGCCTCGTTAACGACCATTTTTCGACCATCCAATTCAAAATTGTTGAATTTTTTAATCGCTTCATCGGCTTCTGCATCTGTGGTGAATTCCACAAAAGCAAAACCTTTGCTTTGACCAGAAAATTTGTCTGTAATTAAACTTAGGCTGGTAATTTTCCCTACCTGAGAAAAAAGTTCCTCTAGTTGTGCGCTTGTCGCACTGTAGGTAAGATTTCCAACGAATAATCTTTTTGCCATATATCTACCTCCTTTCTTGGGTATTTAAATAAGATTTGAATTTAGAAGTTTAAAGATATGGGAAAAATTAATTTCTTGAAGTATCGAAAACTTTTAAAACGCTTCTGATTTAAACTGACGTATATATTAACACTCTTTCTTTGCAAAAGCAACTATAGGACTCTCCCCCTCAATCAACTTCGGGGTAAGCAATTCAACGTTGTTCAGTATGAGCTGGCGGAGTAGGATGGAGGCGTAGAGTTTACTTCTGGTATAGCCTTTAAAATTTCTGGCTCCCAAACAGAAGAACCAGGAATATCGTCATGCGCGATAAATGTTTCATATCCGCAATAAGTTGTTAGGCAAGATTTAAATCTTCCACCAATTTTCTTTTCCGCCGAGGAATAACTTATAAATGTAGATATGCGATTCGTTGTCATAATTTAAAGCTTCTCATATTTTAATTAGTTTCTCAATATCCTCAATTCTATAGCGTCTGTCACCGCGTTTGCCCGCCTCGCTTACTAATTATAATTGCTTTGAATTTTCCGCTCCTGTCCCAACGCCTTAAAGTTTCTGGGTTGACTTTTAAAATTTCGGTAGCTTCCCGAATTTTCAAAAGTTTCTGTATTTTTTTGGTCATTGCTTGAAGTGAATGGCTGATATAGACCAAGCTGCTATAATAGGCTGATTATAATGTCCCAATATTACAATCCAAACCGAAAACGAAATATTTATGATCCAAAATCAAGTGATTTGTTTCGTCTGAGCCGTTCAAAGATTGATTTGTATCTAAATTGTCCGAGATGTTTTTATTTGGATCGAAGACTCGGAGTCGCTCAACCGCCTGGGTATCCTTTTTCCTTAAACTCTGCCGTAGATAAGCTCCTCAAAAAAGAATTCGACATTCACCGAGCAAACGGTACAACCCATCCGCTAATGAAACATTACGGAATTGACGCAATACCACTTGCCCACAAAAAAATTGACGAGTGGCGTGATTCGCTGCGGGGCGGGATAACATTCAGAATGGACGGCACAAATGTGGTTATCACCGGTGGTGTTGATGACGTCTGGGTAAATCCAGGCGGTGAACTACTCATTGTCGACTACAAAGCTACCTCTAAAGAGGAAGAAGTAACGTTGGATGCAGAGTGGCAAATTGGCTATAAACGTCAGATGGAAATTTACCAGTGGCTTTTTCGTAAAAACGGCCACAAAGTTTCTTCTACTGGCTACTTTGTCTATTGCAACGGTAATACAGACAAAGAAGCTTTTGATTCAAAACTTGAATTTGAAATAAAAATAATTCCTTACAATGGCGATACTTCCTGGGTCGAGCAAACAATTCTGGATGCTATCGAATGTTTAAAGAATAATAAACTTCCTGAACCTGGCGGCGATTGTGATTTCTGTAAGTATAGAAAAGCTGTTCGAGAAGTCGAAGGCTAATATATGTAGCCTGCCAAACTGTATTCAATAATTTCTTTACCCTGGAAAAAATATAGTGGATTCCCTTTATTCACACTGCAATTTGTCTTGTCCGATTAACTTATAGTTTATTGACTTTAGCCGTGCTTTTTGCTATACTGAATTGTAAATAACAGGTTAAAGCAGTAAATCTGCTTAACTTTGAATAGTTTTTGATTAGATAAGGTAAAGATAGTCTGTTTTATATCAATCTCACATAAGTATCTTTTTCCCCTATTCATATACAATTTCTTAATTAAGTAGATTTATTGCTTTAATTTATTTTAAGCAGCAATCATTAATTTTATGTGGCGAAGATTTAGACCAAGAAGCAATTTAAAAAGACGTTTCCCTGCGGTGAAGTCCAACCAGGATCTTATGTGGGCGATCACAGCAGGCAGACAGCTAAATACGTCCAGCAGTGTAAATGCTAGGGATCCTTATATTCCCGAGCATAAGTTTGAAGATTTCGCTATTGCTCCCGAAATCAAAAGAAATATCGCAAGCAAAAAATATACTTCCCCAACACCGATTCAGGACAGGGCAATTCCGACAATTCTTGCCGGTGAGGATATTATTGGTATTGCAAATACCGGTACAGGCAAAACAGCTGCATTTTTAATTCCCTTAATCAATAAAGCCTTCATGGATAGGTCGCAAAAAGCACTTATTATTACACCGACGCGGGAACTGGCGCTGCAAATTCATGACGAGCTTGCACAATTCGCGCAAGGACTGGCAATTAGGAGTGCTTTATGTATTGGCGGGACAAGTTTGTTTAATCAGAAAAGAGACCT
>Ga0209541_10003643_pt1 | contig 28076 bp, 34 predicted proteins | sample RifCSPlowO2_01_FD_184027 | JGI IMG/M metagenome (GOLD analysis project Ga0209541, IMG submission 184027) | Groundwater microbial communities from Rifle, Colorado - Rifle CSP2_plank lowO2_0.1 (SPAdes) (version 2) | ecosystem: Environmental > Aquatic > Deep subsurface > Groundwater | place... | reverse complement strand
AGCGAAGGTTAATGGTACTACAAAAATTAACATTTCAAATTTTTCTCTTGTAAAGCGCCACATTAATGGTTCACAAATTGTATATGGTAAATTTGAAACACATTTAGTAAATTCTGGAAATTCCAATTTGGTAGCATCGCCTTCTAAATAAGTAATATTTTTATTGTCTGAAAATTTTTCTTTAAGTTCTTTTAGAAGTTCTGAGTTTTTTTCGATGACAAAAATTTTCTTTGCTATTTTCTGAAGATATCTTGTTAAGTAACCAGTACCTGGGCCTATTTCTAAAACTAAATCATTTTTATGAAGGTCTGCAATATTTGTTATTTTAATTAATAATGGGATATCAATCATGTAATGTTGGTCAATGTTTTGCATATTTCTTCAAAGGATTTTTTCGAATATGTTTGTTTATATTCTTTTGCTTTTTCTAGAATGTTTGGAAGCTTGTAATTGCGTGCTATGAATTGGCAAACTTGGGTTATATTTTTTGGGTTTTCTGTTAATTTGCAACGTTCAAAGTCAATTAAAATTATTTTATTTTTTCTAACTATTACATGTTTGATTGGGTGATGCATTTCTAGTTTGTTTACTTTTAATTTGTCTAAAATATAACATTGTTCTAGTAAATCTTTAAGAAGAATTTTTAATTCTTTTGTTGGGCAGTTATATTTGACTAATGGAGTGCCTTCAATGAATTCCATAAATAATGCATCAAGTTCTAATTTGATAAACTTTGGACCTATTTTATGTTTATTGAGAATTTTTAACCAACGTGCTTCATTTTCTAGACGATTAATTGCAGTTGTATCTGGTCTAATCTTTTTTATTATTATATTCTCTTTTTTATAAATAAAAGAACGTTTGCCTTTAGCATAGATTTCCATTTTACATTTCTTCGACAGTTTCAATACCTAATAAATATAATGATTTTTTACAAACAATTCTAAATGATTCAACTAAGGCTAAAAGGAAAATCTCATTTTCGGAATCAAGAACTTTTGTTTGATGATAAAATTCATTAAAAATATGGGCTAATTCTAATGTGTAATTTGAAATTATTGAAGGTGATAAATTTCTTTGAGCATTCTCTATAACTTCTGGGAATTCTGCTAATTTTTTAATTAATAATATTTCTTTTTCTTTAAGTATTTTAGAGGTTAATTTTATTTTAGGCTTTTTTTTAGATTTTTTTAATATAGAACTTGCTCGTGCATATGAGTATTGAATATAAGGGCCAGTATCTCCTTCGAAACTTATTGCTTCATTTGGATTAAAAATAATATTTTTGACATGGTCTGTTTTTAATAGCATGAATTTTATTGCACTTAATGCAATTTTTAGACTTCTAATATTTAATTCTTTTTCAGATAATTTTGGAAATCTTTTTTTTATTTCTGTCTTTGCAAGTTTTTGGGTTTCTAAAATTAAATCATCTGCATCTACTACTGTGCCTTCTCTTGATTTCATTCTCCCTTCTGGAAGTTCTACCATTCCATAAGAAAGATGATGGAGATTTTTTGTGAATTTATATCCAAATTTTTTAAGTATAGTAAATAAAACTTGAAAATGATAATCTTGTTCATTTGCAACTACATATATAGAACCATCTAATTTGTATTCTTTATCTTTTAATGTTGCTAAGTACATATCTTGGGTAATGTAAATTGAAGTGCCATCAGCTCTTAAAATAACTTTTTCACCTAATTTTTCATCTGTTAAGTCTGCAATGATTGCATTATCTTTTTTTATAAAAATCTTTTTATTTAATCCTTCTTGTGCAAGTTCTTTTCCTTGGCCATAAATCTCACTTTCATAATATTGTTTGTCATGTTTAATTCCAAAAAGTTTGTAGGTTTCTTTGAATCCATCAAAAGCCCATTTATTCATTTTCTTCCATAAGGCTATTGTTTTTTTATCCCCTAATTCCCATTTTTGAAGTATTTTTTGGGCTTCTTCTTCGAGGGCTGGATTTTCTTTTGCAGCCTTAGAAAACATAACATAAAAATCACCAATTAAATGGTCTGTTTTTTTTTTTTCACTTTCTGGAGTTTTATTCTTGCCCCATTTTTCATAAGCATACATAGATTTACAAATATGGACTCCACGATCATTGTTTAAGTTTGCTCGAATAATTTTGTTTCCTTGATGTTCAAGAATTCTTGATACACTTTCTCCTAAGGACATATTTCTTAAATGACCCAAATGTAAAGGTTTGTTTGTATTAGGTGATGGGAATTCAATCATAATTGTTTGTTTGTTTTTTTCAGTTCCAAATTTTTCTTTTTCTTTTAAAATTTTTTTGATAACTTCAATAGCAAGGTTTGATTTTTCTAAAAAGAAGTTTAAGTAAGGACCTGTTGCTTTTATTTTTTCTAAATCTTTTGTAATTTTTATTTTTGATTCTAATTCTTTAGCAATTTCAATTGGTTTTTTTTTGTAAATACTAGAAAGTTTGAAACATGGAAAAGCAATATCTCCTAATTCTGGGTTTGAAGGTACTTCTAAAATAGATAAAATTTCATCTTCTTTTAGTTTTATTTGTTTAGCAAGAATTTTTGCAATTGATTCTTTATTATTCATAATTTTAAAATAGAATGGTTGTTTATAAAATCTACGATGTGAATTAATTATATAATTTATTTACAGAAAGGTTTATAAAATAATTAACCTTAGAAAGTTTTAGAAAAGAGGTTGTATGATGAAACAAGTATTTTTGGGATTGTTTGTTTTGATGTTAGTGGGTAGTTTTGCTTTTGGAGCTGAAGTTTTTTCTGCGCAAACTGGTTTTGATTGGTTATATGATCAAATGGGTAGTGATGGAAGTTTCGAAAATGATGTTTCTACAACTGCTTTAGCTGTTGTAGCTTTAGATTCTGTTGGATATGATATTACTTTGTCTCAAGAGTGGCTTGATTCTAAAATTAGCAGTGATGCTTGTTATCCTTCTGGGGCTTGTGATACAAAAGCTACTGCTTTGACTGTTATTGCTTTGAATGAAGTTCAAGATGATTCTAAATTTGATGATATTTTAAGCTGGTATGAATCTGCTCAATCTGAAGCAAGTGTTAGTGGTGGATGGTATTTAGAAGTAATTACTTCGTCTTCTGGAAATTGTATTGTTTCTTATGATTTGGATGGAATTTTGAAAGAAATTATTGTGCCTGTGGACGCAGGGGTATTTACTAGTTGTAGTAATTCTCATTTTTTAGATTTAAATGATTGTTTGCAGGCAAATTTGATTTCTGCTAATCCGGAATTAGAATTAAATGTTGATTGTTCAGATTTAGATGGGAGTGTTGTTTTGACTTTATTGTATAAATCTTCTTCAACTTATTATATCTTGAGTAATTCTAATTCTGCTGAAGGAGATTTTGTTGTGCCTAATGGTTGTTATGGAAAATCAAAAAGTTCTACTTGTGATATTGAAAGTACTTTATATTCTGATTGGGCAATTAAGTATTTAGGTGGAAATATAAATAATTTAGTTTATTTGAAAGAAAATTATGATTCTACAAATGTTATTAGGATTGCTTTAATTTATTTGGTTACTGGTGAAGATAAGTATTTGGTTGATTTAGCTGAATTACAAAAGAGTGATGGGAGTTTTGATAGGGATCCTTATACGACTGCGTTAGCTGTTTTAGCTTTAGGAAATTCTGGAGATTATACTCAGAATGTTGATGATGCTAAATCTTATTTGAGAGAAGAGCAAGCTGAAACCGGTGATTGGGGTTCTAGTGCAGAAACAACAGCAATTGTTTTGTATGCTGCATTTAATGATGATGATATTACACCCTCTGAAGTTTCTGAAACTGATGAGATTAGTACTATTGAAGAAAATGAATGTATTTTAGATTTAGATTGTGAAGAGCTTTATGGTTCTAGTTATGAATGTAATAATGGGCTTTGTGAGGTAATTACTATTGGTTGTGGTACTGATTCTGATTGTGATTCTGGAGAAGTTTGTATTGATGATGAATGTATAGAGAGTGAGTGTAATAATGATGGTACTTGTGAATATCCTGATTATGATGAGAATGCTTACAATTGTGTTAGTGATTGTTATTGTGGGGATGATATTTGTGATGATGTAGAATCAAGTTCAAGCTCTGATTATTATTGTGCAGTTGATTGTGGAACAACATCTACTCAAATTGATACTAGTTCTTTTGATGAAGTTGAAGAAGAAGGTGGTAATGGAGTTCTAATTTTCGTTGTGATTTTAATAATATTAATTGGTCTAGGTGTTGGTGGATATTTCGTCTATAAAAAAGGATATTTGAATTCTATTTTAAATAAATTCAAAAAGGGAGGTAGTGGCGGGAGTGCACAACAACAGTATAGCAGTCCTACATATAATCCTTTTACAAATAGAATGCCTCCTCAACAGCAGCCTAGAAAACCTTTTTAGAATGAAATATTTATTATTTTTTGTAATATTTTCTTTTGCTTTTGTTAGTGCAGAAGATTTTGGTGCAGGTGAGACTATTCAAGTTTATGTTGATGGAAATTTTAGTTCTAGTGATGTTAAGCTTTATTATAATTATACTGATATAGTGGATATAAATCCAATAATCAAAGAAATTAGTGTGACTAATTTATTATATTTTGATTTACCAATGGATTCTGATTTGGGTGTTTATTATTTAGATTATAATGCTGGAAATATTACTTTTAGTGTTATTGATAGTTCTAGTGTAATGAGGATTTCTCCTGTATACCATATTTTTGATAAAACAAAAAATAGTTTTTTTATTGAGTTAACTTCTATTAAGGGAGATTTTGAGGTTTCTGTTAATGCATCAAATGCTAGACCTAGAAAGAGTGTTGTTACATTGAGTGAAGGTGAAACAAAAAAACTTTATGTTGATTATAATGATACTAGTTCTTTTGGGAATATTCAATTAAGTTATGATATCTTTAGTTATAATGTTAATTTATTCCCTGTTGGAATTGAGCCTATCTTAGATGATATTGAAGAAGTTGTTGTTGATAATGAAACTGAAGAAGTTATTATTGTTCCTGAAGTAAAAGTTCCTTTAACATTCTTATTGTCTAATCCGAATGCGACTATTTATTTAGGGGTTAATCAGTCTGTTGCGGCTATTTTGAAAGTGCAAAATACCTTTGGTGAAAATATTGAGAATTTAAATTATAATTTGATTGGAGATATTGTTAATATAGTTAGTTATAGATCTGAGATTGTTAATTTAGAAGATGGTGAAATACTTGAAACTGAATTTATTTTTAATTATAATGAGAATGCTTCTGTTGGAATATATAATGGTGAAATTGTTTTTGGAAATGAAGATTATGAAATTAGTTTGCCTGTTGTTGTTATTGTAAATATTGAAGATGAAGAGGTTAGTGATTCAAATTTAGTTTTAGGTGAAGATATTATATTTGAAGGTCAGATTTTAAATGAGGAATCCGGTAATGGTCTTTTGATTATAGGGATTGTTTTAGTTGTTTTGATGTTATTCTTGATTATTGTTGTGATTATAAAATTGAGGCAAAACCCAGAAAAAAGATTTAATCAATTTATTGAAGAGACTAAAAAGAAAAAGTGATTTACTAATCATAAGCTTTTTAAATAGGTGAATAATATTTCACATAATGGATAAATGTTATTTGTTTTTTGAAACTTTGGGTTCTAAGTTAAAGATTGATATTATATTAAAATTAAGAGAAAGTTCGTTTAATGTGAATGAATTATCAAATAAGTTAAATCAAGAAAGGAGTAAAGTATCTCATGCTCTTAAATTATTGTTAGAATGTGGATTTATTAAAGTTAAGAACAAAGGTCGTGAAAGAGTTTATTCTTTAAATGAGGAAACTATTTTGCCATTATTGTCAATTGTTGAAAAGCATGTAAATAGATATTGCAAAGTTTGCAAGAGGAGGTAAAAATGCAAATAACATCTGAAACATCAAAAATATTGTTTAGGGAGCATGAGTTTATTTTGAAAGTTGTTAAAGCTTTGGAGTTTGAAGTTGGAGAAATAAATAGGAAAGAGATTGATGTAGTTTTTTTTGAAAAAGTTGTTGATTTTATTAGAAATTATGCTGACAAGTTGCATCACGCAAAGGAAGAGGATATTTTGTTTAAGGAGTTTAATGTTTGTGCTGAAGATGGGGGTGTTCATTGTAATCCTGTTGGACAAATGTTGCATGAGCATGATGATGGAAGAGGTTTTGTCAAGATGATTGAAATAGGTTTAAAACAGAATGATAAGCAAAAGATTATTGAAGGTGCTAATGGTTATATAAGATTGATTAGAGATCATATATTCAAGGAAGATAATATCTTATATCCAATGGCTGATGATGCATTGAGTGATGAAGTTAAAAAAAATATGTTGAATAAGTTTAAGAAAATTGATTCTGAAAAAAAAGTTGCAATTAAAAGATTTGAAAAATTTGCAAATGAGGTTTCTGGAGAATGATTTTTGAAAAAGATATTTTTGGTTTAATTGAATATACTAAGAATGGCATCTTGAGCAAGGAATTATTTAAAGATAAAAAGTTTGACTCGACTTTGTTTTGTATGACAGCAAAGACTAAAATTTCTAAACATACTGCAACAAGGAGAGGATTGGTTTATATTGTTGAAGGGCATGGTGTTTTTAATCTTGAAGGAAAAGATATTAAGATGAAAAAAGGTGTTATGATATTTATGAAAGAAAATAGTGTTCATTCTTTAGTTGTTGAAGATAATACTTCTTTTGTTTTGGTTTTGTTTGATTAGAAGATGAGCCTGCTGAGATTTGAACTCAGGACCCTCGGCTGGCTTAAGCGCTTACCCAAAGTGAGTAAGTATCATATAAGACTTGCACATCAGTTATAAGCTGATTCGATGCTCCACCAAGCTAAGCTACAGGCTCTTATGAAAATTTGGAGTTTTTAATAATTTAAAAGACTTGTGGTCATTAAAAATAAAAAAAGTTATTTCTTACGAGTTGCGGATTTTACTAACCAGTAAATAGCTGCAATTATTAGCCCAATTATTAATATGTATGTAACCCAAGCTAAGGTCGCCATTCCATATCCATATCCGCCAATGCCAGACATCATACTGTACATTCCACCATAGCCATAACAAGATGTTGTGTCAACTGCTGATGCTAGGTTTACTAATAATATTGTTATTAATGTAGTTAGAGTTAGAATCTTTTTCATTTTTCACCTCCATATTTTATAGAGTATAAGGTTTTAAATATCTTATTCTTTTTTGTTTTGAATAGAGATAATTATTTGAAAAATAAAAATTAACCTAAAATTTCATTGGTGCTTCTTAAATATTCTCTATCGAATATCATTCCTGCATCACCCATTCCTTTTTTGGGATTAAGATATTTTAAGAGGTAAAAAGTGTCTGTTTCTGTACTGAATTTTTCACCACAGAATGTATATTCTGCAGTCCTTTGTACATAAGTTAAAATAATGGGTTTTCCTGTATTTTTTGCAAGATTTCAAATTTCACTAGCAATCATTTGCCAATTGATATTTTTTTATGGAATTTCTCTTAAAATTGCGTCTAAAGAATATTCGAGTTTTTCTGTGGTCATAGTTTTATTCTGGAAATTTGCTTTTAAATGGGTTATGTAGGCGAAATTAATATTAGTGGTATATTTGAAAAACTATTTAAAGTTTAGTTTGGTTTTTTTATGTATGTTAATAGGTGTGGTCGGTAAGCCAAGTACGGGCAAATCAACATTTTTCAAAGCAGCGACTTTGGTTGAAGTAGAGATTGCTAATTATCCTTTTACTACTATTAAACCAAATCATGCTGTGGGATATGTTAGTGTTGGGTGTGTTGATAAGGAATTTAATACTCAATGTAATCCACGTTTTGGGTATTGTATTAAGCATAAAAGATTTGTGCCTGTTGATTTATTAGATGTTGCTGGGTTGATTGAAGGTGCTAGTGAAGGTGAAGGTTTAGGAAATCAATTTTTAGATGATTTAAATCAAGCTGATGCATTAGTGCATGTAATTGATCTTGCAGGCTCTACTAATGCCAGGGGTGAGTCTGTTGAACCAGGTAGTTATGATCCTGCTAATGATATTAGATTTTTAGAAAGGGAATTAGATTTATGGTATTTGAGAATTTTGAAAAAAGGTTGGGAGAAATTTTCTAGGACTGTAAAACAGGAAGGGTCTGATATTTCTAAAGCTGTTGCAAAACAAATGTCTGGATTAAGAGTTGATGAAGATTTAGCGAAAGAAGTTATTAAAAAATTAAACCTTTCTGATAAAATTGATACTTGGTCAGAAGAAGATTTGATGAATTTAGCGTCGGTTTTAAGAAATAGAACAAAACCTATGATTATTGCTGCTAACAAAGCAGATATTTCTGTTGCGTATAATAATTATGAGAAATTGAAGAAAGAATTTCCTGAGTATGTGATTATTCCTTGTAGTGCTGATTCTGAAGTTGCGTTGAAGACTGTTGCAAAAAAGGAAATGATTGAATATATTCCTGGAGAAAATGATTTTAAGGATTTAGGGAAATTGAATGAAAGTCAAAAAAGTGCTCTTAATTTTATCAAAGAAAATGTTCTGATGAAGTATGGTAATACTGGTGTTCAGGATGTTTTGGATAAAGTTGTGTTTGATGTTTTGAAGATGGTTGCTATATTCCCAGGTGGGGTAAATAAGTTAGAAGATAAAGACGGGAATGTTTTACCTGATTGTTTTTTAATGAAGTCTGGGACTACTGCTTTAGATTTTGCTTATCGATTACATAGTAGCATTGGTGATGGGTTTATTCGTGCTATAGATGTTAAAACAAAACGGACTGTTGGTAAGGAGCATGTCTTGAAGAATAGAGATGTTATTGAGATTATTGCAAAGGCTTAAATATACTAATCCAGTTATGATTTTGCGAACTATTAAATACTAGTTCAACTTTTATATTGTTATGAAAAAAGGTGAAAAATTTGAAAGGGTACAAATATCTAAAGAGGATTATAATAAAATAAAAAAAATTGAAAATAAGATTGAATTAACAAAGGTGTATAAAAGAGTTCAGGCTTTGAAATTAGTATACCTTAATTGGAAATACTCAGCTATTGCTGAATTTCTTAATGTGACAAATGATACTATTACTGACTGGATTAATATCTATAAACAAAATGGCCTGTCAGCTTTATTAACTTTAAAATATCAAGGAAGAATTCCACTTCTTTCAGAAAAACAATTAATTGAACTTAGATTAAAAAAGTCTCATTTTAAAGTTGCAAAGGAAGTCAAAAAATACATTGAAGAAAACTATGGAATAACTTACAATTCAAATTATGTTCAGGAATTAATTAAAAAAAACTTCACTTATCATATAAAAAAACTCGCTTAGTCCATGGAAAAGCTCCTTCTGAAAAAGATCAAAGAATGGTTATTAGTAAAATTAAACGTTATAATAACCAAAAAAATACAGTTTTACTTTTCTTTGATCCTTGTCATTTACAACATAATGTTGTAAATGCAAGAATGTGGCAACATCGAGGAAGAAAAGGCACTATCCAAATAAAGACAAATCCAGGGAGAAAAAGAATAAATATTTTAGGTGCTCTTGATTTTAGTGATTTTTCTGTAATCGCTAATTTAACAAAGGAAAAATGTAATAGTCAGCGAGTAGTTGAATTATTGGTTAAAATTAAAGAAAAATATCCTCATAAAAAGATTGTAATTGTATTAGATAATGCTAAATACAATCATGCAAACTATATTCGAGATTCAGCAAAAAATCTGAAAATTGTTCTCTTTTTTCTCCCACCATATTCACCTAATCTCAACTTAATTGAAAAATTATGGAAATTTACCAAGAAAAAAATAGTACATAACGAGTACTATGAACAATTTGATTTGTTTGTTAATAAAGTTGATAACTACTTTGAAAATATGTCCCAATATAAGCCAGAATTAACAAATATTATGACTAAGAAGTTCGAAATTATAAAACTGGAATAGTATATTAAGGTTTTTTTTGAAACGATATGACAGTTGTTCAATTATTTGAGGATGTAAAAGAATATAGTTTGTTGGATCTAGTTCAAATAATTAGTGATTTGAATAATGAAAGGCAAGTTAGAGGGAAATTATTTGAAATACAAGAAAAGTTTCCTTTGTTATTTGTATATTATCTTGAGTTAGATGAATCTAAAAGAGAGTTACTGGAGATTTTTAGAAAAAGAAATCCTGATTATTTTTATGGTCAATATTCTTCTGATGTAATAAGATTTTTTAATCATCCGCAAAATTCTGTTGGAAGACATGTTAGAAGAGTTCGTTATACTTATCAAATGTTAGAATGCATTGAAGAAAATTTGAAGGGTCCAAAAATAGAGTTTAATCGTGCTTTTATTGATCAATATAAAGGTTCTTCTTGGCATAGATGTTTAGCGAGTTCGATTCAAAAAAATCTTGGTGATGTTGGTGAGATAGTAAATATTGTTGCTTCAGCAAGACCAGAAATACTTGAATATTATGTTACTCCTGAAAGGAAAAAAGGTTTAAGAGAGGCTATAAGGTTTAGAAGAAACTAATTTTGTTAAATTGATTATATATGTTATCTAATTTTAGAGAGTTTATTTACAACTTTTCTATTTATACCTTTATTTTTTCAATGAAATCTTAAAAAATCATTTGCTTCTTTTAATGTGTTTTTTGTTTCTTTGAATGTTGTTAATTGTATTGCTTGTTCATATGGAAGCCATTTTGCATCTGTGAACTTTGCTGTTAAAGAAATATTTTTGTCAATTGTTTCAGCTAAAACATAATCAACTTCTTTGTGCATTATTTTTCCATCTTTCATGTAGAAATATGATTCTTTTATTGTGAAATCTTTGGTTATAAATATACCTTTTAGACTTAAATGTTCGAGTGCAATACGGCGAGCAGTATCATCTTTTGTTTCTTTTGGAAATTGTATATCTTTTAAAAAACCCCAATGCCCAGGGATATGCCTAAGTAGAAGAAAATCCTTACTATTATGGATTATAATGCCTATTGTGAATTCTTGAGGCATACTTTAGTTAAGTTTAATAAATATTTAAACTGTTCTTTTGTTTGAAATATACTTTTATTCATAAGGTTTTTAAATATATAATTTTCCTTTTGTTAGTATCAAGAGAATTATTTATTATAAGAGGTGTAGATTAATTTATCCAAAAATCTAATGGTTTAAAATGAAAAAATTGTTGTCTGGGAATGAAGCAATTGTTGAGGGAGCGTTGGTTGCAGGATTAAAGTTCTTTTCAGCTTATCCGATTACGCCTGCGTCTGATATTATGCATGGTATTGTTAAAGAACAAGAGCAAGTAAAATTTATTCAAGCTGAAGATGAAATTGCTGCTGTTAATATGTGTGTTGGTGCATCTTTAGCTGGTGCGAAAGTAATGACTGCAACTTCTGGGCCGGGTTTTTCATTAAAGCAAGAAACTATTGGATTGGCTTTCAAACTTCCTACACCATTAGTGATTGTTAATTCTCAAAGAGTTGGTCCGTCAACAGGAATGCCAACATTAGGTTCGCAAGGGGATATTTTGCAATCAAAATCTGGTAGTCATGGGGATTATGTTAATATTGTTCTATATCCTAATTCTGTAGAAGAATGTTTTAGATATACAATTGAAGCTTTGAATGCTGCTGAAGAATCACTCTCGCCTGTAATTTTATTATCTGATGGAATGCTTAGTCATATATATGAAACTGTTGATTTGAATTCAATAAAATATTCTCTAAAAAATAGAACGAGAAAACCTTTAGGTGAAGAAAAGAGGCATTTTACTGGATTAATTAGTAAAAATGATCGATCACAAACAAAAGATTTACAGATTTATAGAGAATGGTACCATGAAAGAAAGAAAAAAATATTGGATGTTGCTGAAAAGTATAATTTTTATGAATATATTGAAAATAAAAATGCGGATACTTTGTTGGTTGCGTTTGGAATTACTTCAAGAATTATATTACCTTTGAAAAATAAATATTCGATATTTCGACCGATAAGAATGTTTCCAGTAATTGAAGATTTGAAAAATATTACAAAAAAATATTCTAAAATTATTGTAATTGAAATGAATGATGGACAATATAGGCATGAGTTGGAAGCTTTTTTGAAAAGAGATATTTATTCAGTAACACAATTAGGAGGTAAAATTTCGTTAAAAGAAATTGAAAATGAGCTTTCAAAGATTTATTCGAAATAATGTTTTACCATTAGGATGGTGTCCTGGATGTGGGCTGCATGCTTTGTTTTATGCTACTTGTGAAGTTCTTGATGAATTAGATAAAACTAATACTATTATTGTTTCTGGTATAGGTTGTACTGCAAGAGGTGCAGGTTTTTTTAATCTTGATTCTGTGCATGGAATTCATGGGAGAGCAATTCCTTTAGCTGTTGGAGTGAAAGCTGTTAATCCTGATTTGAATGTAGTTGTTTTTTCAGGTGAAGGAGATATTACTGGAATTGGAGGAAATCATTTGTTGCATGCTGCTAGAAGAGATGATAATATTGTTGTGATTTGTAATAATAATGAAGTATTTGCTATGACTGGCGGTCAATCATCACCGACTACAAGGATTGGTGGGAAAACTTTGACTGCACCTGAAGGGAATGTAACGCAACCTCTAAATATTCAAGGTATTATTACTTCAAATAAAAGATTTTTTTATGCACGCGCTACTCCTGTTTTTAAAGAACATTTGAAAGAATGTTTGAAGCAAGCATTTGAGTATGATGGATTTGTGTTTGTTGAAATTGTTTTTCCATGTATTGAGAATTATTCTAAAAAGATGGATCAAACTATAGCTTGTGTTCTAAAAGATTTGAAAGGGAAATATAAAATTTGTAATGAGAATAGAATGCTTAAGGATGATGAATTGGGAATTTTCAGGAGTGAATAAATGACTAAAATAATTATTTATGGAAATGCAGGACATGGAGTAAAGCTAGTAAGTATTATTTTAGCAAATATTTTACAAAATCAAGGTTATCAGATTGCATTGTCTCATAGGTATTCATCATTAGTTCGTTCTGGAGAAAGTAATGCTTATCTTATTTTTTCTAAGGCTAAAATTGAAAATCCTTTAGTTGAGGATGCAGATTTTGAATATGATTTAAACAAAACTGATTTTCAAGTGAAATTATTAAAAAAGTTTGATAGTCCTAGGATGATGAATATGGTTTTATTAGGGGTTGTGTTGAATGATTTAAAGATAAAAGTAGTTAGTGAAGATATTAAAAAATTTTTGCCTAAAAAGCTTATTGAAGAAAATCTTAGTGCGATTATGAAGGGTTATAAATCTTAAATTTTTTTTGTAGGAATATGAAGCTAAATACTGAGATTAAACTTATTATAAAACCAAAAATAAAAGTGAAGTTAGGATTAATTATCCATAAATATCCTGCAATTAAACTTGCAGGGAGTGCAATAATATTTAAAAGTTTAACTTTTTTGCTAATCTTTTTTTTCATGTTACTTATTAAGAGGAATATGTTTGTAAACCTGAATATACTTAGAAGCTATCTCCACCCCATAGGGGTCTCGCTTTGTTCGCCTGCTTCACTTTGTTTCGCAGTGGGGTATTTATTAGAAATAAAAATTTTGTTAGACTTGTTTTTTCTATTACAAGAATATATTTAAATGATTAAAATTGTGGAAAGCTGGGAAGATGAGGTTAGGTTTAACTTATAACGATGTACTTTTGGTGCCGAAGAAGACACCTTTATATTCTCGTGGTGAAGCGGATGTAACTACTAGGTTTACTAAAAATATTTCTTTGAATATCCCACTTGTAAGTTCGAATATGGCTACAGTCACTGAAAATAAAATGGCTATTGCTATGGCTAGGAATGGTGGGCTTGGAGTCATACATCAATTTTGTAGTCTTGAAGAGCAAGTTAAGGAAGTTAAAAGAGTAAAAAGGAGTACAAGTTATGTTATTGAAAATCCTTTAATTGTGCAGGATGATATTAATATTTTTCAAGCTGTAGAAATTATGAAGACAATGAATGTTACTAGTTTGATTGTTATGCATGGTGATGAAATGGTTGGGATTTTTACTTCTAGAGATTATTTGTTTGAAGAAGATTTGGATCGGCCTATAAAAGAGGTTATGACGAAAAATGTTGTTACTGCGAATTATGGAATCGGTACTGAAGAAGCCAAAAAAATATTGCATGAACATAGAATTGAAAAATTGCCTTTATTACAAGATGGAAAATTAAGTGGATTGATTACAACGAAAGATATTATGAAACTTCATATTTGGCCAAATGCGAATAGGGATATTAAAGGAAGATTAAGAGTTGGTGCAGCTGTTGGAGTAAAAGATACTATTGAAAGATCTGCAGCTTTGATTAATGCTGGAGCGGATGTAATTATTTTAGATGTAGCACATGCACATTCTGAGATTGTCATTGAAAGAATTAAAGAATTTAAAAGTCATTTTAGTGTTGATTTGATGGTTGGAAATATTGCAACTGGGGAGGCTGCCAGAGAATTGATTGAAGCTGGTGCTGATGGTTTGAAAGTTGGAATTGGCCCATCGCCTGTTTGTTCGACGAGGACTATTTCTGGGTCTGGGGTTCCACAATTAACTGCTGTGATGGATGTTTGTGAAGTTGCAAGAAGATATGATATTCCTGTTACTGCTGATGGAGGAATTAAATTTCCGGGGGATATTGCTAAGGCGATTGGTGCAGGTGCATCTTCTATTTATAGTGGTTCTTTGTTTGCAGGAACTGATGAGGCGCCTGGAATGATTATGACTAAAGATGGTAAAAGATACAAGAGGTATATGGGAAGTGCTTCATATGATAGTAATCATGAAAGAAAAGAGAATGAGCAAGGAAAGAAATTAAAAGAAAAGATTGATGTGTTTGTTGAGGGAGTTGCAGTATTAGTTGATTATAAAGGGCCTGTTGAGGATGTGATTAATGCGTCTGTGAAAGGTTTGCAATCTGGAATAAGTTATTGTGGTGCTAGGAATATCAAAGAAATGCAAAAGAATGCTGAGTTCATACAAATTACTTCTAGTGGTTGGGAAGAAAGTTTGACTAAAGGAAATAAGCTGAGTGAGTAACTTCGATGGAGTGGTCGGAGAATAGTAGACTTATATCTCTAGGTGGGAATAAAATACAAAGCTTTATATAACCTTGTCATATTACCTATGACCATTGATATAAAATGTATGACAAAACAGAAATTAGGATTTTGGAGCTTATTTATCTAAATCCCGGCATCCATAAAAGAGAGCTTTCTAAACAGCTTAAATTAGGTATGCCATCTATTGATTATGGACTAAAAAAAATAAGCAGGTTGATTAAACAGAAAAAGTCAGGGAATCAGATTAACTATTTCTTAGATTACTCAAAGGAAGAGCTTATATCATTATTGAATATTGTTGAATATTCAAGATTTGAAAGACTTCCAGCAAAAGTAAGATTGGCTATAAACGATTTTCTAAAAGAATTATCTGAAAAACCAATAATAGCGGTTATTTTTGGTTCTTATGCAAGTGGAAATTATACTAAAAATTCAGATATTGATATTTTGTTAGTTTTCCAGAAAATTGAGGATTCAAAGAAAATAGAGAACACGGCGAAAAAAATTAGCATGAAAACAAATACACAATTAAACCCTGTGTATCTGAGTTATCAAGAATTTAAAGAATCTTTTCACAATTCAACTAAAGAATTTTTCAAAAAGCTTAAGAAAGACAAAATAATTTTAAATGGAATTGAATGGTGGAGGCAATTAGTCTATGAAGAAGCCTGATTGGAAACTTTGGTTAAAAGATGAGAAGGAATGTAAGTTTTGGTTAGATAGCTACATCAAAAAGAAAATTCTCAAAAAAGTTTCTGATGAATCAAGACTTTACATTAAAAGAACTGATCATAATCTGACTTTTGCTAATTGGATTATTGAAAAGCACAAAGATGAGATTCCAGAAGTTCTTGGTGACAATTTTTACGATTGGGTTATCAGCATTTATTATTATGCAATCTATCATGCAGCTCTTGCTTTGATGAGTAAAGAGGGTTTTACGTCTAAAAATCATTCTGCGACACTTGCTTTTTTGATTTATCATCATTATCATTCTCAGAAAGCATTGGAAAAAGAAGATGTTGAATTGATCGCCAGTTCTTTAGATAGGGAAGATATTGAAACTCTTGGCGTGTCCAAAGAATTAAGAGAAAAAGCGTGTTATGATGTGCATGAATTGTTTGAGAAAAGATTAGCTGAACAAATTAGAGAACAAGCTGTTGATTTTGTCAATAAAATAAAGGAGTTGTTGAGAAAAATTTAACGAAGAGATTTAAGAAAATCTTCTGAATTCCCAATCCATCCAAAGATTCCATTTTGCGAACTGATTTTTCTCAAAGTATCTTCATGAAAATCTTGGTTGTAGGAAGCTACGCAATTGTCCAGTACTAATACTTCATATGCTCTGTCATTTGCTTCTCTTACTGTACTTTCAACACAGACTTCAGTAGTTACTCCAACAATTACTAAGTATTTTATATTGCGTTCTTTCAATTGTTCATCAAGAACAGTGGCGTAAAATGCTCCTTTACCTGATTTGTCAATAACCAATTCTTTCGGTAGAGGAGCAAGATCATCAATTATACCATGCCCATATTCTCCTCTAATAAGGATTCTCCCCATTGGACCAACATCACCTATTTTCTTTTTTAGATTTCCCCGCTGTCTTTTTGATTCTGGACAATCGCTTAAATCAGGTTTATGTCCTTCTCTTGTATGGATAATTAGTAAGCCATAACTTCTACATTCTTGTAAAACTCTTTGTGTTGGTTTAACAGCTTTTTGAAGATATTCTGTATTGTTACCAAGTGATGCACCAAATCCATCAGGAAGCAAAAAATCTCGCTGAAAGTCTATCAACAGTAATGCTGTTTCTTGAGGATTGTACTGGAAATTGTAAGGTTTTGCTAGGGATGTTTTAATTGACATTTTCTTAATCTCTTGCTACAAGTACTCGTTCTAGTTCAGTGTACATTTTATCTGCTAATTTTCTCAAATTAGAATATTCCTCTGGTAATTTTTTTTGTGTAACTTCGTGACATTTACGAAGAAGTTCAATTCTCTCTCTAGTAACTCGAACCCGTGCACCTGAACATGTTAGCGAATCTGAACTTGTCCGTTCTCTAACTAACTTAGAAATATCTAAGTAATCTCTTGCTAAACCATCTAACCCTGTTAGTCCTAATTCTAAGTTTGTTTCTTTAAGTACCATTTTCTTAACCTCCATTTTCTATATTTGTTACTTATTAGTGGAAATTAAGAAGTATATAAATTTAATTCTCCCCTTGGGGGAGAATAATAGAAAGTTTTTTATAATTGGAAAAAATTAGAGGGCATATGAATGTTGAACCACTATTAGAGGAGATGGGATTAAGCAAGAATGAGATTAAAATTTACTTAATTTTACTAAAGTTGGGATTTACTACAACTGGTGCTATCATAAAGCAAACAGGAATTCATAATTCTAAGGTTTATGACGGGCTTGAAAGATTAACAAATAAAGGTCTAGTAACTCATGTAATTGTTGCAAATATTAAACATTTTAGAGCTGTCAATCCTGAACGATTGCTTGATTTTTTAGATGATAAAAAGAAATCTATTGAAAATCAAGAGAAAACCATCAAAGAATTTCTTCCTCAATTAAAAGCGATGCAAGAATTAGGAGTGGATGAAACAGAAGCAGAGATATTTAAGGGTTGGAAAGGAATGGAAAGTGTGTTTAATGAAGGAATTAAATCAATGGGTAAAGGAGATACATGGTATGTTTTGGGGGCATATGCTGGTGAAGATGTGGAAAGAACAGATCAATTGATTACTAAGATAATTAAGAAATGTGAAAAGAAAAAAATGATGTGGAAGATTATCTATAATGAAAGTGCACGTAAAACTTTCAAGTATGAACAAGCTTCACCAATTACAGAGAATAGATTTTTGAAACAAGAAACTCCTGCAACGATTAATGTTTACAAAGATGTTACATTTATAGCTTTGTGGATTAAAAACCCAATAGCATTTTGTGTAAAGAATAAAAAAGTTGCAGATTCATTTAGGATATATTTTAAGTTCATGTGGAATTTAGCGAAGCCATAGTTTTTATTTATGCCATTAGTTTAGCTACCGACTTTTTAGTTTTACTTCTAGATTTCTTCGATTTATTCAGTTAAAGAATAGAGTGCAAAGCACCATCAAGAGTGTGCCCCATTATATTCTTAGCCTTCTATTGAACATCGTGATTATCTGAAGTTTCACGAAGTGAAATTTGGGAATTTTCGGCAGGAAAATTCCAGATAATCGCTGTTATGTGTTTTTTCTGCAAGAAAAAATGCCGAAGCGAAGCGTAGGCACAGTATGACGCAGGCGGGCTCAGTAAATTTAATAAACTCCAATCTATTCTATTTGTGTATGGCAAAAATGTTTGCAACAAAAGATGAGAAATCAGAATTTTATGCACAAATAGAAGTAACTAAAGACATCTGGAAATTCCTTGGCGATTTGGCACATAGATTATATGATGAGAATTGGATGATTGATGACCATTATCAAACTCTTTGGGATAAGAAAGAATTTAATGATTATTTCAGCTTTGAAAAAGATGGGGTATATTTGATAATTGTCATGACAGAGAAAAGAGCACATATAATCGTCATTGGACTGCCGAATAATAAGGAAGTCAAGGAATTTCTATTTGAAAATTATACTTTTGAGCCTGCCGAGTAATATTGCACATAACGTTAGGGATATACGAAGTTTTGCGAAGTGAAACGGAGCAAAATTTGGGTGAGGGGCGAGCCGAGCCCCGAACCGTATATCCCTTGTTATACGCCCCGACGACTGAAAGGAGGAGAGCGCAGCGTGGTCCGAACGAAGTGAGCAAGTCAGTGGAGTGGCGTTCATCTAATAAGAAGTCGTTCTCGTTAAATGATAAGGTTTATCATTTTTTAATTTTTCTTGTCCTAAAATCCAAATATGGTCATTAACATGAATAGAATCTGCGTGTGCAATTTTCTTTTTTACCTTTTGTTTGATTAGTTCTACTACCCAAATAGTATTTGCTCTTAATTCTATTTCTTCCTCGCTGTCTTTATCAATTTGAATTTGATTATCAATTTTATTGGCGAGGTAATCCGAATAAGAGAAAATACCTAATCTTCTTAAAACAAAAGGTAATTTGTAATCAGCACACGCAGTTAATTTATCAATATTCTTTAACTTGCCAAATTCGTGTCCGTTGAAAGCTTGCACAATATCGGCGACTAAAAGTTGTGCACGCTTGTAAAAATAAACTCTTTTTCCGTTGTAAGTTGAGGAGTCTTCAAAAGAAGGGAAATTCTCAATTATCAAACTCAATAATTTTTGTGAATCGCCATTTGCTTTATTTATGAGATTAGTAAAATCGCCGTCAAATTTTTTCAGTAGTGTTGTTCCAATTTCTCTTAAAATATTCAATCTTTCTTCAAAAAGAGGAATTTGAACATTTCCTTCTAAGATTTTACTAAGCTCGTCTTCTTTAATCTCAGAAAGGAACTTTGCGTCCAAAATGGGAAATTTATTTTCAATAGCTCTGGCAATAGCGCTAATCATTCCATATGCACCATCAACTTCTTTGGAATGATAAGTTATTTTCCATTTTGGATCGCCCCAATATGAAAAGCTGATTGAGTTAAACACGAGCAAAAAATGCAGTCTATCTTTCGGGTTTAACTTTCTGAGATTAAATGGCGATTCATCAATCCAATGTTTGATATGAGAATGATTAAAATAATCAACAAACTCATCAACTTTTTCAGAGTTTATTTTTACGTGTTGAGAATTATCAACAACGAATTTGCAAGTTTCAATTATTCTATTCATGTTATCCATTATAAATTAAAAAATGATACTGATTAAAAAATGTTTCTATAACGACTTCCACTTTGTAGCCACTCCACTGATTGCGTATAACATTGGGATTATGAAAACTTTTTGTGTTTAATTAAAAATTATTTTTCTTGAAAAAAGTTAGGTGGAGACTGCAAGTCGGAACTTCATAATCTTTGTTATATTAGTGAGTGCAACGAGCGGTAGTTTTTTTCTCTAGTTTTTTTAGTTAGTTTATTTTTTAGAAAAAAGCTTAACTATGCTTTCAGTCTAGATAGAATTTTTCAATCCCTACAAGTTTTTTAATTTGAGTTAAGAGAAAAAAATTGAATAGAACATATATTCAATGTACTTTTTTGCTTATCAGAATTGAAGGATTTGCGTTTTAAACCCTATAAGTTTATAATAATAATTTTTATCAATAAAAAAGTGCACAAATGGATTATATTCATAAATAGCTTTATTTGATTAGTATAACTTCTAAAAATGGAAAGCTAAATTTAATAAAATTTTAAGAAGTGCGTTTAATCTTCTACTTATAGGGATTAAGTGAAGTTAAGTAACTTTTATAAAATCATTTTTATTCTTTGAAACTATGAAATTCAGGGTTTTAGGAATTGAAAGCACTGCGCATACTTTTTCTGTTGGAATATTTGATGGAGAAAAAATATTAGCGAATGAGAGGGATACTTTTACAACTGTTGAAGGTGGAATGATTCCAAACAAAGTTGCTGAGCATCATGTTGAAGTTAAGAGTGAAATTTTAAAGAGGGCTTTAGAGAAAGCGAAAATAAAAATTGAAGATGTTGATTTGATTGCTTACTCTGAAGGGCCTGGATTAGCACCTTGCTTGAAAGTGGGTAGAGATTTTGCTGTTGAGTTGGGAGAGAAATATAATAAGAAAATTTTGGGTGTGAATCATATTGTTGCGCATTTAGAAATTGGGATTTATTATTCTAAAGCGAAGGATCCTGTGTTTTTATTTTGTTCAGGGGCGAATACGCAAGTAATTATGCATGAAGATAAGTATAGAATATTTGGGGAGTCTTTGTCTATCGCTGTTGGGAATGCTTTTGATAAGTTTGCTAGAGAAATTGGATTAGGGTTTCCTGGTGGACCAAAGGTTGAAGAAATGGCTAAGAATGGGAAGTATGTAAAGTTGCCTTATAGTGTAAAAGGAATGGATGTGGATTTTTCAGGGATTGTGTCCAGGGCAATACAATTGTATCATCAAGGTTATTCAAAAGAGGATTTGTGTTATTCTTTGCAGGAGACTTGTTTTGCAATGTTGATTGAAGTTGCTGAACGAGCATTGGCGCATTGTGAGAAAAATGAAGTTTTATTGATTGGAGGAGTTGCAGCAAGTAAAAGGTTTTCAAAAATGCTTAGTGATATGTGTATAGCAAGGGATGTTAAAGCGTATACAGTGCCATTAGAATATGCAGGTGATCAAGGGGCGATGATTGCATATCAAGGTTATTTAGAAAGGAATAGAAAACAGAAAGAGTTTGATTTTAATCCTAAATGGAGAATTGATGATATAGAAACTTTTTGGAAGAAATAAATTTATATAATCGTTTGTATTATATTGTGCTCATGCTGGGATTCGAACCCAGAAGTCTTGTGGCAAGACAGAGGTTGTCTCACCCTGCCTCTAGGGTAAGCTAGGGGCTTTTGAGACCTTCACAATACCTGATTATGCGATACGAGCTACATTTTGTTTTAGAAAAATTCCATTAAAAAATGTTGATGTAAAAAAGCTGAAAAATTTTCAAAAAATAATAAAAAAATTAAAGTTGTATTGGGTTTCCTTGGCTATTTGGTTTTTGTTCGCATTTTGGGCAATAAGGAATTATTTCAGTTTTAACTCTTCCTGAACCTGAGCATGAAAATAGGCCATCCCAAACTGGGTATCTAACTTCTGCTCCTTTTATTTCAGAATTGCAATTATTGCAAACATATTCTTGTGTTCCATTGTTTTCTTTTACAACTCTATAGATAATGTTTCTTCCTTGTGGGCGCATATATTTTGTTCCATCTGAACCTGTTGCAAATTCTGGGACAATAGGAAATATATCGCCTTTTGCTAAAGCTTTTTTCCAAGAATCTGTTAATTTAAATTCGAGTGTTTCTTCTGTCATTTTTCCTCCTAAATAATTTTAAAAAAAATAATAAAAAAATTAATAATAAGTTTTACCTTCTTTTGGTTCTAATGGATCTTCATCATCGTCATCATCATCTTTGATTAATTTTTTGAAGATTACTATCAAAGCAATTAAGACGATTAATACGATTAAGATTAAGAAGCCAATCTTTAACCAAGAGTTAGAGCCTTCATTAACATCCATATCCATTTGGATTTCTTTTACAAGATTACCATCGGAGTCTAAAATTTGAATGCTAAATTCGTGTTCACCAGCAGCGTCTGAATCAGGTGTAATTGTTACTGAAACTTTTTCAGATTCTCCACCTTGTAATTCTAATGTTTCTGGTGAAACTTCGCTTGAAGCCCATTGACTAATTCCAGAAACTGTAACTTCATAAGTTGCATCTTCTGTATTAGGGTTTGTAAAATTTAATTCTAATGTTTTAGTTTTTCCTTCTTGACCGGATAATGAAGTTGAACTTGTGCTAACAGAAGTTTCTGTTTCTGTAGTACTCTCTGATTCTTCACCATCAATATTTACTGTGAAAGTTTTATCAATACTTTCATGGCCATTATTATAGGTTATTGTAATTGCTAATTCATAATTTCCGGATTCTGTATCTTCAGGAATGTCTAAAACAAAGTCTATTGATTCTGAGGATTCTTCATCTGCATTGTCTTCTTCTTCAGAAGCTAGTTCATCAATGTAACCTGATGCTGAATCTAAGTCTTCCAAGGAAATTTCAACTTTGATGTCTTCTTGTTTTTTATCACCATTATTTTCTATTCTAATTTCAATTTGTAATTCTTCCCCTGCGTTTACTGTGGAATCATAGATTACATCCATAATTTCTAAAGAATTTCTTTGCTTTTCTGTATAAATCTCGTATGATTCTCGTTCATAATCGTCACTATCATAGACTTCAACATATAATGTGTAGTCATTGTCTTTAACATCTAAATCCTCTGGAATTTCTAGTTCTAAATTTTTTCTGTATGTAACTCCAGGTTCAATGCTGAATTCGCTTGAAATTGCTTCGACATCATCATATTCATAACCGCCAATCCAAACTTTTACTTTAACATCTACTTCACAATCATCAACATCACCATCTGGGCAAGTTGTTGTATCTCCAGTTCCTTCAATGTATACTTTAACTTCTACAGAATTTCCAAGTTCAACTTGTGAAATATCTCCTGAAGAAACTTCAATGCCATCAAGGTATACTGATTCTATATCATAAAGATCACTATTTGCACTCGCAAAAGTTGCTAAACTGATCAATAATACAAGTGTTGTAATTAATATTTTTAAATTTTTGTTCATCTTAAGGTTCCCCCCTGTTTGATGATTTCTGCTCAAGATTTCACTTATTTAAATGTTATGGTGATAGTGAATAGAAATGATTACTTTTTTGTGGTTATGTTAAATATGAATTATTTGTTCCTTTATAGAGATACTTATTTCATCTTTAGAATTTCATTAATTTCATCATCAGAAATTGAACAACCTTTGAAACGCATTCCCCAGATTATAGCTTCTAACATTTCTTTTTTGTTTATCACATTAGAATTTGTATATTTATCTAATATTCCAAGTTCGTATGCAATTATACTTAATTCTGTGGATCTAAATATTTTGATATTTGAAAATTCTTTTAAAAATTGTTTAAGATTGTTTTCGTTAACTTTTACTTTTGTGTGGAGTTTATTACGGAATATATTTGCAAGAAGCTCTGGGTTTTCGATGATTAATCTTGTTGTTCTTTCATCAATAACTACAGCATCTGCGTTGATTTCTTTTGCTAAAACTAATGCGCTTAATTCACCTCTATCAATTATTGACATGTATTGGTCTTTGACAAAAAATATTTGGTTGACTATACTTTTTAATTCTTCTTCTTTGTTTAATAAATGTTCAGGATAAATTTTAATAATTCCTTTGTCAATTATTTCTTGAATTTGTATTGCTTCAAGTTTGAATTTTTTTATTTTTATTGGGACGTCGATAATTTCTTCTTTTACTTCTTGGGTTATGTAAAATTCACCATTATATTTTTCTTTTAATGGTTTTAAAATCCAAAGAAAATTATTCATTGCTAAACTAATTATTGTGCTTGCATCAAAAACTAAAGTTTTCATATGGAGAATATCCTCCGAACTGTAGTCATGCGCTGTTTAATAGAAATTTTTGTATTTGGGTCAATGTCGCTTAATTTTGTTTCTCCTAAGTAGCCCATAAGTTCCCATTTTGTGATTCCGAGTAAATCTGCAGCTGTACCAACTGAGAAACCATGCTCGTAAATTCTTTCTCCTTTTTTGATTTTTGCGTGTTCTAAGGCTTCTGTTAAGTACATACCAAACTTTTTTTCGAATGTGGAAATTTCTTCAAATATTTTTTTTATAGTTTTTTTGTATTCATCAATAAAATTTTTTTCTAATTGGGATCTTGCTAAGAAAAGATTTTTTGAAATATTTTCTTTGAATTTTTTTAGTTGGGGAGTTGTTAGTCTACTTCTATTAAGAATTCTGGATAGTGAGAATATTATTACTGATATTGATGTTGAATCTGTATCTTGAAATATTCCTGCATTGTGGATTGTTTCGTTACTTAATCTTTTTAATTCATTTGCTTCAGTTTTTTCTAATGCAGGTAGAACTTTTTTTAATAATTCTATAATATCTTTACGGATTTCTTCGTTCATGAAAAATTATAAGTGAAATGATATTTTAAAGCTTTTGTCTTTCTTTGAACATTTGGGTATTTTTAATTAATTTCGCCATAAATCCATAACATTCATTTGCGAAGCAAATATCTTTTAAAAGTCATGGAGCACCTACTATTTGGTTTGGAGAGTAGGTTTCCTATAAATTTATTAACTTAATAATAATAACACTTTTAAGTTGAATAAAAATTATATAAAATGGATTGGAACAGGTTCGGGATTAAATCCTTCTTTGGGAAATACTTCTTTTTTTGTTAGAGGAGCAGATAGAACACTTTTAGTAGATTGTGGTTTTACCGTTCCACCAGAACTGATAAAATTAAAAAAATTAAATGAAATTACTGATATAGTTTTGACTCATATTCATGCGGATCACATAGGAGGATTAGAAAGTTTAGGATTTATGAATTATTTTTTTTTTAAGAATAGAGGAGATGCAAGACCAAACCTATATGTCGGAACAGATGATTTTGCTCAAATTTTATGGGAAAATTCTTTAAGTGGTGGAATGAAAAATATACAAAGTGACAAAAATGAATCTCAAAAAGCAACATTGGATACTTATTTTAAAGTTCGGACTGGAACAAAAGTGTGCGTTCCTGGTTTACCGGTAGCAACATTATTTCCAACACTTCATGTTCAAGGTTTGGAAAATTATGGAGTCAGCTTTGATAATGGTATTTGGTATTCTGGAGATACAGTAGAATTACCACAGAAAGATCCAGGATTAATTTTTCAGGATTGCCAGTTTTATGAAACTAATAGTGATGTTCATATATCTTATGAAAAATTGAAAAGAGATTTGCCTGAGGATGTTAGAGCTAAAATGCATTTAGTTCATCTTGGTGAAGGTTGGAATAAAAAAAATGTTCGTGCAGATAATTTCGCTGGATTTGTAATGCCAGGAGATAAATTTTATTTTTGAAGAAATTGTAAAATTAAGAATTGATTTAGTTTCTCAAGAAAATCTAGAAAGGCTAAAAAGAAATTCTCTATATAATATTGCTAAAACTTTTGAAACAAATGCAGTTCATGTTAATGCGATTGAATTAAGAATGAATAATTGATTAATACTAGAATATCATTTTAAAAGAATGGAAGTGGTAACATCTGAAATTAGAGAAGTTTAATTTTGAGAGTTGGAGTGAAATTAAAAGCTTTAATTTTAATATTTTTTATTGCTTATCTGTTTAGTACTCTTTTACTTACTTCTTTCTGAAATTTAGCTCTTATTTCATTGATTTTTTTCTCGTTTAATTTAATAATAATTGATTTGCACTTGACTAGAAACTCAGGAGCTTTTTGAATCATCTTATTATATTGCTCATCTGGAACTGTTCTGTCTATATAATATTGAGAATCAACTCTTGCTTTTAAAGAGTCCTCAGTAAAGTTTATTTCGCTTTCTTCAAAAAAATCGTTTAGAAATCTTTTTGCAAATACAATTGTGCATGAGTGAATCTCGCATTTTATACCTACTTTCATCAAGACAGAATATAGCGAAAAATATATTGTATAATATGCTGTTGAAATTCTCCAATCCTTGATAATATTCACTCTCATTGATTCAAGAGCCTCTTCTGCTTTTTTGATATAAGCATTTGCTAAGTCAGAGTTTGGTTCAACTAAACTTAATCCTTCTTTTTTCCCAGCACACCATTTTATTTTATCCATTTTTGAAAACCTTTTGTATAAATTGTTCTGCATTTAAGAAAACTACATGATTTTTTAGAACTTCTTTAATAAGAATGTCTTTAGTTAGACTTTTTTCAAAGATTTTTAGAGGATAGCATTTAACACTTATTTCTATTCCTAAATTTTTTGAAACTTTTTTTATTTCATCATTATTGTAATTCCCTACAATAAAAATATCTAAATCAGAACCTTCTTTTTCTAACTCTTTAACATAGCTTCCAAAGATAACTCCTATTCCATTTATATGAGGAGTTATTTTTTCTATAATCTCTTTGATTAAAAGTTTCTTTTCTAAAAATGCTATTGCTTTATATTGTTCTACAAAAACAAGATACTTTTTAGTAAATTCACTAGGATTTAGTTTAAATGTTTTAATTTTGCCTTTAGTTTTTGATTCTATAATTCCTTTATCTTCTAGATCTTCTAAAATAAGCTGTGATGTTCTTGGACTAATTTTTAATAATCTCTCAACTTCTCGCACATAATATTCTCTTGAAAAATCATTTGTAAATAGGGATAATACCTGTAATGTATTTTCTGTAAATCTAATTTTTTTATACATATGTATGATTAATAATACAAGATATATATAAAGCTTTTGATTGTGTTACTTTGAGAACAAAAATTTAGGGACAATTTTTCTTGATTTTTATTAATTATCTAATAATGGTAATTAAACAAAATATTTATAAAAATTGGAAGATCACAATAAATTATGACAGAACATAAAGTTGAAATACTGGGAGCAGGTATTGTACATAAACATACTCATTATGAAGCACATCCATTTGTTGGTCCAGAAAGAGTTACAATTATTATAAGAGGGGATGTTGCGACAGATTTTCAAAATAAATATGGTCTTCCAATCACTGAAGCTGAAAGATTTGCGGTTTTAAATCTTATAAGTTTATAATTTGAATTTTGAAATTTTGAAAAGTAGACAAATGAATTCCACTAATAAATAGCTTTATTTGATTAGTATAACCTCTAAAAAAGGAAAGTTAAATTTAATAAAATTTTAAGAAGTGCGTTTAATCTTCCACTTATAGGGTTTAAGCGAAATTATTTTTTAAAGAATTCTTCAATCTTTTTAATTGGATCTTTTTCAATAATTATGTTTAAATCTGAAGAAAAACATTTTTTGTAATTTTGCCAGACATATCTTTCGTCCATGAATACAACAATGCCTCTATCAGTTTCACTACGAATGCATCTTCCTGCGCTTTGTAAAGTTTTGATTAATGCTGGGGCTGTATAACCATAATCCCAACCCTTGGAAAATCTTTTATCATAATAATTTATTAATTCTTGAGTTTCCAAATCTGGTTTTGCTAAAGGTAAGCCTACAATTATTACTCCTTTAAGTAAATCTCCTGGTAAGTCAATACCTTCTGAGAAACTGCCTCCAGCAACTGCCAAAAGAACTGCTCCAACATTTTTGAAATCTTTAAATTTTTGAAGAAGGTCTGAACGTTGTTCTTTGGTGTATTCAGAATTTTCAAGGAATATAGTTTTTGTGGTTTTTGATTTCATAAATTCTGAAACTTGTTCAAGGATATAGTAACTTGGGAAAAATATTATTGAATTACCTGGGATTATATT
>Ga0209541_10003640_pt1 | contig 28083 bp, 29 predicted proteins | sample RifCSPlowO2_01_FD_184027 | JGI IMG/M metagenome (GOLD analysis project Ga0209541, IMG submission 184027) | Groundwater microbial communities from Rifle, Colorado - Rifle CSP2_plank lowO2_0.1 (SPAdes) (version 2) | ecosystem: Environmental > Aquatic > Deep subsurface > Groundwater | place... | reverse complement strand
CAGGAAAGCGCCGTTTTTTTGTTTGACCTTGTGGCGAAATTCGTTTAAGATTCGGTTAGATTCAAATTGCGCCGGAGGTCAGAGTGAGGAAAAAAGAAATCAACAAACTTATCGCGGAAGATCTTCACGCTCCGAAGAAAAGAAAGTTTCACGTTGAGCTCCGAACGAACTTTGGCGTTTGGAGGGGAAACGTTGACGCATACGACGAACGAAATGCTAGAGAAATTGCGCGTGGTAAGTTGATGGGAATACTTATGCGACGCAGAAAATCATTTACTCTAATTATCAAGAGCGAGATTGCTCAAGAAGTTTAAGGTGCTGAAATCGGCACCTTTTTTAATAAAAAACCGGCGGCGCATGGGTGGCGCGACCGGTATTGGGAAACTAAAGCAGTTCGACGGGGAGGGGTTTTGAGTTCCGCAGAACCGCCTGAGCAATCGCGTCATATGCGAATGCCATATTTACGCATTTCTTGAGAAATTCGTAGGTTTGGGGGCTCATGAGCACGGATTTATTGCCCGCGTCATCAGTTATTACATAGCGTACGGCGGGATTTTTTTCGATGGCCGCGAGCATTTCGTCAACCTTTTTCGGGGTGACACTTCGGAGCGATACCCGGCGTTCGGGATTGAATTTGCGTTTGCGCAATGCCATTGCGTATTCCTCCTCGCGACCATGCTAGGAAGCAGTGTATATCCGGGGCAATTTTCTGTCAAGGCTAAAAATCTATTTCCCGCACTTTGCCGCGGGCTGATTTTTCTCACCCGACACGTTTACGAAGTGGGTATTATGGTATTCTACGACCGTGAGATACCATAATGCTTCGTTCCGACGACCGAAGGATGGGTGGTTGTTGTACACTATTCCCAGTCGCGCATTTTCTTCCGGCCCGATTTTTTCTCGCCCGTTGCTTTCTTTTCTTGAATGCGATTCTCGCGCGAAGAGCGCGGCACTTTGGTGGGCACGCGTTCCGCGGGCGGGGTGAGCGCTTCGTTCACGAGGCGATTTAGTTTTTCGACAAGGATTGATTTATTCCGTCCCTGCGTCCGTTCCGATTGCTCATAGAGCACCACCTCGTCTGCGTCGTTTATGCGATTCGCAAGCGGCGCGTAGGAGAATATCATTTCCATTTGTTCGGCGCTTAACGCTTTTGATTCGCGGACGTTCCAGCGGAGGACGGCTTTCGTTTCCACCTTGTTTACGTTTTGCCCCCCCTTGCCGCCGCTCCGGGCGTAGGTAATAACGCACTCCAATTTCGGAATGATAAATTCTTTGCGCATTTCCTGGTTTTTATTTTTCATGTTCATGGATTCGAAACTCATGTCTCCATTCTCAATCATTGCGGAAAATTTATCAACGTGAACTTTTTATCTCCACCGCTATGATGCATCATAGCGGCACGGATGATGTTTGCGAGAGTTTTCCCAACTCATAGAGATGGGAGCGTGAGTAATATTCGGTGCTATGACGCGTCATAGCACCGGGGGTAAGGCGCGCGGAGAGCTTCTGCAAAAAATCCACCACTAGTTAGGCGGTGGCGATGGGGGATTTTTCCCCGAAGTTAACGAGATGAGATAGAAAAAGACAGACATAAAAACAGCGGTTGCGATGATGGTGCCGAGCCAAGACATATTCTCGAAGTATCTACAGCAAAATCCGAAAGCGAGAGTCGGAAGGATGCGTTCAAAATATCTCATCGGAGCCCCCAAAAGCAAGCGATTCCCGCTACTATTATGTAGTATACCAGGATGGTGAGAGCTCGAGCGCGTTTGAATCCAGCAACTCGAATTTCTACTACCTGGGATACCCGTTGGGCGTTGTGGTCAAAGTGGGGGTTGTGCATGGGGGGTTGTGCATTTTATCTCAAGGCGGATTATAATAAGAAAAAAGGTCGTTTTAGAGAATCCATCCTATGGGTTCTTGGTCAAAATCAATGAATAAAAAAATTGGTATTGCAGTAGCGGTGGTTATTGTCGTAGTGGTTGGTGCTGCGGCTTATTGGAGTATGAATGCTCCACAGACGGAGGCGCCCTCGCCTTCGGATCCCGTTGCGGGAAGCGCGCCGAGTCCTGCGCCTGTCGCGGTGCAAGTTGTTTCCGATGCCGACGCGGATCCGGACGCGATTGCGGATGCGATCCTCGCGGCGGAGCCGGATTCGGAAGTAACGCCCGAGGAAGCGGACCCCACGCTTACGGCATCGGACGAATCGCTTACGAACGAGTTCGATCAATCATTACATTCGTCACAATTCTAACCATGACCAAAAAATACATTTCGGCATTCATAGCGCTTGAGATTGTTGTGGGGTCATTCGGTTCGGTTGTGTTCGCGCAGGGTACGGCGACCGGTACGCGTCCAATACGAGAAAATGCGTGCGCGGCATTTGTAACGCGGATCGATGCGCTTGCCGGGAAAGTGGGGGAGCGCCGCGAGAAACTTCAGGATCATGGCGAAGAGCGAAAGGCAAAACTTGATGAGCGGTGGGCGGAGTTCGCTGCGAAGCGAGAGGCGGCGCGGGAATGGCGCGACGAGAACCTCAATGCCCGTATCGCGAAGCTTGAAGCGCGAAACTTGACCGACGCGCAAAAACAGGCGGTTGCTGCGTTCCATGCGGCTATGGATGCGGCACTCGACGCGAAGCGCGATGCGGTTGATGCGGCCGTTACGGCCCACCACGATGGCATAAAGTCGCTTCTTGAAACGCGCAAAGCGGCGGTTGAAGCGGCATTCACGGCGCGGAGCGATGCCTACAAAGCGGCCGTGGAAAAGGCGAAAGCCGATTGCGCCGCGGGAGTTGATATAAAAACCGTGCGCGACGCGTTTGTAACAGCACTCAAGGTCGCGCAGGAGCAGTTTGCGTCCGCGCGAAAAGCGAACACCGATTTCAACACCAAAGTGAAAGTGCTCCAGGCGACGAAGAAAGCGGCGCTTGAGAAAGCGCACGCGGATTTCAAGGCGGCGGTGGAAGCCGCGCGCGCGGCCCTCAAGGCGGCACTTCCGAAACCGACAAGTTCGACGACTCCCTAACGGTTCTTGGTCCGACCGAAAAACGCGTTTTCCTCTTTTGGGAGCGCGTTTTCGGTTTTTCCAATGGGAGTTTACACGTCAATAACACGATCGTGTTATTGACGTGTATTTAAAAAGATAGAAAACCGATGGTGCTTGGTGCATAACCGGTAGAGAGGTCGCAGAGTTCGTTTGAGGTATAATAAAGCAAATGCCTTTCCGTCTTGGAAAACAGCTTGCGTATCTCGCGGTATTTATCCTTTTTTGGTTCGGGGTGGTTTCGCTTTTTTATCGGACATCCATAAAACCCGTACCGACATGTTATGACAACATACAAAACCAAAGAGAGGCGGGAGTTGATTGCGGCGGGCCATGCGCAACGGTGTGCGTGCCGGCGAATGTGAAGCCCATCGAGCTTGTGGGGCAGGTGATCCGGTTCAGCCCGGACCCGACGCACTTTAGTTTGCTTGCGCGCGTGAATAACCCGAATACAACCCACGCGGCGCGTAATTTTTCATATTCGTTCTTTTTGTACGATGCGAGCGAAAAGCTTGTGAAAACCTATTCCGGCGCTTCATATATTTATGCCGGAGAAGCAAAGTATATTCTCCTTCCGAACGTTCCGCTTCCCGGCGTTCCGTTCAATACAGTTGATTTCAAGGTGGAGAGCGCGGGGTGGCTCCCGAAAGACACATTCATCGGCCCTCCGTTTTTGACCTCCTCGAACGTAACCTCGGAAACCGAGGGGAACCGTATCACGTTCAGCGGCCAGGTGACCAACAAAGATACGGTTAGTTTCCCGCGCGTCGCGGTGCTCGCGATCTTCCGCGGGCAGTTTGGGCAGGAAGCGGGCGCTTCGCAGACGGAGATCGAAAATCTTTTGCCGAACGGTACGCTTCCATTTTCCGTGATCCACCCCTCTGTGCCGAACCTTGACATTGCGGGGACAAGGGTGTTTGTGTATGCCTCGAGACCATAGAAGCGGATCAACGCTGATAACAAGCAGAATAATGTAGATGGTTTTGTAGAAGCGGATATACGCGGAAGCTAAAAATAAAAAAACCCCCCGTACTATGGGGGACTGGGGATATCCTCACTAATGTTCCAGAATTCTTTTTAGTTTTTTCATTTCGCCGAGAGCCATGGCAAACCTAAGCGTTCCACCGCGAGAGATTTCTAAATTCGGCATATCTTTTTTGACGATTTCGTGGACCTTCTCGAAATGCTCGCGTTCTTCCCTGCTTTCCGGGTGGATTTCCCAGTTCGCGGTTGGCTCACCGCGCACCTTTGTACCAGTTGGTGTGACCGAGATTTTCATTATTGTCACCTCCCGCATGAACTGAGGTCAATGTAGCAAGATTATAGGCAACAAGTCAAATCAAAAATTCGATGAATCGAGTGTTTTTTCTGGCAAACTCAGCAATTTTGCGCTATTCTTAACCCCATGCTCGCCCTCTTTCTCCCTGTCGGAATTCTTGTCGCTGCAGGACTCGTTACCATCTCAAGTGTTTCGCTCCACCTTTTTTGGCTCCAGCTTCTATGGGTGGGAACTGGCGTCGCCATTGTCATATTGTTCCGCTTTATTGATTGGCGGCTTATTTTAAATTATCGGTGGTTTATCGGGGCGCTCTATGTTCTCGGCGTTCTTCTTCTTCTTTTCTTAATTTTTTATGGGCCGACCGTGCGCAACACGAGAAGCTGGATATCGTTCGGGCCATTTAATTTCCAGCCCGTCGAACTCGTGAAGGTTGCGCTCATTTTACTCTACGCGAATTATTTCAGCCGGCGGCATCTGAGTATCGCGCGATGGAAGAATATTTTTGCCTCGTTTCTTTTTTTCATCGTTCCCGCAGGGCTCACGGCGCTTTTGCCCGACGTCGGTTCCGCGCTCATTCTCTTCGGCATCTGGTTCGGATTTCTTTTACTTTCCGGCCTTCCCTGGCGAAGGACATTCGCCGCGTTCGCCGTATTCGCGGTCGCAGGAATGTTCATATGGGCCTATGCGTTTCAGGATTATCAGCGCGAGCGGGTGATCGGCGTGTTCTATCCCGAGCGGGATGCGCTTGGCGTGAATTACAGCGCGGCGCAGTCGAAGATCGCCGTGGGGTCTACGGGTTTGTGGGGGAAGGGCTATGCCCAGGGAACCCAACTCCAGCTCGGATTTCTTACGGAGCCAACGAACGATTTTGTGTTCGCGGCCTTTGTTGAGGAGTGGGGGATGGCTATGGGGTTTCTCGTGGTCGGCGCGTTCCTTTTTCTCATGTTCAGGATCCTGAAAACCGGCATGGAAGCCGAGCGGAATTTTGAAAAATTCGTCTGTTTGGGAACGGCGACGGTTTTTGGGCTGCAATTTTTCCTCAATACCGGTTCGGAGCTCGGGTTTTTGCCCGTGGTCGGCGTAACATTCCCGTTTATGAGCTACGGCGGGTCGAGTTTGATCGCCAACTTCTTTCTTCTCGCGATAATTGTTAAAATTGGAAGCAAACAAGCATGATAATTTCGTTCCATGAAGGACGGTGGGGCCGGTTTTTTACGCGGCTGAACGTATTCGTTTCGGTTCTTGTGGTTGCGTGCGCGCTGTTCGCGTATGTCGCGGTTCAACTGCGCGAAGTTTCGCCGGGGGTTGTTGCGGCGCCGCGCACGCTTTTCGAAATAAAAGAAGGCGAGGGGTTTCGCGAGATTAGCGCGCGGCTTAAGGCAGAGCACCTTATACGGTCAAAGACCGCCTTCGAACTCTACGCGCTCTTTACCGGTTCTGCGACAAAACTGCGCGCGGGGAACTACACGTTTGATGCGGGGATGACGGGCGAGGAGATCCTCGCGGAACTCGTGCGCGGTTCGCATCGCGAGGTGAATGCAACGATCCCCGAAGGACTCTCGTCGTACGCAGTCGAACGGATATTGGTTGCTGCCGGTGTTGTGCGGGAAGGAGAATTCATCGCGGCGGTCGCGGAGCGCGACCTTGAAGGGAAACTCTTCCCCGACACGTACCGGTTCTTCACGGACTCTTCCGTGGGCGACGTGCTCGAAAAGTTCTCGCAAAACTTCAATGAAAAAACGAAAGAATTTTTTTCGGGAGGCGAAAAAAATTTCAAAGAGACGCTCGTCCTTGCGTCGCTCCTCGAGCGGGAAGTGCCCGACTTCGAAGAACGGAGAATGGTAGCCGGAATTCTGAAGAAGCGCATTGCGGAGCGGATGCCCCTCCAGGTAGACGCCACGATCTGCTATATCAAGGAGAAAATGGGGTATCCCGGGGCCTTTGATTGCTACCCCCTTACCCCCCTTGACTTCAAAATCGATTCGGCATACAATACTTACTTATATAGGGGACTACCTCCAGGACCCATTGGAAATCCTGGATTTCTTGCGCTTCGGGCAGCACAAGAATCGAAAAGTTCCCCCTATTGGTTTTACTTGAGCGACCCAAAAACGAAGAAGACCATTTTTGCAAAAACGCTCGAAGAGCAGAGCAAAAACAAAGCGTTGTATCTTCGGTAGGGGTGGCCCCAAGAAAGGTTTGTCCCATGAGCATAGAGCAGGCGTGGAGTTTTATACTTAGGGGGTAAAACCTACGATTACCCGTGAATAAAAATTAAGGATATTAATAACGCAGTGAGAACTCCCCTGGGGAGGGGGCTTTCTCTTTGTGTGGCGTGTTCTCGGGGGGTCACGTGTGAAGAAATTTTAAACACTACTTCTATTTTCAATGCCCAAAGTAGACGCCGTTAAAAATTTTTCGAAATCCCGGACGCTGATCAAGCCGTTCAATTTGAACGAAACGCAACTGAAGTCCTATGAGTGGTTCCGCGAAAAGGGACTTCGGGAGCTTTTTAACGAAATTTCTCCGATCTATGACCACACGGGTAAAGAGATCGAACTGAAATTCGAAGAGTACCGTTTCGACGAACCGAAGTACGACGAAGTAACGGCGCGCTACAAGGATGCGACGTATGAAGCGGCGCTCCGCATCAAGCTTTCGCTTACCAATAAGAAAACCGGCCGGCGCGAAGCGCAGGAGGTATACTTCGGCGATTTCCCCATCATGACCGCGCGAGGCACGTTTATCGTGAACGGCGTTGAGCGCGTGGTGGTGTCCCAGCTTATTCGTTCGGCAGGGTCCTATTTCACCTCCGTCCCATGGCGCGGACGGCAGCTTTTTGGCGCGAAGATCATTCCGAACCGCGGCGCGTGGCTTGAATTTGAAACGGATATCGACGGGGCGATTGGTGTGAAGATCGACCGGCGCAGGAAGGTGCCCGTGACGGATATGCTTCGCATTTTTGGCATAAAAGAAGAGGCGATTTTGACGACATTCGCGGATATCGACAAAGGACACGTGAAATATATAGAGGCAACGCTCAAGAAAGACGTTGCGAAAGACGTTGACGAGTCGTACATGGAGATCTACCGGCGTCTCCGGCCGGGGGACCCGGCAACGCCCGCGACGGCGAAGAGCTTGATCGACGCCATGTTCCAGCGTCCGGACCGCTACGACCTTTCGGCGGTCGGCCGGTTCAAGATGAACCAGCGGTTGAATTTCGATAAGAAGAAATCGAATTACATTCTTGACCTTGCCGATATCGTGGGCATTGTGCGCGAAGTCATCGCTTTAAATAATGATCCGCATGCGCAGCCGGACGACATTGACCACCTCGGGAACCGCCGCCTTAAGGCGGTCGGCGAACTTCTCCAGGGTCGGCTCCGCGTCGGTCTTGCGCGGCTCCGCCGCATCATTCAGGACAGGATGTCGACGGAAGACAAGGACAAGCTCATGCCATCCCAGCTTATTAACTTCCGCCCGATCGCGGCGGTCGTGAAAGAATTTTTCGCTTCGTCCCAACTTTCGCAGTTCATGGACCAAGTGAATCCGCTTGCGGAGCTGGAGCACAAGCGGAGAATTTCGGCGCTCGGTCCCGGAGGGCTCACGCGCGAACGGGCAAGTTTCGAGGTGCGCGATGTGCATCGTTCGCATTATGGGAGAATTTGTCCCATTCAGACGCCGGAGGGTTCGAACATCGGGCTCATCAACTATCTCGCGAGTTTCACGCGGATCAACGATCTCGGATTTTTGGAAACGCCGTACACGAAGGTGGCGAATGGAAAAGTAACCGATGAAGTAGTGTGGCTCGACGCGCTTGAGGAAGAGCGATACAAAATAACACATGCCGGAGTGCCGCGCGATGCCGAGGGGAATATTCAGGGCTCGGTGGTGGAGGCGCGGGTAAAGGGGAATCCGGGGACGTGCACGCCCCAGGAGGTTGATTTTATTGATGTGGCGCCGAACCAGTTTATCAGCGTCGCGACCTCGCTTATCCCGTTCCTTCAGCACGACGACGCGAACCGGGCGCTCATGGGTTCGAACATGCAGCGGCAGGCCGTTGTTTCCATCCATCCGGACGCGCCCTATGTTTCAACCGGCGAGGAAGAGCGCGTTGCCAGGGATTCGGGATATGTCGTGCTTGCCGAAGCGGACGGAAAGGTGCTTGAAGCGGACGCGAGCCACGTGAAAGTGAAGTACGCGAAGGGCACGAAGATATACGCACTCGAAAAATTCAAGCGCTCGAACCAGTTCACCTGCATTTCCCAGCGCCCGCTCATCACATCGGGTGAGGACGTGAAGAGGGGAGATGTGCTCGTCGACGGGCCTTCGATCGAGAATGGCGTGCTTGCTCTGGGGCAGAATTTGCTTGTGGCATTCATGTCGTGGGAAGGCGCGAACTTTGAAGACGCCATCATTCTTTCGGAGCACGTGGTCCGCGATGATATTTTCACTTCGATCCACATTGAGGACTATTATCACGACGTGCGCGACACCAAACTCGGCCCCGAACTTACGACCCCGGACATCCCGAACGTTTCGGAAGAAAAATTGAAGAATCTTGACGAGGAGGGGATCATTCGTATTGGCGCCGAAGTGAAGGCAGGCGATATTTTGGTCGGGAAAATCTCCCCGAAAGGAGAGGCGGAGCTCACGTCCGAAGAGCGTCTCCTCCGCGCCATCTTCGGCGAGAAAGCGCGCGACGTAAAAGACACCTCGCTCACGCTCCCGCACGGCAAGCGCGGGCGGGTGGTGAATATTAAAGTGTTCGATCGTGAGAAAGGCGACAAGCTTGAGCCCGGCATCATCCGGCGCATTCAGGTGGAGGTAGCCCAGCTTCGCAAGGTGCAGGCGGGAGATAAACTTGCGGGACGGCACGGCAACAAAGGAGTTATTTCCCAAGTGCGCGCGGTCCAAGACATGCCCTATCTCGAAGACGGGACGCCGGTTGATATCATTTTGAATCCGCTCGGCGTCGCGTCCCGTATGAATCTGGGACAGATCCTCGAAACCCACCTTGGATGGGCGGCTTCGAAGCTCGGGTACCGCGCGATCACGCCGGGGCTCGATTCCGCGTCCGAAGAGGAAATTCGCGAGGAACTTCGCAAAGCCGGTCTTCCCGAGAGCGGAAAAGTGAAACTGCATGACGGCCGCACGGGGAACGTGTTCGACAATGAGGTGATGGTCGGCCAAATTTATATGATGAAGTTGAATCACCTTGTCGAAGATAAGGCGCACATGCGCTCGATCGGTCCCTACTCTTTGATTACGCAACAGCCGTTGGGCGGCAAGGCGCAGTTCGGCGGCCAGCGTTTTGGCGAAATGGAGGTGTGGGCGCTTGAAGGATATGGCGCGCGGCATACTTTGCAGGAAATGCTCACTATTAAGTCCGACGACGTATTGGGCCGCGCCTCGGCCTACGAGTCGATCATTCGGGGCGAGCCGATCCGGGAGCCAAACCTCCCCGCGTCGTTCAATGTGCTCGTGAATGAATTGAAGTCATTAGCGTTCGATATTAAGCCCGTGTTTGCCGCGGAGACCGATCGTCGGGAGGACTTCGTGTCGCTCAAGATCGGCGTAGCGTCGCCCGACGAGATCCTCAAGTGGTCGCACGGGGAGGTGATCAAGCCCGAAACGATCAACTATCGCACCCAGCGTCCCGAAAAGGACGGCCTTTTCTCGGAGCGTATTTTCGGTCCCACCAAGGATTATGAATGTTATTGCGGCAAGTACCGCCGCGTGCGGTACAAGGGTGTTGTGTGCGACAAATGCGGCGTGGAAGTCACGCGCGCCGTCGTGCGCCGCGAACGGATCGGCCATATCGCGCTCGCGACTCCGGTGAGCCACATTTGGTTCCTGAAGAGCGTGCCGTCCCGCTTAAGTTTGATGCTCAACGTGCCTTCGCAAAAACTGGAGCGCGTCATCTATTACTCGGCGTACGTTATTACCGAGATCAAAGAAGAATTGCGCAAGCAAGCGCTTACTGAATTGGGCCGTGAGCTCAAGGGAAAGTTAAAGATCGGCGGCAAGGACAAGAAAATGAAGGCGCAGCTTGAAGAGGCCGCGGGCACGACGGAAGACCATCTCGAATCGCTCCATATCGGCCAGGTGCTCTCGGAGACCGAATACTTCAACCTTTCCCGCCGGTTCGGGAATGTGTTCAGGGCGGGAAGCGGCGCGGAGGCGGTATATTCCATTTTGAAATCAATGGATCTCCGGAAAGAACTGCAAAATGTGGAGAAAGAGCTGGAGGGTGCAAAAGATCCGCTCGCGCAAAGCAAGCTTCTGCGCCGTCTTAAAATGCTCCGCTCCATGATCAAGAACGGGAGCCGTCCCGAGTGGATGGTGCTTACGATGCTTCCCGTTCTCCCCCCCGACCTTCGCCCGATGGTGGCCCTGGACGGCGGCCGGTACGCGACGTCCGACCTCAACGATCTCTACCGGCGCGTGATCAACCGCAATAATCGCTTGAAGAAACTTTTAGAGATCAAAGCGCCGGACGTGATCGTCCGGAACGAGAAGCGCATGCTCCAGGAAGCGGTGGATGCCCTGATCGACAACTCGGCGCGGTTCGGCACGCAACAGCTTTCCGCGCAGCGTCGCCCGCTCCGCTCGCTCGCCGATATGCTCAAGGGTAAGCAGGGCCGTTTCCGCCAAAACCTTCTCGGGAAACGCGTGGACTACTCCGGCCGTTCCGTGATCGTGGTTGGTCCGCGGCTTAAGATCGACGAGTGCGGCATTCCGAAACGGATGGCGCTCGAACTTTTCCGGCCGTTCGTGATCAGCGAGATCATGAAGCGCGGCATGGCGCACAACATTCGGAGCGCGAACCGCGTGATCGAAGAGGGGTCCGACGAAGTGTGGGCCATTCTCGAAGAGATCATTAAAGACCGCCGCGTACTTTTGAACCGCGCGCCAACCTTGCACCGTTTGAGCGTGCAGGCGTTCCGGCCGCGGCTCGTTGAAGGGTTGGCTATACAGATCCCGCCCCTCGTCTGCACCGCGTTCAACGCGGACTTCGACGGCGACCAGATGGCCGTGCATTTGCCGCTCTCGGCCGAAGCACAGAAGGAAGCGGCGGAGATCATGTCGGCGGGCGGGAACCTTTTGAAACCGGCAACGGGCGAGCTTATTACGAACCCCACGCAAGACATGGTGCTCGGCATTTATTATTTGACGCAGATCGACGACACGAAAAAAGCGGTGAAGGCCATGTCGAGCATTGACGAAGCGGTCCTTGCGCATGATAACGGCGTGGTTAGCTTCCACGACCCCATTCGTTTTGAGGGGACAACAACGACCGTTGGCAGGATCATTTTTAACCACGCGTTGCAGGGTCTTGTTCCGTTTGTGAACGACACCCTCAATAAAAAGAAGTTATCGAAGCTTATTGAAGGCATTCTCGAACAGCACGGGCTCGAAGCCGCGCGTGATACGCTCGACCGCGTAAAACTTCTCGGATTCGATATGGCGACGCGTTCCGGCATCACCTGGTCTATCTCAGACCTCGTGATCCCGTCAACGAAGCCGCAGATCATCGCGGCATCCGAAAAAGAAGTCGAGCTTATTCGTAGCCAGTACGGCGAGGGACTTTTGACCGACAGCGAGCGGCGGGCACGCACGATCAGCGTGTGGGAAAAAGCGAAGGAAGAGATCGCGCGCGGCGTTGCGACCGCTCTCCCGAAGAACAATCCGATCTATCGCATCATTGATTCCGGTTCGCGCGGTTCATGGGCGCAGCCCATTCAGATGATGGGCATGAAAGGACTCGTGTCGAACCCGAAGAACGAGATCATCGAGCTTCCCATTAAATCGTCGTTCAAAGAGGGGCTTTCCGTGCTCGAGTATTTCATTTCGACGACGGGCGCCAGGAAGGGGACGACCGATACGGCCTTGAAGACCGCTCAAGCAGGGTATCTTACGCGCCGGCTTGTTGATGTTGCGCAAGATATTATTATTCGCGAAGAGGACTGCCGCGCGAAGGACGGAATGGAGATACTTCGGGCGGACGGGAAAGAGTTCAACCAGTCATTCGCGAGCCGCGTGTTTTCACGGACGGCATTGGAAGATATTCGTTCGGGGCATAAGATCATCGTGCGCGCGGGGGAGATTATTGGAAAGCTTGCCGCCGAAGAACTCGAAAAATCGAAGCTTGAATCGATCAGGGTCCGTTCGCCGATCACGTGCAAAACGCTCTATGGCATCTGCGCGAGTTGCTATGGTTTCGATCTCGGAAGCAACAAGCGGGTCAAGGCAGGTTCTGCGGTGGGGGTGCTTGCGGCCCAGTCAATCGGCGAACCAGGCACCCAGCTTACGATGCGGACATTCCACACCGGAGGCGTGGCGGGTGTCGATATCACGCACGGTTTGCCGCGCGTTGAAGAGATCTTCGAGGTGCGTCCGCCGAAAGGGAAAGCGATCCTTTCGCCGACGGACGGGATCGTGGATAAGATCGAGGAACGGGGTTCGCTCAAGGTGTTGACGTTGAATGTTCCCGGCAGTAAGAAGGCGAAACCGCAGGAGTTCGCGGTGTCTCGCTCCGCTCTTCTTTTTGTGAAGGTGGGGGATGCGGTTACGAGGGGCGACCAACTTTCCGAAGGGAATATGGATCTGCGCGAACTTTTGGAGCTGAAGGGCGTGCATGAAGTGGAGCGATATGTGATCAATGAGGTGCAGAGGATCTATGCTTCGGAAGGCGCCTCGATCAATAACAAGCACATTGAGGTGATCATCCGGCAAATGTTTGGGCGGGTAAAAATCAAGGATGCGGGAGATGCGCCGGACCTCGTCATGGGAGAGATTGTGGAACGAGACCGGTTCCTTGAGATCAATAAAGAGCTCAGGAAACAGGGGTTGCAACCGGCGAAAGCGGAAGAACTTCTTTTGGGCATCACGCGCGTCGCGGTTTCCGCCGAAAGCTTCCTTTCCGCCGCGTCGTTCCAAGATACGTCACGCGTGCTCGTGAAGGCGGCGATCGAAGGCAAAATCGATACGTTGCGCGGTTTGAAGGAAAACGTGATCATCGGCCGGTTAATTCCTATCGGCGCGATCGGCGAAGGGAAGGTTCCTACGCCCCGCGCCCCGGAAGTGAAACCGGAAGAAGCCATTAATAAGTAAAGTAGTAGGTAGTAGGTAGAAGGTAACGAGGACTTGATTTTTTCTACTACCTGCTACATACTACCTACTACTTACTACCTACTTTCTGTAATTATGGACGAAATAGAAAAAAAGAATTATGAAATCGCCGTTCTCCTCAAAGAAGAGGAGTCGTTGGCTTCGGCGCTTAAACTCATTCATCAGCATGGAGTTGAGATTCGTGAAGAAGGAGGGGTAAAAAAGATCGCCCTCGCGTATCCGATTGAGCACATGACGCAGGCATACTTCGGATTTTTTTACGCGCAAGCCGCTCCGCAGGATATCAAGTTGCTCGAGAAGGACCTACAAACCGCGTCCGCAGTACTGCGTTCGCTCATTATAAGAACTTCATCCACGAAGGGCGCGAAAGAAGAATCTCCTATGCGTAGACCGCAGTTCCGGCGTCCGGCTCCATCCTCCTTTGAAACGAAGCCGGTCCGGAAGACCTTGAGCAATGAAGCGCTGACGAAGAAGATCGAGGAGATATCCCAATAGCAAATAGCTAAGGGCAAATCGCCAAGTTGTTTTTAACACGAAAAGCATTATACTAAACACAAATAACCATTTGCGATTTGCCATCAGCGATTTGCCAATTACCATGAACCTCAATAAAGTTCTTATCGTTGGCCGGGTAACCGCCGACCCCCAACTTCGCACAACGCCCGGCGGACAGTCCGTTTCTGGATTTTCCATTGCGACGAACCGCGTGTGGACGGATAAAAGCGGCGCGAAGCAGGAGGACACCGAATTTCATAATGTGGTCGTGTGGGGCAGGCAGGCCGAGATTGCCACGCAATTTTTGACGAAGGGCGCGATGGTATTGGTCGAGGGCCGTCTTCAAACGCGGAGCTGGACCGATAAAACCGGCGGGCAAAGGAAGACCACCGAAATTATTTGCGAACGTTTACAGCTTGGGCCGCGCGCGCAGGGCGTGGGACCGCGCACGGCCGGACAGGGAGGCAGTGCAAGTCAAGAGTCAAGAGTCAAGAGTCAAGAGCAACCGAAGGGAGCCGCAGAAGAAATTCCCAGCATCAACATTGACGAGAGCGAAGAAGTAAAAGCGGAGGACCTACCATTTTAAAACCCTAAGCACTAAATCCTAAATACTAAACAAATTCTAATATCAAAACCATAAACACGAAACGTTTTGAGTATTAGAAATTTGAATTTGTTTAGAATTTAGAAATTAGGATTTAGAAATTAGCAAAAGGACATGGCCAAGAAGATCAAAACAGTATTAAAGATACAGATTGAAGCAGGCAAGGCCACTCCCGCGCCGCCGATCGGCACGGCATTGGGTCCGCAGGGCATCAACATTCAGGATTTCTGCAAGAAATTCAATGATGCGACGAAGAATATGACGGGGGACGTGGTGCCCGCGCAGATTACGATCTTTGAAGACAGGAGCTTTACGTTTATATTAAAAACACCTCCCGCATCGGCGCTCCTTAAAAAAGCGGCGGGTATTGAGAAGGGTTCAGGAAACGCGCTTACCACAAAAGTGGGCAAAGTGTCCCGCGCGGAGGTGCGGAAGATCGCCGAGAGAAAAATGCCCGACATGAACGCGAATGACCTCGATGCCGCAGAGCGAATCATCCGTGGGACGGCAAAGAATATGGGCATAGAAGTGACGGATTGAACTCGAGTTCAATCCGTCATCCTTGCCCCCTACCGCCTTGAAGCAGGATCCAGCAGGGACTTTGATTTGGTCCATCGAGCCAATACTCACTCCGTCATCCCCGTGAAAACGGGGACCTCTACGAACATGCGCACATATTATGTTTATATAATGGCCAACAAACCGAAAGGAGTGTTGTACGTCGGCGTCACCAACGATATCGTCCGGCGGGTTGAAGAACACAAACGTGGATCCGTTGCCGGATTTACCCAAAGGTACCACTTACACATACTGGTTCATTACGAAATTTTCAATAGTCCTTATGATGCCATCCAGCGAGAAAAACGCTTGAAGCATTGGAATCGTGCCTGGAAAATTGAGCTTATCGAGCACGACAATCCCACATGGCGTGATTTGTCAGACGATTTCTAGATTCCCGTTGGAGCCTGCCCCCAAGCGGCATGGGGGGCGGGAATGACAGTGCGACTCGCGACGAATGATGGGTATTGAGGTAACGGATTAACTGCTGATTTAAAAAACCGCCCGTAAAGGCGGTTTTTCTATTGTTTGCGGCCTGTTTCAAGCAAGCGTCCCTGTCGCAATTCTCCGAGATAACCTATAGTTCAAGAAAAGGAATTATGCTCGATACAAAACGCGGCAAATTCATCGTACTTGAAGGCACCGACGGCTCGGGGAAGACCGAGCAGTTCAATCGGCTCGTGTTGCGGCTCCCTGCGGAGTGCCGCGTGCAGGCCGTTGACTTTCCGCGTTATGCCGAACCCTCTTCCCATTTCATCACAAAATATCTTAAGGGTCGTTACGGCGGGATTGAGGACGTGGGTCCTCGCGCTGCTTCAATGTTCTATGCTCTCGACCGTTTTGACGCGAGTTTCAAAATGCGCGAATGGCTTCACGAAGGGCGGATCGTCGTGGGGAACCGCTACATGGGTTCAAACTTGGGCCATCAAGGCGCGAAAATAGCGGACGACCGCGAACGCGAGGCGCTTTTCCGGTGGCTCTACGAATTAGAGTACGAGATACTGAAAATTCCGAAACCCGACCTCAATATTATTCTGTATGTGCCAGCGGAGATTGCTTACGAGCTTATTGCGAAAAAATCGGCGCGCGAGTATCTGAAGGGCGCGAAGCGGGACATCCACGAAGCGAACCTCGAACACCTGAAAGCCGCCGCGCGTTCCTACGCCCATGCCGCAAAACTATTCCCGAGCGATTTTGTGGTCGTCGAATGCGCGCCGAACGGAAAGCTGCTCTTGATCGAAGAGGTTCACGAGAAAGTTTGGGCGGTCGCGCAAAAAGCACTCGAAATGTAAAAGAAGCGGTTTTTCCATTATTATCAACAGCCCCTTTGACGTGGCAAAAGGAAAGTGGGTATACTGCAATTATGAAGACGGTCGTTATCTGCGGCTCACAGCGATATAAGGACGAGATAAAGGCATTCTCGCACAAGCTTCGGGCGCTCGGGGTTCCCGTGGTATTTGAGCCGAACTTCGAGCGGCGCCCTGCGAAGTTCTTAAAAGCGAAGGAAAGCGTTCGTCTTGCCTCCGCGTCGTACCGAAAACAAATACCCGCGCTCGTCCACGAACATTTTGATCGTTTGCGTAAGGCGGATATTTGTTTTGTATACAACAAAGAAGGTTATATCGGCGTGAATACTACGCTTGAGCTTGGGTTCGCGCACGGAAAAAATATGATTATTTACGCGCTTGAACCCGAAAAACCGATCAAGATTGGCGGCGAAATTTGCCGGGACATCCTCTTCACCGAAGTTATTACGACTCCGGAAGAACTGATGAGGCGTCTTGCGTAGCGTTGATGGCAAAAATCTGCGACAACAAAAGCGCTGGTGAAATCTTGCGCAAGGACGGGAAAATTGTTTTGATCGAACGCTATAACTACCCCGAGTCGTACGCTCTGCCAGCCGGGCATCTTGACGGCGATACCTTTGCGCGAGGAGTGGAACGCGAATCACAAGAAGAGGTCGGCATCATGATCGAGAAAAACAAGTCGGTGTGGTCTGGAAGGGTAGATAATCCCTGCAAGCGCGAAGGCGGATCGTTCCATGACTGGGAGGTTTTCGAGGCAGTGGCGTGGTCGGGCGAACTTCGAGCGGGGGACGACGCGAAACGATTTTTCCTCGCTGCGTCCGAGGAGCTCAACAAGATCGCTGTACGGACGGAATACTTTATGAAAAAGTATGGCGTTTCGTACGAAAATGTTGGCGAGTTGACGCGGAAGATCTTCGGCGACCCGGCGGCAAAAAATACGGATCCCGAGTGGAGGGCGGACATGGGCCTTGAGCCGGTTTGGTATTTCATCTTGAAGGAACTACATCTTATCTAAAACATTGACCCCGCGACTTCCCTGCCGGACCGCGGTTTTTTCGCCCGGTTGTTGGACTTTACTTCGGCTTCAGCATATTAAATAATGAGCTTAACGAGACGTCCATGAGTTCGTTTTCCAAACATCTTTTTCCGGAGGAAGAGCGGTGCATTGCGCGTGCCAGCACATTCGAAGAATTGTGTGACATTGCATTACCCGTGCTTCAACGGATACTACACCCCGTTGTTCAGGTGTGCGGCCCCATCTCGCATGGCGGCGCGGGAAGCATTACTGAAAATTTGCGCCGGCTTGAAATTGTGATCGAGGAGCTCGGGGGTCGGGGACTGCATGTTTTCAGCCAACTGCCATTCGAGGGCTCAATGCAACATATTAAAGCAACGCCCTACTATATGGGCGACGACCACCTCCTCGAGACGTTTTATCTTCCCCTTTTCGAGTCCGGCTTTGTTCAGTCGCTTTATTTTCTGCCGGACTGGACGACCTCCTATGGGGCCTGCTGGGAATATAGCCAAGCAACACGGCTCGGCATGGAGATCGTTTATCTGTGATATTTATTTATTCTCCCCCTCAGAAAACCGTAATTTCAATAGATACCACGGCTTTAAGCCGCCGTGGCACTTTTTACGGGTCAGGTTTTGCTTGTCCAGTGCTATGACGTGTCATAGCACTGGGATCTTGCTCTCGCCCCCGTCGTCCTTCCAGACGAAGAACTCTCGCTGGATGAGACCTCGGGCACTGTGATGCATCACAGTGCCCGACCAGCCGAAGATTAGTAATGAAGCCATCGAGTTTACGCACGGGGTGTTCGTGGGAATTTAATAAAAATCCCGCCGCTAGGAAATTTGCGGCGGGATATTTTATTGCGAGAAATTCGGGAAGACGACGAGACGCAGATAGGCGTCTCGCAATACGAGCGCTTGCTCAAATGCGAGTTTCGTTTCCATTCTCGCGAGTTCAAGCACGTCCTCGAATCGTACGTGTTTCACTTCATCATTATCTCTTGGTTCTCCGCCGATGCACTCCGCGCAGAACATGGCCGCGACGAACTTATATTTTTCGCTAATTTCTTTCTCGGTGCGGACTACCTGGATAGCATTCTGCGCATCCAGATAAATTCGGTGATGAAAACTTCTCGGTCCGTAATGATGAAGGAATTCGCCATCGAGGAACTCAAGCCCGCGTCCGGTCTCTTCAAGTGCTTCACGGCGTGCGGCGGATTCCACGGAAAAGTCGTCCGGATCTATGCCTCCGCCGAAAGCGATCATGGAGTATCCTTTCCAGGGTTCGTTCTGCCGCTCTCCGACAAGGACTTCGAGATGTCTTCTGTCCCAACGGTAAATGACCGTTCCGACCGATGCGATGACCCTTCGCCCTGCTTCGATATCTTGTTCGCTCATCGTGATATTCTCCTTGGCGATGAACTTCCCACAGTGTATAAAAAATTTGAAATGATGGCAAGGAAACGCTAGGATGAGTAATCATGGAGTACAAACCTACTATTGGCCTCGAGATTCACGCTGAGCTGAAAACCCGGACGAAGATGTTTTGTGATTCACCGAACGACCCGGACCCCTCGACTTCGCTCGGGGCAGGCGAGAAGAATCCGAACACGAATGTGTGCCCGGTGTGTTTGGGGCACCCCGGGACGCTTCCGACCATCAACAAGCAGGCCGTGGAGCACGTGATACGGGTGGGGCTTGCCTTGGGCGGAAAAATAAAACCGACCACCAAATTCGATCGGAAGAATTATTTTTACCCCGACCTGCCGAAGGGGTACCAGATTTCGCAGTACGACAAGCCGCTCGTAGAAGGGGGCGCCTTGAACGGCATCCGTATCCGGCGCGTGCACCTGGAGGAAGACACGGGGACGTTGGTGCATGCACAAGGGGGTCCCTCGCACGGCTCGGGACGACCAGCTTCGCTGGTCGATTTCAACCGCGCGGGTGTGCCGCTTATGGAGCTTGTGACGGAGCCCGATTTTACATCGGCGGAGGAGGTGGTTGCGTTTGCGCGCGAATTGCAGTTTATTCTGCGGTATCTTGGGGTCTCGGACGCCGACATGGAAAAGGGACAGATGCGCATCGAAGCCAATGTTTCGCTTTCAGCGAAACACGCGAATCTCGGAACCAAGGTTGAGCTCAAAAACATCAATTCCTTCAAGTTCGCAAAATCGGCGATTGAATATGAGATAAAACGACAGACAGAAGCGTTGGAGAAAGGTGAAAAACTCATTCAGGAAACGCGCGGATGGGACGAGGCGAAACAAAAAACATTCTCCCAGCGCTCAAAGGAGGAAGCGCATGACTATCGGTATTTCCCCGAACCCGATCTGCCGCCGTTCGAGACAGCAATTTTCGATTTAGAAAAACTAAAGATGGAGTTGCCGGAGCTGCCCGCCGCAAAACGAATTCGCTTCGCAAGCGAATATGGTTTGAACGAAAAACAGGTTGATGCCGCCATTGCGGAGCAGGGTATCGCAGAATTTTTCGAAGAATCGGCGAGCGAGCTTTCTTCCTTGCTACCTACTACTAACTACTTACTGCTTTATAACTACCTCACGAGCGATTTGCGGGGGCTAATGAACGAGAGTGGCGCGAGCTTCGCGAGTTCCAAAATAAATCCCGAGCATTTGGCTCATTTGGTACTTCTTATCGAACAGGGGACTATCGGGAGTCGTCAGGCGAAAGATGTGTTGAAAAAAATGTTCGACACGGGCCTTGACCCCGAAGAGATCGTGCAAACCGAGGGCCTCGAAACCGTGTCCGACACGGGCGAACTTGAAAAAATAGTGCATGAGGTTATCGAGAAAAATCAAAAAGCGGTAGATGATTACAAAAAAGGCAAAACGGCGAGTATCCAATTTTTAGTCGGCCAGGCCATGGGGCGCTTGAAGGGTAGGGGTAACCCAGAGACGCTCCGCGGGCTTATCGAAACGCGGCTGGAGCATATCTAAAAACCACTTTTCTACTGCACCACCATAGCTTCAGCTGCGAGCCATTCACCCATCCTCGGAGTAGCCTTGCTACACCTTCGTCGGGCTTCGCGGCTCTCGCTCGAAGCTCTGGCGTTTCGTAACGAAAAAAGGTTTTTAGACATACTCTTAAAAAAATAACCCCGACATAGTGTTGGGGTTAGTGGGGGAGTCATGCTCCGCCAACGATTTTGGTAGTGAGGATCAGTACGCCGTTCTCGGTGAGTATGGGGTTTTCTTTCAGTTTTCCTTCTTTGTCCGATTCGATCTGCCGGTCGTTGAGGCGCACCTGGTACTCTTCAACGGCGACGCCGTGCTGTTTTTGGACTTCTGCGAGAAGGTCGGCAAGCGTTGCGTTGCGGGGCAGGGATATCTTTTCGCCGAAGTGCCTGTGTTGGATCGTGACGCTGTACTCGATCATGTCCGACTCGGGCTGGCCTTCGCCGTCCTGCCGAGAGCGGTTCTTTTCCTGCTCTTTCATGTCGTCCTCCGTGTTTCGCGGTGCTTCCTCTAGTATACTTCGCCCGAGAGATGCGGCAACCCGTTCATGTCGACCGCCACTTCTAGAAGTTCACCAGCGGTGAGCCGGGTATTCGCGTGCCGCACGAGCAGTTGCGCGACTGTCGCTGCCACCATCCAGAGGATGGGGACCGTTTCGGAGTTCGCGCAGGGCGCCCGTTGGACTCCCGGTTCGTCGTCCGCATAGAGGGTCTTCCGGTACTTTTTCCTCGTATCCGGATTGCGCGGATCGAAGGCGTACACGGTGGCCTGCCCTCTTCCTGCGCGCGCTTCAATGTAGTAGGGGATATCGTACTCGAACGAGGCGTCGAATATCTCCTTCCGCGCTTTCATGGTGTCGACGAGAACGACTACGATGCCATGCAGTTCGGAAGTGCTGTCCGCCCGTTCGGTAGAGGTCGCGATGTTCACGTCGGTCAAGTTGCGCACGATCGTCCGGAGCGCCTCCGTCTTTTTCCGCCGGTTTTCGTTCGGGCCGACGTCGCGTTTCCGGTACAGTTGGTCGAGCACATTGTGCGCCTCGACATCGTCGAAATCACGGACCGTGATGGCCCAGCCGACTGCCGAAGCCATTTTCGCCATGAGGAGCGTGGTAAATGAACCGAGCCGTCCTGCGCCGATGAGCGTAACTTTTTTCTCAAACACCGAAGATACCTCCGAGGATCGTCTCGAACGGCCGCGCGTCATCCGTTTCAAACGAAAGATTCTTCTTGACGAGGTCGAACATACGGCCTTGCCGCTCCACCATAAGCGACCTGATTATCTCCTTGTTGGTCATGGGGTCGGTAAAGTGAGCGTTGTCGATATAGATGGGCGGGAGACGATTCGGCTTGAAGACGTCGAGCCGCATAAGCGACCCCCCTTTTTTATTGCCGACGAAACTTATCCAGTATTCGTGCGACGCCACCTTGAGGTTTTGGTCGAACAGCTTCTCGTCGATCGTTTCATGGTCCGTGCCGCTGAATCTGGCGGGCATGTTGACGTGGCTGTGCCACCACAGGCGGAAGTTATTGATCTCCGCGCCGCGTCCCGCCGCTACCATTTCATGGAGCCAATGGCCGCGCATATCGTCGTCGAAAACCGTATGCACGCCGGAGACCGCTTGCTTGAAAATGGCGATGTTGTCTTCGATCGTGTAGATGTTGCCCTCGTGCCGGACCTTGCCGACCCCGCTTATTTCAACGGGGCTTATGTGGATGGCGAGGAAGATGTTGGCCAGGGCCGCGGGTTCAAAAAACACCTCAATGCCTGCTTCACTCGAGAGTAGGTAGGGCTGCATGGGTTACACTCCTCCTTTCTCTAGTATTGCATGCAGTTCTTCAAAGAGGGCGGGGAGATTGCCGTCGCATGCGAGGCGTACCAGGCGCTGGTGCGCCGGTTCGTGGAGCCCCACGAGGGTTCCGTCGTGCCCGATAACCTTGGCGAGGCGATGGGATTGCGGGACCCCGAGTAATCTGATATGTCCGCTGGGAGTAACGCGCAGTTCCAGATCGTTATTTTTTACCCGAAAGGAGATAATGAGCGCTTCTTGGTTCGATGCCGGGTTCTTTTCATAACGCACATTTTTGGCGTATCGGTCGAAGAACTGGGCGTATTCCCGCACGGTCGCAAGCATTCGCAGGCGGTACGCTTCGTAGCCCTGCTTTTGTTCCTCAAGCACAAGAACGTGGTCCCGGTGGGAAAGCCAGGAAGCCGTATGTCTATTGAGGGACGCTTGCGCTTCCTCGATCCTTTTCCTTATCTCTTTCGTGCCGCGCTTTGTGCCGGCTTCGCGGAGTAGGGCAACATAACGCGCCTTAACCTCATTCCGCTCTTCATCCGAGGCGTAGCCCGTTTCCATTGCCGCGTCATACGGCACGAATACCGCCGGTTTTTCCCCGGACGAAAGCGAGGGGGTCGTCCACTGCCCGGTTTTTTCCGGGAAGCGAAGCTGGGGACCCGTTTCGTCCCGCTGCAGGAAGGAGAGGAGGAGGTGCACCAGGTCCGGAGTCGCGAGGTCTTGGAGAAGCGCCGCAACATCGCTGCCGATGCCGTGAGTGGTGTTCCCGAAACAGAGCGAACCCGACTTACTGTTCACGTGAACGTATTTTCCGAGATAGGGTCCGTCCTCGAAACGAATGTTGTGGACCGCCACAACCTCGTCCGCCCCGACGTTGATCTGTATTTCCTTTTGGCCGATGTCGTAGGGTTCGAGACAGGAAGTTGTTTTTTGGAACAGCCGCCGTGTTTCGATCATGATCCACGGGTCTTCGACCCTTACTTTCCGTACGTTCTGCATGCGGTGCAGTTTTTCGAAATCCTCTTCGGTGGCGCTTTGGTTCTGCGCCGCCGCTTCGCGTTTATGGAGGATTTGTTCCAATTCGTAGAGTACGACTTCGCACTCTACAATATGCCCTGCTTCGGTCTGGCACTCGTGGCGAGCGTCTTTTAGGGCGCGCGCGGTGAGACCCGTTCTTTCTTTGAACTGCTGTTCGAGGAGTTGCCGCACTGCGTTACCGATATGCTCAAGGCGCATCGAAATGCTCATAATCAACCTCTCTTCAGGGTGCTGTTTTCAATGATAAACGAAGTGCTTGCTGGGGACAATATAGGGGGCTGCATAAAAAAAGAGCGTCTTGGGAGACGCTCCACGGAGTTCTTCATTCGTTACGTTCGAAATGTTGTTCCGGGGGCTTCCTGCGCGCGGAGGGTTTTGAGACGTTTTCTCCACTTGCCTTCCGGAATGAGGCTTTCTTCATTGCAGTAGAGGAGGGCAAGGTCGGTCATTCTCCCATGCTGGAGAAAGTCCTGCCCGGGAACGAAATCCTCGAGCGCCCTCAAGAGGTGCTCGTCGCGGACAACGTATTTGTAGCCGCCAGCGAGCTTATAGGCCTTTTGTACGATCGTTTCGATCTGTCCTCCCGTGAGGGGAAGCTCGTCGTCCGCTTCTTTTCCTCCCTGCGGATGGAGTTCTGAGTCGCATCGTTCGAGACCGACACTCGGCTTGAGGTGCCGATGGGCACGCCAGCCGAATTTTTCTGCAAAGCCATCGCTGATCTCATACCGAAACGGCTTGTCCTTGGGCGCGAGACGTACCATGTTTTTGAGGATCGCGACGAGAATTTGCGCCCGCTCCTCGGGGGTCGGAGGGAAAAAGGCGAGGCGCGTGTCGAAGCGTCCTTCACGGATCAGGGCCGGGTCAAGTAGGTCGGGCCGGTTCGAGGCCGCGATCCAGAGTATCTTGCCGCGGCGGTCGGTGTCAGACATAAACTGAAATATTCTACCCTGGAGCCGGTTGTTCACGCCCGTGTTGTCGAACATCGCTGACCGCGACTGGTATTCCTGGTCGATCTCGTCAATAAAAGGAACAACGGGTGCGAGCGCATCAAGAAGCTCGAAGACAAGCTCCTGATTTCTCTCGGAACTGCCAACCCACATTTCCCGTATGTTCTTGAGTCGGACGAACGGAATACCCGCTTCACGTGCGATGGCTTCCGCGAAAACGGTTTTCCCGGTGCCGGGCGCTCCGATGAGCATGATGCCCTGCGAAGCGGCTATTACGTCGCCTTCGCGCATTGCTTGCACGACCCCAAAGATGTACTCCTTGTATATTCCCAGTCCGCCAATGGCCTCGATCCCTCGCGGATGGGTGATGAGTTCGATGTGTCCACCCGAACGTTCCTCGAGGAACCTCTTTTTTATTGAGAAGACCGAATCGAGCGTGATCAGAATGCCGCGATGGGAAAGTTCTTTGACAAGGTTCACAATCGTTTTTCGCGAGATCCCCCGTGCGGCATGTGCCAACTCTTCGGTCGTTATGTCATCTCGGTGTACAGCGGAGCACGTTTTTCGGGCAGCCGTTACGGCCTTTTCAAGGTCCGCTTCATCCGGAAAGTTGATCTTAATGGGGACGATGCCGCTGGTCTCGGCAACGAGCTGCGGCGCGATCGAAGCCAAACTTTCGGCGGTGAGCACGAAGAGGTTCCGTGCTTTCGCTATCTTCGGATCCTTTGCCCAGGCAAGGAAGGTTACGAGCGTGTTGCGGTCCGCCTCGGGACCTGTTGCGGCGTCCCCGGGGCACATCGTTTCGAGGTATTCGATGATAACACCGAAGAACGGTTGGTTCGGTTTTCGGTCCGCGCCCTTGGGAAATATTTCCTCAAGTGCCGCGCGCGCCATTTCGCGTTCGTCGGTTCTCGATATTCGAAGCATTTCTCCGAAGAGCGCGAGCGCGTACACGGCGTTCTGGCGGTGCCGGTGGAACATAACAACCGCCACATTGTTGTGCGCCTGGTCGGTTTCGAGATGGAGAGTTGCAAGGAACTTCAAAAACTCTTTTTCCATTGCTTCGTCCTTGAACTGGATGCCGGTACCGCGGTTGAATGTCGCGATGAATTTCGCGTCTCTCACCACGGAGGCGGTCATGAGGTATTCGGGAACCGTTTCAAACAGGTCGCCGCCATTTTTCCCGTTGAGGATCAGGTCGTCAACCAGTAAATAGAGGAGGAATGCATGATGTGTTTCTGCTTGCCACTTATGGTTGATCGCTTTCTCCCAGTGTTTCACGCGTCATCTCCTTCGTGCGTTCAATCTTCTGAGTTTATTCTAGCATAGAGTCGATCGGAGAACCCATCTCAAAAACACCTCCAGCCCGCGTTGCGAGTGATTTTCCATGTATCCGCAAGGCGCGGCGAGGAAGGTGTAGCTTGTGCTACTCCGACGAAGCCGCAACGCAGCGGGACGGGAAAATCACCACAACCCGCATGGGATATGACCAGTTTCCGCCATACCTGCGTCGCTTCGGACTCGAAGTACCGCGAAGGGTACACCTTCGTCCTCTCTCCTTGGTGTGGCGGAAATTGGCTCCTATCGCGAGCGGAGGTGTTTTTGAGATGGGTTCTAGGCAAGGAATGCGCGCATGGCTCTGGTCGCGTCTTTCTCGTTTTGCACCCACATAACGTCTTTGTTCTTTCGAAACCAGCGTCTCTGGCGCTTCGCGTACTGATATATTGCGCGGGAGAGCTCATTCGTCATTTCTTCTTTCGTGAGGAAGCCGCGGAGGTGGCGGGCGGCGTAGTCGTAGGTGAGGCCGAAGTCGTGGAGGCGCTTCCAGGATATTCCCTTCGCGCGGAGACCTTTTACTTCGCGCATGAGGCCGTGACGAAGCCACTCCAGGATTCGCGCCCGTATTTTTTTCTTAAGCGCCTCGTGTGGGGGGTTGAGTCCAATTTTTAAAATGTCGTAGGGCGATGTGCGTCGGAGTACTTCTTCGCGGGAGGGAACCACCGCGCCGGTTGCGCGGATAATTTCAAGCGCGCGCACAAGGCGGCGCTTATTGTGTCGGTCGATCGAGACCGCGCGCCGTGGGTCGCGCCGCTGGAGTTCCGCGAATAACGTATCAGCCGGTTTTTTCTCAAGTGTACGGCGAAGCTGTGCGTTCGGCGGAACGGCGGGGAGCGCATAGTCGTAGAGCGCCGCGTCAATGTAAAGTCCTGTGCCGCCGCAGAGAATAGGGAGCTTTCCGCGCCGCAGAATATCGTGTATCGCGCGCCGCGCAAGGCGCTGATAGTGCGCGACGGTGAAGTTGGTGCGTGGCGAGGCGACGTCGAGGAGATGGTGGGGGACGCCCCGATAGAGAGGGATCCCGCCTTTCGGCGGGATGCTCGATTTCGTCCACGCGCCGCGCCGCGTCGCGTACGAAATCGGCACTTTTCCCGTGCCGATGTCCATCCCGCGGTATACCTGCCGCGAATCGGCGGAAATGACCTCGCCGTTGAACTTTTTCGCGATACGGATAGCGAGCGCCGACTTCCCGCTTGCCGTAGGGCCGACAACGACGATAACCTTTTGGCGCGAGATTGACAATTGGCGCATAATACGCTATCCTACAACACGGTAATGTTTCGAACAAGGGGAACTTGTTCCCAGACCGCAATGGAGGTCTCCGATGCGAAGAACTGGTTGGGTTGTTCTGGGGGTGGCTGTTGGCACTGGCGTGGGACTCTTAATGTACCGCGTGATAGATGCGGCTGCAACCGATCGTTTCGTAGGTGCGTTGCGGAACGAGGAACAGGACGAGAATGTGCGCCTCGCATTGTATGCGGGCGATAATCCCGTCACGAACCACAGCATTAACTGACGTTTTTTCCGGCGTGCCGGCGATGCGAACCATCGCCGGCTTTTTTTCGCGCTTGCGGTTGACAAATTGCCCGTAATCGGCTATACTGCCTCCCAGTAGTACGGCGTGAGGGTTTTTCTTTGCCCGATGCGTCACATCATAACAGGGAGAGTGTATGAGCATAAAAACCTCGAGATCGGGTGCTATCCGTTCTGCGGCGCAGGAGTGGGTGCGAAGGGCCTCGCTTGAAGAGTTGCTCGACGTTTTACCCGCCAGCGTCGTGAGTCAAGGCATGGCATTGGAGCCACCAGCGTCAGCAGTGGAAGAGGTGCCGCCTCAACCCGCGCCGCGTCGCGCCGGTGGTCGTGTAATACGAAAGGTCCGGCATAGGGTAAAGCACAAGCAGTCGGCGATCATCCGGGAACGGCTCGGAAAGATTGCGGCCGGCACGCCCGAATACAAGCGGGCCCAGCGGGATCTCGGCCGTGAACTTGAACTCACACTTCGCCAGATCGGCGGAGCGATGGGTCAATTCAGGAATCCACGACATCCTCCGTTTCCTGGTCCTGGGCGAAGGCGCAAGACCGCTTCTGTACCAGTAGTACCGGCTTCGGCTGTCTCGGTAATGGCCTAGCACGGCCCGAGGCGGACCCACGCGGTCCGCCTCGGGAACACATTTTTCGTCACAAGGAGGTGGCTCACGATGAATTTCACGAATTTTGTTTTCCCCGCCCTTTTCGCGCTTACGTTGGTGGGCGTTATCTTCTTCTTGGTGTATCAGTGGGCCAGTCGGACAGCCGCTGCCGATTCTTCGCTGGCCGGTGCCCCTGTGCACAGCCACTGTCCCAAGGAAACCGAGAGCGAGATGTTGTCCCGGGAATACCTTCCCCCCAAAATAACAATCCTTACGCGGGCCGGAACCCCAGTTCGCGTGAAAGTTCTCGGAACGGTGGACGACCAATACCTCGTGTGCCGTCCGCGGCACCGGCAGGTTTTCCGCCGTCATCCGGCGGCCTAACCCTCCGGTTCGAACTATCTCGGCCCGCGCGACTATCTGT
>Ga0209541_10003636_pt1 | contig 28091 bp, 30 predicted proteins | sample RifCSPlowO2_01_FD_184027 | JGI IMG/M metagenome (GOLD analysis project Ga0209541, IMG submission 184027) | Groundwater microbial communities from Rifle, Colorado - Rifle CSP2_plank lowO2_0.1 (SPAdes) (version 2) | ecosystem: Environmental > Aquatic > Deep subsurface > Groundwater | place... | reverse complement strand
TAGAGGTGCAACCAACATGTTAAGAATTACAACTATGTTAGTATGTTACACATGTCAAACCCAATAATCAATCTCGTCGGGAGGATACTGTCTTTGTTTCCGCCGACTTGGCCGTTCAAGATATACAATGCGCTTCTGGGGATTCCTTTTCTCAAACATTCTATGAGTCTGGCAATACGGTGGCTCACCCCTGATCATATTGATATAGCGGAGGGAAAAATTATATTCGACGAGGACGATCCGGTCATGGCTGGCGCGATCAGTTTTGGAAAATATGAACCAGAAACCGTGGCGATTTTCCGCTCCTGCCTCAAGGAAGGCATGGCGGTGATCGACATCGGCGCCAATTTGGGATACTTCACAGTTATTGCTGCCAGCCGAGTCGGTCCATCAGGAAAAGTATTGGCTTACGAGCCAGACCCGCACAATTTCGGCCTTTTGGAGAGAAATATCGCTGCAAACGGATTCAGGAATGTTACGGCTATCCCTATCGCTCTTTCAGACCGCGCCGGAACCCGCGAATTATTTTTTGGCGACAATCAAACAACGCATTCATTCGGCGATAAAAGGGGCACCGGCCGATCCGAATCTGTTGTCACCGATACTTTGGACAATTCACTCCGAGCGCTGGGTTATTCAGGGGTCGACATAATCAAGATGGATATCGAGGGAGCCGAGCCCTTGGTTTTAGAAGGAATGAGGGAAACAATCGCTAGAAATCATGCTCTTACCATTATATTTGAATTTCATCCGAATGCCATAAGACGACTCGGTTATTCCCCTCTCAAGTTTTTGAAAACATTCAAAAAATTTGGATTCTCCATGTCAGTCATAGACGAAGACCGTGGTAACTGTGTTCCCATCGACGATCTTCCCGCCTTCACGAAAAGTTTCCACGGCAAAGAAGCATCAAAGAATCTCATTGCCAACTCTGCTTTATTCAACATCCACGTTCCTGTATTGTTACAACAAACTAACTGTAGATAGTATATTCACGCCAAAGATTATATTGAAGTATCCGCTTTCGCTTTTTGTATTGAAAACAATGTCCACATGACGGACACTCATACCTCTGTCTGCCACTTTGCTTGCCATCTTTTTTCACACCCCACATACCATAACGGATATAGCGACATATGACCGTATGTTATCACTTTTAGCACATAAGAACTGTCTTTAACCCGGTTTGGGTGTAATTTAGGGATTGGAAAATACTTAGACAAAGAAACAGGTTTAGAACCGCATAGAACTTGTACCGAATTCGGCTTCTTTCCTTGTATGTATAACCTTAAGAATATTTTCTGCTTCCGGTATCTCAATCAACTTTTCATTTATAAGATATTCCGCGACAATCATCCCCGCCAAATGATTGCCTTGAATATTCCAATGATCATCGTGCGTCCAATACAGAGAAGCAGTGTTCGCATAGCTTCTAAAAAATGGCAGTAAATCTAAATATGCTATGGATTCCTCCTCAAGAAGGGGCTTGATTTTGTCAGAGTAAGATGATATTTCCTCACTTTTCGAATAGACCTCCTCCAAATAAGGAATTATAACGAACAAAAGCTTCGCGCCTTTATTCTGTGCAAGAGTTTTAAACGAACGAATTGCTTCTATATGTGTCTCATTAACAGGAACCAACTGCTCTGGTGTACCCGATGACGTTAACGTCGATTCCTCAGAAAGGATGAAACCTTTTCTTTCAAGGATGTCTAACATATGTGCCGGAAGAATTTCTTTTATTTTAGTCTTCAGAAGATTGTATATTATGGAATTTTTAGTTAGCCACCATTTGAGCCCCTGAACAAATGGCAGAGGGGGCTTACGAACCATGCCATATTTACTCAAATTCTGATAATATTCCTCCACTTGAGAAATTGACAAGTTCTCATGAGAAAAATCAGTGACTACATAACCATTGTAGAGAGTCCGATATGGAAAATGTTCATCCTCAGAAACATCATTGACATAATAACCAACAATAATAAGCTCTGGCGTAGGAAGATGCTCCAGAAGTTCGGTGCTTTTTAGCAGAGAATGTTTTGTGCCAAACCCGGGGACACCGCACTTGACTGTCCGAAGACCAAGAAAGGATTGTAGCTTTGTCCCCCATTTATCTTGAAAAGGAGTGAACCCCCAAGTAAAACTATCTCCGGCAAGATATATATAAGGCGTTTCTCCTCTATACGGATCATCAAAACATCCCAATTCATTCGACCACACATCATAAGAAAAATCAAAATAAGAAACTTTTTGTTTTTTAAAATTTTTTGATATATCAAAACCAATATTGTCATCCTTTTCATAATAATACTGCGGGTACGGCACTCTAATCGGCAAGATATATATAAAACGAGTTACATGGAGAAAAGCATCCAACAGGGAAAGAGTTACTCCGACACTCGCAAGTATCAACAGAAATTCCTTTGTACGTCTCCTAATCTGATTCATGAAAGAAAAGTTTGAAGGCATTTTCAGGAAATTTTGGCTGGTTTTTTTTCTCAAAAATAAAATCTCCCATGACGAGGTAATCCATTTCCGTATTCATGAAACAACAATAGGCCTCATCGGGCGTGCATACAATTGGCTCATTCCGGACATTAAAACTTGTGTTTATAAGAACACTGTAGGTAGTTTTTTCCTTGAAAGCAGTAATGAGTTTCCAAAATCGCTGATTAGTATCTTTAGAAACAGTCTGGATGCGGGCAGAATAATCAAGGTGAGTCACCGATGGAATATCTGATCGAGGAGTGTATAACCTTTCAAAAAGATTTTTTTCAAAAGATGCTAAGGGCTTTCTGCGATGACTTGCCACAGGAGCAGTGAACAGCATGTAAGGCGACGAATCTTTCGTTTCAAAATATTCCGAAACATCTTCAGCGAGAACAGAAGGAGCAAAAGGTCGAAATCCTTCCCGATATTTTATTTTCAGATTAAGTCTTTTCTGCATATCCGGATTTCTTGGATCAGCAAGGATGCTTCGATTTCCCAAAGCCCTCGGACCCCATTCCATTCTGCCTTGAAACCACCCAACCACATTTCCTTCCGCAAGCAGGTCAGCCGTGTCTTTTGCTAACAAATCGAAATCGTCATATTTCTTATAATTCGCTCCATACTTCCGAACGACTCTCATAATATCCAAGGAAGAAAACTCCGGACCTAAATATGATCCGCTCATGCCGTCTTTTCCATCTGAAGAAACATCTCGTTTTTTCTCAGCCCAAAGATAGGAACCGACCAGCGCCGCGCCAAGAGCCCCTCCAGCATCCCCCGCTGCCGGCTGCACCCAAATATCCTTAAAAATATGAAGCTGTCGAATTTTCTCATTGGCCACACAGTTAAGTGCCACACCCCCTGCCATAACAAGATAGTCCGCTTTTGTAAGATCCTTGGCCGTCTTTGCTAGACGCATCATTATATCTTCAGTCACCTCTTGAATAGCGAGAGCGAGATCTGAATGCTCTTGAGTAAGAAGACTTTCGGCTTTGCGTGGTGGAATACCAAACAGCACTTCCCATTTCTTGTCATCACACATCGTAAGTTCTGTAGCAAATGTAAAATAACCCATGTTCAGGACAATGGAGCCGTCGTCCTTAAGACTGATGAGATCCTCAAGGATATGCTCTTTAAATTTTCTCACTCTCTGGCTATCGCTCCTACCAAAAGGTGCGAGTCCCATAAGCTTGTACTCGCCACTGTTGACTTTGAATCCGCAATAATAAGTAAAAGCCGTATACAAAAGACCGAGAGAATGCGGAAACCTCATTTCCTTGAGGATAGTGATCTTATTCCCTTCACCGAGACTGATTGTAGTGGTAGCCCATTCTCCAACTCCATCAACGGTTAATATTGCCGCCTTTTCAAATGGAGACGGGAAAAAAGCACTCGCGGCATGAGATAGGTGATGCTCAGAAAAAAGAAGAGGAGGAAGTTTCTTGTTGGATCCACCAATTTTTCTGAGCTCTTTAGAAATCATTTCTCTCATAAAAATCTTGTCCTTAACCCACACGGGCATTGAGGTTGCAAAACTCTTGAAACCTCGAGGTGCAAAAGCATGATATGTTTCCAAAAGGCGCTCAAACTTTACATAAGGTTTTTCATAAAATATGATTGCATCTAGATCGGAAATAACCAACCCAAATTCAGCCAAAACATAGTTTATAGCCATGGCGGGGAAACCGCTATCCTGTTTTTTTCGAGTAAAACGCTCTTCCTGGGCAGCGGCAACGACAACACCATCAATCACAAGTGCTGTTGCACTATCGTGATAATAGGCTGAAATTCCAAGAATCTTTTTCTTAGGTTCCATAACGGTAGTCAAGGGAGCAGAGTTTAAAAAATAGTGTAAATAAGAGGGGCAATGGCAGTAGAACCCCCAAAAATAAGCACTGCACCTACACCCACTAATACGATTATTGCGGGAAGAAGCCAGAATTTCTTTCTGCATTTCATGAATCCCCACATATCCTTTAAAAAATTCATATATAAATTAGTTTAATTTTAATAAGGAGCCTTCACATCGCCTTTTACATACATATGATTTCGATCAAAAAAAGCACTGGAAGAAGAAGAGAATCGGAAAGAATCTATCCCCATACATCTCCTCACGAAAGCAACAGGAACAATAACAGAACAGAAAACTAAACCAAAAAATATTTTAGGGACAATGAAAGAGAGAACTTCCGTGCACTTGAGCCATATATAGGCAATAGGATATAAAGCTTTTGGGGCAATTAATACAAACAGGAGTAGGATGACTGATACGAAAAAAAACGCAGCGTGACTATTATAACTCAGGATAAGAAAAAGCAGGGAAAGTACAACACCGGTATCTCGTATCCACTTCTCATTCATAAAGTCATTCTACTAGTTTAAAGTTAAAGTTACAAGGTGCCGAGTATGTCTATCGTGTGGATAGTTTTATTTATATTTATCTAATCACTTTTCTTAATACAAAATAGATTTCCATTGTAATCATTGTTTCTCAACTCTTCGACATCGGCTAATTTCATTTGTAATTTTTTCTCAGCGATCGTATAAATATCAAATCCATGTTCTATAAGAAAATCAATAACGAGATGGGGTTTCGTACCAGCTTTTTCAAGCATACTAGTCTGATATTCAATGATTATTTTAAGATTAGGGCTAGTTGAAATGGTATTGTTCATTCCTTTCAAGGCACCGTATTCGCTTCCTTGAATGTCAATTTTTATAAAATCAATCGGCTGGTTGTAATCTTTCAAATAATCATCCAAACACACGCCCTCAATCTCAACGGACTGGCGATTGTCGCCCGAGTCAAAAATTCTATGATCCCCGACTCTTCCTGACAGGTATAGCTTTATTTTTTCAGTCCGTTCGGTGACTGCTTTTTCGACTGGTATTATGTTTTTATAATTGTTTAAGGCGATGTTTCTACACATTATGGAGAAATTATCCTTGTCTGGTTCAAAAGCAAATACCTTCCCCCCCCAACTAATTTTCCTGCTAGAAGCGCAAAATAGCCGATATTTGCCCCAAGATCTAAAACAGTGTTTCCATCGGTAATATACTTTTCAAAGATTTTCGTCGTCATTGGCTCGTATTCCTCAATCGAGAGTTGCAACGCATCATTTTTATCCAATAACATTTTATGACCATTTGCTACGGCAAAATCTTGTTTTAAGTTCCTAACAGTAACAGCGGTTATCTTTTTTACTATCGAAAAACGGTGTAAACCAAGAGCGAGAGTTACATTTCTAACTGTTATATAAACTTTTAAAATAGCTTTTCTTATCATTATTTTTGGGTTTTTCATAATGGCTAAATAATTTTCTTCTCCAGATGAAAGAAACGTCGATATGGATCGAGGCAAGGAGTGGTTTCGCTGATGATACAGAAATGAAGCCTTAATAAATTGCGGAAATGTCTCAAACTTAAGCTCCAGCCGTCTATTTCCCAGTAATGTTGCTTGGAGATGGCAAAACCGGGAAATCTGACTGGCAAAAGCAGAGCAAGGCGGATAAAATCTTTTCTAAATATGGTTCGGATGAAGGGGAATTTAAACACGACCTCAAATCCGCTACGGCGATGAGGCACAGAGATGAGAATTGTAGAGATAGAGACCCGGTTCATTTCTTTTAGAGCCAAACGGGCATCAGTCAAAGGAATATGTTCCAAGACTTCAAAAGCGCAAACGATGTCAAACGATTTGTCCGCAAATGGCAAAGATCGTATGTCTCCGACGATATCAGGCTTCAAATCCGGATCGATATCCATAGTCACCACCTGACACCCTTTTTTGATAAAGTTCGCCACCAATCCGTCGCCAACTCCTATAAAAAGAATCGATTGTGCCGGCAATTTACGGATGGCGTCAATCTGATAGAAATAGGAAATGAATCTTTCTAGAGAGGCGTATTTTTTGTTCAGGTAATAATCGTGGGCGACTTGTATCTGTGTCATAATTACTGTTGCTAACTCCACTTTTCATACGACTTCTCCTCCACAATTTTAGAACCCAGGAGGAGATTAATCTCTTTTTTCACGGCCGCTCTTTGATCGTTATTTTTGAAAGCGCCGCGGGCGAATTCGATAAATTTAGAATCAAATCTTTTTTCTTTTTCACAGCGACGTTTACCGTCCTCGATATCCCAACCTTTGGCGCTAAGTTCGCGAAGTTTATCCAACAATATGTTTAACTCCTGAGTGGGAATAATATGTTTATTAAATAAGTCTCGCAAAAGCCCGAGCTCGTAGCGAACATTCTTCAATTTCTCCGGGTCACTGATGCGTTTCTCCTTAACTTCAAGAATTGCAATCTTATCAAGCAACTCGGCCGGCGCGATGGGAACCAAAATTGTATCTTCCATAGACTCCTAGCTTATCAAAATTTTTTGTTTCTGCAAAACACCTAGGACTGAATCCACTTCCTTTATTACATTTTGTAAAGGGACAGAAGCCATTATTCGGTCTTCAGCCACCACCACGCGATTTAATGGACCTGGCAAACGATGATATTCACGAGGGTCGGTCGGACCAACCAACACGATGTTGGCCACATCAAAAGCGTCGGCCGTTACCATTGGGCCAGAATCGTTGCCGATAATCAAGCGGAGTCTGGCTACTGTCGCCTTGAATTCGTCCAGTGATTGGTTCAATAAGTTGACGCATCGTATTCCCGGTTTGACCAACCTTAAAATCTCATTGATCGGTTTTTCGTCTTTCCCGGCGCCGACCAAAAAAATTCTGGCTTTATATTTCTCCGCCAAGTATTCGGCCAGTTTGGCGAAACGCTCCGCTGGCCACCACCGATTTTCGGTTGAACCACCTGGTGCGAAACCGACGATAAATTCATTTTGGGGGCCGATGTCATTCCGGACAAAAAGATTATCAATCGCGTTCTTTGCTTTTTCCGAAAAGTAAAGTCGGAAGTGACAATCATCGGTTTTAATACCAATTGGTTCAAGCAATTTCAAATATTGCGGTGGGACATATTGTCCAGTATAAAATGGCTGGCCGATAGTCAGTTTCGACAAGAACTTATAAGACGGGGAAGGTATTTTTTGATCGTTGACTGAAGAAAAAGTTGAGATACTTTTGACACCGGCCAAATACAGCAGCGCTAACCCTTCAGAACTTCCAACATTAGCCAGACAAGCAAAATCAAAATTCTCTTTTCGCAGTCGACGTACCGTGACCCAGAAATTATCACGATACTGAATATACTCATCAATGTCAGGATTATTGGTAATCACCTCTTGGACCCGACCGGCTCCTAAGACACAAAGACGGGCCCGGGGATATTTTACTTTAACCGCTCGGAATAAAGGGGTAATATAGACAACATCTCCCACGTGCGGCTTAAAACGTAAAATCAAAAACTTTCTGGGATTAACCGGGGGCAGATTTGCCCGGTCCCGCTTCAATGAATACAAAAAGCAGATCACCAATAAAAAGAGAGTTTTAAATTTGGACATCATTTAAGCAAATAAACCTGGTCGTAAATTTCTTCTATCGGTTTTTGAAGTCTGATAAAGTATCCGTTGCTCCCTTTCTCGTGATGAACAAACCTCGTTTTGGCTAAGCCCAACATGGGCTCAAAAAAATAATTATAGAAGAAACCCGCTTTATTAAATATGAATTTCTTGGTATCAAAACCAAGGGTCTCGGTTTTAAAATTTAGCCGCCACACTGATTCCGGCAAAATGGCGATTTTAAAATTACGCTTATTGTAAGACATAAAACAATTTTCAATAAAATCGTGGTGAGCTAATCCGACAAGCACTGATTCCCGCCCAATGTCTATATTTCTTATTTTTCTGGCAATACAAAACGCCGCAATAAGCCGCGCGGGCTTCAGTGAATAAAAAATCCGAGAAAAAGATAAAACTTCATCAAATTTGGTTTTTAATTCTGAAAGTTTCTCGCCCGTCCAGCGGTGGTGTCTCGAAAGAATCAGATTTATTTTTCTTTCCGGAAACATTACTCTTATCAGTTTCGCCAAGCTCTCGATAACAAGAAGATATCTGTTTTCTTGGACGATAAACCAGACCGGGCCGGTATGTTCAACCAATATTTTCCGGAAACTGTCTTCCGTCGGCGTGTCTTTTTTTACTTCTATTTTATTTGGGAGCAATGGAGCGTTGAAATTTTTTATAAAAAAACTTTCCGGCAGGTCCTTTAAATAATTATCAACGTATATCTTATTAACTCCATCAAAAATATCGCTGAAACAGCGGTAAAAAATATAAGAATTAATACCTAAGTTTAGGCTCGCGATTGAGGAGGTTGAACAGAAAGAGAAGGCGTACTTTATTTTTACCCTGTTTTTTAACACAAACTCCTCGGCGGTTTGACCGTCTCTTTGAATAATAAACGATGCCAAATCAAGTAATTTGATTTCCTTCCGCTCTTCCGGGTGCGGGCGGTAAATCAATTTGCACCCCCGGCAATTTCTTCTGACATACAAAAGGCAATCATTGGTTCTTTTAATAAATTTGTCGTAATCAATCTCTTTGGTACCAAAAAAATCATTACCAAAAAAAACTGCTAGCCTTTCCCCCTTTTCAATATTATTTGCAGTCTCGTTTTTGTCTAGAAGAAGCCAATGATACGGCCAGCACATGAAACTGAAATCGCCTTTCATATCTAGTTAAGAATTTCGCCACAAACTTCTTCAAGCACGAGTATCCCTTCTCTCAAGGCCTCTTCCGATATCACCAGCGGTGGAGCGATCTTCACACATTCTCCGGCCACGCCGGCTGGAGCAAACATCAGTAGACCCTTACGAAAACAGGCTTCATTTATGTTTAAAGCCAATTCTCCATCAGGCTCGCCTGTCTCCGGCTTTACCATCTGGATTCCGGCCACCAGGCCCCGACCGTGAACACATCCAAGGACTTTGGGATACTTATTTTTTATTCTCCTCAATTCGCTTATGAGTATTTCTCCAAGTTTTTTCGCTCTTTCTGCGAGTTTTTCTTTTCTCAAGATCTTTATATTGGCCAGAGCGGCGGCAACGCAGATCGGATTTCCAGAATGAGTAGAGAGCGTAGCCCCAGGACCGTAGAGACCCATAATATCTTTTCTCCCTATGACAGCAGAAATGGGCAACGACGAAGATAGGCCTTTCCCGCAAGTAATGAGATCGGGACTGACGCCATAATGTTCGTAAGCAAACCACTTGCCCGTCCGGCCGAAACCGGATTGCATTTCATCAAAAATTAAGACTATGTCGTTTTTTTTGCAAAATTTTTCCAATTCCTTAGCGTATTTTACCGGCATAAAATCCGGTCCCCCGCCCTGGTATGATTCAACTATAACGCCGGCGATCTGCTCAAACTTGATATTTAATACCTTCAAACTTTCGAGAAAAAGATCAAAAGAAGTATCCTTATTTTTAAAACCATCGGGGAAGGGTACTTGAACGAAAGTTTTGCCCTCGCCGATAGTCCATTTCTTTAGTTTTTCCTTGCCGCCCGCAAGCTGGGATCCGAGGGTGCTGCCATGAAAAGCATTTATAAAAGACACGATGTATATTCTTTCGGGTCCGTGTTTTTCGATTCCGTAAGTCTTCGCCAGTTTAATGGCATATTCCACCGCCTCGCTTCCTCCGCTAAAAAGAGCGGCTTGGTAATTTGCGGGGTGGGGAGACATACTTTGCAACTCTCTCGTCAACTTCATGCGATTTTCGTGGACAAAAGCGAAGGTGGCAAGCAAACCTTGATCAAGAACTTTCTTTATGGCATTTCTTATCTCTTTTCTCCCGTGGCCGGCATTAGCCACTAGAACCCCCGAAGACCAGTCGATCCATTTATTTCCCCACTTATCGTAGACTTGAAACCCTAAAGCTTTATCCCAAACAACCGGAGGTTGGCCTCTCTTTGATTCCGGCTCGCTATCCATTAGAGACTCAAATATAGGTAAGGACTCTGGTACCGGTAGCTTGGTCTTTATCCTTCTGTATTTGGTATTTACTCTTTGGACGGCAACGGGTTCCAGGTTATATTTACTTTTCATTTGTATCTTTTTGTTTGTCAAGGTAAAGAATCAAGGTCTTGACGATAAAATTCAGAACTCACTGTTTTAAGCTCTCCCGGCACCGTGCGAAACCAGTTAATGCCAGCATAATTCGTATTGACGGCGCCAATTTCCGGATGTTTTTCCAGTAGATTTAAAATGTCTTCCATCAGAAAATTTTTTTTATTCTTAAAATTAGCAAAAACGGCTTTGAAAAATTCAAAGTCTTCGGGATAATCCAGCGTCCAGCGATGGGTCATAAACATATTTCCGTACCGATTAGTGACACTCCCAATCCGGAAACGTTTCGGATTGTCCCAAATATAAGGTGTCGTATGTTCGCGTTCATGCGGTTTTTTGGCTTTTCCCCAAGCAATTTCAAGTATTTTAAAAGGCATTATTTCGACATCAAGTCCGTCAGGAAAAGAAGGTGGGTGAATATTGCTTACAAAGTCGTATCTAACCAGATTATTTTGCATCTTCTCTACCACCTCGTCGGTAACAACTGGATCAACCAGTGGTTCATCAGAGGGAATTTTGACGACCAGATCGGCTTTGAATTTTTGGGCGGCTTTATAGTGTCGATCAAGCAAGTCATGCTCACTGCCGCGAAAATAAGGAATCTTATTTTTTTGGCACAACGAAACGATTACGTCATCACGGTTTTCCGTGGTGGTAATGACGACAATTTGATCGAGACTTTTACATCTTTTCATTCTATCCAACTGAACCAGGAAAATTTCTTTTTCCCCTATTTTATATAAAACTTTACTGGGAAACCGAGCGCTACCGGTTCGGACTTGCACAAGAGCTACAGTTTTGGGATGCTTCGGATTATTTTTTTCCATGGTGTGATGGTATCACTAACTTTTTAGAGAGTCAAAAAAGCCTTGACATTCTTTGAAATACTGGAGGCATCTAGTCCATGATGGGCCAAAACTTCGGCTGGGGTGCCACATACGGGAATTTCCGTAAGACCAAGAGATAATATCTTGATTTTGAGACCAGAGCGCGCGATCATGGCCGCAATTTGGTCACCGAGACCTAAGCGTATATAATGATCATCAAGAGTAATAATATTTTTAAATTCTTGAAAAGTTTTCCTAAACCATCTCTCGTCAACAACATTAAGCCACGGCATATTAAAAACTGCAACTTTGAGCCCATTATTTTCTAAAATTCCGGACGCCAGAAACGCTTCTTTGAGCAATGTCGGACCATAGGCAATAATAGCGATATCTTTTCCTTGACGGATCCCTACACCTACTCCTCTTTTTAATACATAATCTGCAGGCAAGGCATACGGTAATTCCAGAGGAATAGTAATGAGACGAATGTAGGTACTCTCTTTATTTTTCTCAACCGCAAAACGAATTGCCATACGAGCTTCCTTTTCGTTTGATGGTTCTATCATCGTCAGTCCAGGAATAGAACCCACCAGAGAAATGCCCCGCACCGATTGGTGGGAGTGGCCCGGAGTCGCCGGAAGAACACCCGCCAGCGATGCTACATAAATGATCTTGGTCCGCTCCGTCGCATTGTTATAGATTTGAGCATTGGCGTGAGTGGAGAGAAAACATTCAAACGAATGGACAACGGGCAGCATGCCTTTTAGCGCGTAGCCTCCGGCCATGGAGGTCATATATTGCTCGGCAATTCCGACTTCCACATGCCGGTCGGGAAATGCCTTCGAATAAGACACGAGTCCGGTATCAAGCACCAAATCGGCGTCAAGAGCGACGATATCGGAGTGTTTCTGGGCAAGTTTTACAAGCTCGTCTCCATACGCCGAGACAAGTCTTTCGGCTCGAGGTGAGAGCGCCCGGCTTGGAAGCGGGATCTTCTGCTGAATCGAAATAGAGAGTCCTAAAGGACGCAGCGCTGATTCTAGATTACTGATGATTTCCTCGGCGGCTTTTTTGTAAAGCTCGGGCAAAGGAGCGCCGGAATGAAATTTATAGAACCCGTCGGAAGCAACTTTTTGCATGAATGACACCCCCTTTCCTTTCATTGTGTCAGCGATAATCACTTTTGGTTTTCCAATACTGTTTTTTGTTTTTTGAAAGACATTTTTTATTTCTCTCATATTATGCCCATCAATACGGAACACTTCCCAGCCGAACGCCTTAAATTTTGCCTCTAAATTTCCGAGGTCGCTCACATTTTTGACATAGGCATCCGATTGGATCTTGTTGAAATCAATTATAGCCGTGATTTCAGAGAATCCGTCGTTGGCAATCGGCTGGAGAGACTCCCAGTTTTGGCCTTCTTGCAGTTCCCCGTCGCCAAGTAGTACAAAAAGACGCCCGCTTTTTTTAGTAAGTCTCCGAGCGCCCGCCATACCGCGAGCTTTTGCCAGGCCCATTCCGAGAGATCCGGTGTTGGCGGCAACAAACGGTGTTTGAACATCGGGGTGTCCGGGCAACCCATTGATTCTTCGCAGGCGATGCGTAAAAGATTCTCCAATCTTTCCAATTCCTATCATGACAGCATATAAGCCGGGAGCGTCGTGTCCCTTTGATGAAAAATAAACATCGGAGTTTAGACGCGTATCGTCGTTGGGATGTTGCATTTCTTCAAGCCATAACCAAGTGACAATATCCATTGCGCTGAATGATGAACCGACATGCCCTGATCCAGCTTCCATAATCATAGACAAGGCATTCAAACGAAACACATTGGCGAGTACCGTTGCTCTCAAGATAGGGCTTTTGATTTTCTTTCGTAGACGAGATACTTCGGCGCGGGAAATATATGTGAGAGAATCACTTACCATAATCGTTTAAGACAGGAGGTAGATGCGGTCATAAATTTTTGTGGCCGGTTTGATAAAGCGAACGAGATTGATCATCCGACCATCACCATACTCCAAATAAATACTTCGGTACAAACCTAAAAGCGGCTCCATAATGGTATTAAAAATCTTGGCAGTAAATCGAGCTTTTAATTTTTCTCCCTTTAGAATTTCCGACTCTTTTAGACCGTAGTTAATTTCGAAATAATCTTTAAATTGTACCGCGATTTTTTTATTGGGAAAATAAGAGAGAAAACAATTTTCCACCAAGTTGGTATTGGCAAACAAGAGCAAAACATCTCGGGGATCTAATTTAAATTTCTTGATGGCCAAGATCGTTTTAAGGATGTCAATAAACCGACGCGGCCGCAACGAATACAAGCCGCGCGGGAAACTAACGATCTGGTCAAAGTAAGAACGGTAATCCGTTTCCCTGACTTTTAGCCAGCGATGATGCCGGGGTTGGATTAAATTAATTTGCTTGTCTGGAAAATTTTTCCTGATCAAATTAACAAAAGAAATATAGATCAGCAGCATCCCGGGATCGCCGACGATGAACCAAACATTTTTATGGCCCGTTAAATCGTGCGCTAAGTGGCCCTCCGAAACCGGATCGGGTTTGAGAATTTTGTGATTCTCAATGAGCGCTTGCTGGTAATCATTGATAAAAAACGAGGACGGCAACTGGTCAAAATAATCCTTGGCACTACCAATATCTTTACCAAGTGTCCCCTCAACACATTTGAGAAACGAGTAGGCGTTCAAACCCAAATTATAAGCAGACCAGACGGCCGTTGAAGCAATCGAGAAAACGTATTTGATTTCTCTCATATTCTTCCAAAAGAAAATTTCAGCAAGATCATTGTTTTCTTTTTTTACTATTTCGAATGAATACAAATTAAAATAAGAATGTTCGTCAGTCTCATTAGGATGCGGTTTGTAATATAACTTACACCCTCGACATTCTCGTCTGATATAATCAAGACACCGATTTGTTTGTTTGACATAAGCAACCTGATCCAGCGTCTTAGACATATTCTTAAAATCGTTACCCAGAAAAACCGCTATGTGAGCGTGTTGTTTTTCGGCTTCCGGGTTATTGAGCAAATAAAAATACGGGACCGGGTAATTAATTATTTTATTTGAGGCAGGGTCAGCTTTGGCCAAGAACATAAAGTTAACATCCCCTTAATTTTTTCCTGATCGGTAATTCACTATCATACACCCTTTTTTCGCCATCACCAAGGATATGCTGAACCGAGTGGACCTGCTTGTATAATTTATCCATCCCCTGCGGCTCGATACTTGAAGAATGGTCCGTACCCCACATCGTATGATCAAGCGTAATATGTCGTTCGACGACCATCGCTCCCAACACCACCGCCACGGTCGTGGAATCCAAGCCAAACTCATGCCCGCTATAACCGATGGTGCAGCCATAGCGCTCTTTCAGTTTAGGAATCAGCCGCAGATTCAATTCCGAGAGCTTGGCCGGATAAGAAGAATTGCAGTGCATTAAGACAAATTGGGAAGCGTGTCTCTCGAGCAGTCTCACCGCCCGGTCAACTTCGCCGAGCGTGCTCATCCCCGTCGAGAGGACGATTGGGATTTTAGTCTTGGCCGCGCGAGTCACTAATTGATCGTTAGTGAGAAGCGCCGAGGGAATTTTAATAAACGGCACCTCGTATTGCTTAATAAACTCGAGACTATCAAGATCCCAAACCGAGACCGACCAATCAATCGGCTTCATCCGACAATAAGCGTCAATGTGATCATAACTCTCTTTCGATAGTTCCATCTTGTGCTTATACTCAAGGTAGGTCATCATTCCCCACGGAGTTTCTTTAGGCATTTTCTTCTGCTGTTTCGGGACGGACTTATCGGGATTTTTCTTCTGAAACTTAACGCAATCCCACGAGCAAGCAAAAGCCGCGTCAATCAACCTTTTAGCGATCTGCAGATCGCCGTTGTGATTGATGCCGACCTCGGCAATCAAATAAGGTTTTTGTAAATTATTGAAATTTAACAAGTTTTGCCAAGTTTCGTTCTAGTCCTAGCATAGGTACTTCTTTCTGTCATGATTGACAAATTCCATAGATCTGCTTAGATGGTAAAGGATCAGGGGTCTTTATTCCTAGTCTTTTTGATACAACAAATCCATGCAAGATGTTCAAGAAAAGCTGAAAAATTTTAAAGTTTTGTTTCTCGACGCCGATGGCGTTTTCTTCGACGGACAGGAAACCCGTTCAACTTTATCAGACGGCACTGTTATTATCTCTAAATCGAGGGGCCATCAGGACGGGCAGGGTCTCTCCTTTTTGCGAGAAATCGGCATAAAAATAGTTTTTGTCTCCGGCGAGGGCGAGCCACTCGGCGGGATTGTCGATCGGTTTAACAATCTAACTTCAGCCAAAAGCGGTCGCTGGCCAAAAGTGGAATTGTTCACCAAACAGGGGGTCAAAGGGGCAAAGTTGGAAACAATTAAACAATGGCTCGCCGAAAATCATTTAACTTTTGCCGACAGTGTTTATATGGGTGATGACATCAACGACCGCGGCGCTATGCTCGCCATTAAAAATGAAGGGATCATCGTTTGTCCCGCCAATGCCACCAGAACCGTGAGGCCGCTAGCTCACATCATCACCAAGCGCCCTGGCGGGTTCGGGGCTATTCGAGAATTCGCGGAGATGGTCCTGGACGCCAGAGGAATTAACGAAAACGACTTCCCACCGGCTTGATAAAACAAAATACATCTATAGTAAGATCACTTGTCAGACGCTTCAGAAAATTTCTAAAGTCCAACTTTAGCGACCGCCCGATTGATTAAGACGGAGGAACTTCGAACTTTCCGTCCGCCAACACCAAAAATTACTTTGATTCCTAATCGCGCACAAGTTGCCAATTCCGGAATATTATTTTTCGTCCGATCGCCGCCGTTGCAAAAAATATCTGGTTTAATTTTCGCCAAGGTGTGACAAACAGTTCGATCCTCATCAATGGCGATCACACTTTTCCACACCCCGGCCAATCCAGTCATGATTTCCGCTCGATCTTTGGCCGGCATAAACAACATCGACCCCTTTAGTTTAACCTGATGATCATTATTAACAATCACAATTACTCGACCCAATTTGGCCGCCGCCTGCACCAGCCGAATATGCCCGACATGAATCGGATTAAAATAACCCGAGACACACACCAATTTAGCTTTTTTCATTATTTAAGGACTACCACGCCGTCCAGCCGCCATCGACGTAAAACTCGGCGCCGGTAACATAGGTTGACTTTTCATTCAGCAAGAAATCGAATACTGGCGGGACCTCGTCAAGATTCATTAAACGCTTCATTGGCGTATGGGCGGAATATTTGTTGACAAAACCCTGGTCATAAACCCGCCCGAGAACACCGCCTAGCACCACTGTATTCACCCGGATATCCGGAGCGTAGTAAGTCGCTAAATATTTGGACATAATCACCACCCCGGCTTTAGAAATGGAATAACCAATCGGTTTGGCAAAGTCGGTGTAAATCGTATGCTTGGGCGAAACTGACCCATAGAGCGAGCTGATATTGATAATTACTCCGGTCTTATTGTTTTTAATAAAATGGCGACAAACATTAAAAGCGCTGACGGTATTGACTTCCAGGTAGTCACGGAGTTCTTCAAGCGGCACATCCACGGGCTCAATCTTAGTGGCATCGGCCGCGGCAATGGGATTGTGAGCGTGACAGATGATGATGCCGTAGAGACTGTGGTTTTCCCTAAACCATTTTTCGACAAAAATCGGGTCGGTAAAATCATGACCCAACTTAAGATCCAACGATAAAACCTCATAGTTCCCTTTAAAATAAGAGACTAGATGACTACCAATCAAACCCTCACTACCGGTAATCACTAGTCGTTTTTTTTTATTAGTTATTTTAGATTGCGTCATACCAAAAGATTAACACACTGGCACAAGTAATGAAAGGCGGTGGCGTAGCAAAGCGATAAAAAAGCCTGAGAAAAAAGGCGCCGTGTTCGTTATGAATCGTGCGCCTTGTGTCAACATTTGATGTTGGCAGTATCTCCGTCGTAGGGTTTTACTCTAGATGGTCAATGTCTTTCATGCCGACAGGTTTTGACATTGATACCGCAGTGAAAATGACAAAGCCCACAATCAAGGACGTGACAACTATTGCAACCGCGCAACTCATGAGACGTTTCTCCTTTCGTGTTGATCTTATTTTGGGTCTTTCCGAAGAACCCATTCCGGGTTTATAACTAGCATGCTTAACTAAGATAGTCAATCTTGCTAGGATCAGCTGGTTTATATATAATGTGTTTGGATCGGTTCTTTGAGAATCTTCTCGATAAACAAGTTCTAGGAAAACAGAAAAGGAGGTGGCCAAAATGACCACATTAGCGATTGCTGAAGTTCCCCAGATAAGACGTGCAGTGAAAGTTCATCCAAGCCAAACCGTGGCTGGCATGAAATTCGGTGATTTGAATGGTCTAAGAATTCTCTTCATCAATATGCCTCTCCGCGAGTCGGCCAAGCCGAATAATCCCCCCCTGGGACCGGGCCTTCTGGCTGCCCGTGCTCGTCAGTATGGTGCCGAGGTCAGCATTCTTGATCTCAATGCTTACCGCATTCAGGATGAAGCGGCTCGTCTGATTGGTCAGATTAACGGCCGACATCTTACTTATCCCGAGACGGAAAGTCTCTTGGTCCGCCATATGAACGAGTACGGCGAACCACACATTATTGCCTTATCCGGCATGATCACGACCCTGCGTTGGCAAGAATGGACTGTAGCGACCTGCCGCCGTTTAGTCAGAGACGTTTTCATCATCTCGGGCGGTGGTTTAGCCACCGAAGTCAAGGAGGGGCTATTCAATTGGCTCCCCGACCTTGATTGCGTTGCTCACTCGGAAGGCGACGACATCATGCTCGTTCTCGCTCGTGATGTCCTCCAAAGCTTGCGCTTCGGTAAAAGTCTCGAGAATGTCTCGGAATGTCTCGGAACTATCGGCGGACGAAAACGTTTTCTTTATGGCGGTGATCGCCCTCTTGATCTTGATGGATTACCCTTCGCGGCTTGGGATTTACTCCACAGAGATGTAGATGGCAACCCCGTTCTTGAGTGGTATATCCAGACGCCAGTCTGGGGTCTAGCGGCCAATAACAGTTCGGCCACCCCCTTCACCATGAAGAGAAGTCTGACGACAATCTCCAGTCGCGGTTGCCCCTACGCCTGCGCTTTCTGCTATCGCGGGGCCCAAGGGGAACGCAATTACGGGATGCGTTCGCCAGAAAACTTAGTGGCCGAGGCGAGATGGCTGCAGGAAACTTACGGGATTGATTTCTTCGGTTTCGTTGATGACAATTTCGCTGTCGATGTTCGTCGAATCCGAGCTCTGGTGGAAGCATTCGGACCGCTCAATGGTCTACGTTGGGGCACTCATACCCGTCTCGATGAAGCGGCCGACGAACGAGCGGAACTCATGGCCAAAGCTGGATGCGTTTATATCGGTTTTGGGGCCGAGAGCGCCAGCGCTCGGGTGTTGGAGCGAATGAACAAAGGTGGTTTCATCCTCCGACCACGAGGAGTAAAAAGCAATGTCTTGCGGCGGATTGGCGATTTTAATTTCCCGGAGACGATGGTCAAAGGAATTGAGAACTGCCGCCGATTTGGCATTCACGCCAATTGCACCTGGATAATGGCCTATCCGGGAGAAACCCTCCAAGACCTCAAGATCAGTGCGGCCTTCATTCTCTGGCAAGAGAAACTGATGACCGAAGGATTAACTCCCGGCTCCCTGGCTTACGGGAACGCCCGCGCCGCCGTTAATCGGAAAATGTTTGTCGCTACGGCCTATCCGGGAACCGAAATGTTCAAGGACCCGGCCTGTCGACAAATCTTAATCGACGACTTCGGCATCGGCTTTCGAGCCGATGGAGAGCCAGTGGCTGATCAAGCGCTTCGGGATTATATCCTCGAGCTTGATGACGCCACCAAGGTGATGCACGGTCGAGACGGGCGGCCACTCAATTTCGGCGCCATGCCGGAAGCGGAGTTCCTAGAAGCCCGGGGTTACGTTGACTCCGGTCAGATCGAGAAAATTCTGGATATGCGTTAACCAATTACGCGTTGGTCCACGCCCCACGCCGCCCTTTCAACAAGAGCGGCGTTTTTTGAATTTTATTTCCCGAAAAATTTGATTGTTTTTTTGAGAGCGTTCATTTGCAAATTCATGTCCTTTTCAATTCCCTGATTGGCAGTGAACTGCATTAGTTTGGGCTGCAACTTCTCGGCTTGGGGGCATTTCACTCCCTTGAGATAACCTTTGAAGTATTTTGCTTGGTTGGGCAGGCCAGGAAAGAACGCGCCTCTCTCATGAATCAAGCGCATAATCGGTTCGTTGTAAACCAAGGCCCAAGCGGCATAAATGCCGTCGCCGCCAAACTCCATAAACTTTTTCCGAAATTCATACCAACTTACCCCTTTTCCCCTCTCCCCCTCGTAACGGGCGGCGAAAGTATAGTAAGAATTCACATAACCCTTAGGTCCATACTGCGGAATCAGCCAATCGCAATCCCCTATTGCTTCAAGATATTTGGAGGCAATTTGCTGACGCTTTTTAACCAAGAAATTAATCTGTTCAACTTGGGCCAAGCCAACGGCGCCGGCAATGGCCGACAAACGATAGTTGTAACCAAAAGTGTCATGCCGAAGATATTTGGGATCTTGAAAGACCGATTTATCCTTCTTCACCTGACCGTGCTCTGCTCGAAGACTTTTAAACCCCATCCCGCCAAACTTGCGCATTCGCTCGGCTAAAATCTCGTTGTTGGTGATTAAAATACCGCCATCGCCGGTAGAAATGTGCTTGGAATTTTCCAGACTGAAACTACCCACATCGCCGATCGTGCCGCCGTAACGACCAAGATTATCGGTACCCAAAAAACACTGGGCGCAATCCTCGACCACATACAATTTATGTTTCTTGGCGATTTTCACAATCGCCGCCATGTCGCACACTTGCCCGTAAAGATGCACCGGCATAATTGCTTTGGTTTTTGGGGTGATCTTGCGTTCCACATCTTTTGGATCAATCAGGAAGGTGTCCGGATTCACATCGGCAAACACCGGCCGGGCGCCAGCCTGAATAACGGCATAACCGCACATCACCACGGTGAGCGCCGGTACAATCACTTCGTCACCAGGACCAACTCCAAAGGCCATCAGCGCCTGGTGAAGTGTGGCCGTACCAGAATTTGAGGTTATAGCGTACCTAGATCCAAAACGTTTGGCGAAAGCCTGCTCAAACCGCTGATTCATCGTGCCGATGGTTGAACTACCGAATCCAGAATCAAGAACTTCTTTTACATACTTCAACTCATTGCCTCGGAAACGCCAACTATTACTATGTTTGATTTTCATATCTAAACTTTAACTTTTTTACTGGCTCGCATCAACTCGCGCTTAGCTAAATAGTCCTGATGGCGGAAAAGATTAATTTGGGCAATCTCTGGTTTATCGTTTAATAACTTCATAATTTTTCGCAAAGGAACATCATTAACACCGGTCCCCAATTCGTCAAAAACCCGACGGAAAAAATCAAGGTCTTCTTGATAATCCAAGGTTAGGCGCGCGTGATCATTAAAAAAGATTGGATCGTTAACTCTCAATTCTCGAATTTTAAATAGTTTGGAGTCTGAAAAATAAATCTCGTACATTTCGGTATCGTCCGTATCTTTCAGCTCGCACGCCTTTTTAATGGCTGGGGCACTAATAATAAAATCAAGAGCACCTGGCACTAAACCGGCGGGCGGCTTTAAAAAATCGCATGGTTCGGCAATCATTTGACGGATGGCCGACTCGTTGATTTCCGGATCGCAAAATAGATCATCTCCGTCAAACAAAACCGCATAATCAGCCCCAAATTTTAGCGCCGCGTCCCGGTAACGTCCAAGTTTATCCTTAAGACTGCCTTTGAAACAGAGCACCCCTTTCTCACGGGCAATTATTTCTAGTATTTCATCTTCTGATTCAGTCGAGGTGCAAACAACCACTCCCGCGGTTCTCTTTATTAACTTGGCTCGATCGATTACGTGTTCTATCACCCGCCGACCATTAATCGGCAAAAGACACTTTTGGGGTAAGCGGCTAGAACTGGTTCGGACAGTGATAAAAACGAAAAATTTCATGGCTGATTCTTTTTCTCATTATTGAGCCAAGGTTCGCCAACTAAAATTACCCCAGGATGGCCTGGAAATTTCCTTCTCTCGTTTTTGATCTGAATGGGAATTAAAACCTCAAGAGTTTGGTCTTGAAAAATGTATACGGTTAAGAAATACTGCCCCTTGTTTAAAGAAAAACCCGATCCGGATGGAAAACTAAAGGTTGAGGAGTGAGAACCTTTGTTTCGACTAACCATTAAATTTGGGTTTTTATCCGTATCTCTGGAATAAAAAACGAGATTGCCTTGTTCGTTGACACACTGAAGAACTAGCCAGAAAGTTGATCCATTTTCTGAAACATCATAATCCACTTCGACGAAAAAAGGTTCACCGGCCTCAAAATCGGTTTTGGGAAAACCGCTCGAGTTTTTCATCACCACTTTTCGAATTTGGTATTTCTTATTTGGAATCGCCGGGAATTCAAATATCGCTTTCTTTTCTAAAAACAGCTGGCGATCAAGATACTCGGTTACCACTTCACCGGTCGGACCAACCATTTTAATTTCACCTCGTTCCAGGTAAATGGTTCGATCACAAAGACTTTGCACCGCATCGAGATTGTGACTGACAAAGAGAATCGTGCGTCTGTCTCTCTTGGCCACTTCATGAATTTTCTGCAAACACTTTTTCTGGAAACTAATATCGCCGACCGCCAAAACTTCATCGATGAGTAAAATGTCCGGCTCCATATGGGCCGCCACCGAAAAAGCCAGCCGCACATGCATTCCCGATGAGTAACGTTTAACTGGAACATCAAGAAATTTTTCGATCTCGGCAAATTTTACAATATCATCAAACTTGGCAATAATTTCTTTTCTTTTCATCCCTAGAATCGCTCCGCTGAAAAATATATTCTCCCGACCAGTTAATTCCGGATGGAAACCGGTGCCCACTTCAAGCAAAGAGGAAATTTTCCCACGAATAATTACTTCTCCGGAAGTCGGATCGGTAATCCGATTTAATATCTTGAGCAAAGTTGATTTGCCAGCCCCATTGGGGCCAATTAGGCCAACAATTTCCCCTTCTTGAATATTGATACTGACATTTTTGAGCGCCCAAAAAACGTCTTTTTTTTCATAGCCAATCAGTTTTTTGGTTCGGCTTTTGATAAAACTAAATGGCGAACGCAAAATATTCATCAACACATCCCGCAAGGCCATATAATACTCATTCGATAGATTAATCGAATAGGATTTGGAAATATTTTTGATCTCAATAATGGTATTCATAAAAAATTATATGAGATCAGCAAAATATTTTTCTGTTTTCTTGAAATAAATTAAACCAAGAATAAAAATTGTCACGGAGACAAGTGCTGATAAAAATAAAAGAAACCAATTGATTGGTTGACCGCCAAATAGAGCCGCTCGCATGGCTTTGATCACGCCAGTCATTGGATTGGTTGCGAGAAGCCACGAGAAATTACCAAGAATGCTTGGGGGATAAATAACGGGTGTCAAAAACATCAAAATCTGAACGAAAAAAGGTAAAATGTATTTGATATCGCGATATTTTACGTTAAGCGAGGCTAGAAACAGGCCGAGGCCAACGGCAAAAATACAGGTAATTAACACCAACAAAGGTATAATTATCAACCCGATAAGATTTGGCACAAAATTATAATAAACCATCAGACCGACCAAAATTAGGGAGGCAATAAAGAAATCGACGAGATTGGAAAAAAGTGATGAGATCGGGAGAATTAATCTTGGGAAATAAACTTTGGTTAATAAATTCTGCTGACTCACCAAACTATTGCTCGCCTGAAGCAAAGTGGCAGAAAATAGTTGCCAGAGCAAAAGACCGGCAAAGACGAAGACCGGGTACGGAATATTGTCAGATGGTATTTTCCCAAATTTGCCGAAAAAGATCGTGAACACCACCATCGTGATAAACGGCTGGAAAAGCGCCCACAAGATTCCCAAGACTGTTTGTTTATAACGAATCTTCAAATCTCGCCAAGTGAAAAAAAAGAGCAGCTCTTGATTAGACCAAAACTCTCGAAAATCATTCCACGATAGAGCTTTCTTAGACTGGATAATAGTAATCATACGAGACTTGATTCTAGCAGAAACATGCTAAAATGGCTAAACCCTTCTAAGATCAGCGAGATCTGATTTGACCATCATTTCCACTAGGTCTTCAAAATTAACTTTTGGTCTCCATTTGATAACTTGTTCTGCCTTACGAATATCTCCCACTTTGAAGTACCTCTCCGTCGGTCTATAAAAATCGGGAACAACTTCCACCGTTTTATTGCCGACCTCATCGACAGCATAGGCGTTTGCTCCCTCACCTTGCCAAGTCAGCTTAATATCAAAAACTTTAGCCACTAAGTTGATCCAATCTTTAATCGAATGAATTTTACCGGTAGCAATAACCAAATCCTCTGGTTTATCTAATTGCAACATCCGCCACATCGCCGAAACATAATCACCGGCAAACCCCCAGTCGCGGCACATCTCCAGATTGCCAATTTGTAAACATTTTTCTCGGCCAAGTTTTATTTTCGTGAGAGTTTTAACAATTTTCCGGCCAACACCCTTCTCTGATCGTCTGGGAGATTCGTGAGTAAATAATATCGCCGAGCAAGCGAAGGCATTCCCCTTTTCTCTTAAACCGGCAATGAAATCACGATCCGCCATCAGCTTGGCTTTGGCGTAAGGATTCTTGGTCTCCCAATCACGCGCGGAATTTTCATCTAATGGAGACAGGGAAGCAAGAAATACATCGCTTGAAGAGGCCTGCAAGAAGCGAACATTTTTATTTATCTTCAGAGACTCGTTGAGTAAAATTCCAACGCTGCGATAATTAATATCCAAGGTTTTTTCGGGGAAAGCAAACGCGGTTTTGTGATCGGATACTCCCCCCAGATTATAAACTTCATCGGGCTTTGATTCGGCTACGGCAACTCTTAACGAATCATGAACCCCGAGATCACCGGTAAGTATAGTAACCCCTCGGGGAACATTTTTTTGAGAAGAACCAGCCCTGGCCAAACCAAAGACTTCATATTCTTTAGAAATAAGCAATTCGGCCAGGTATGAGCCGTCTTGACCAGTAATGCCAGTAACCAAAGCTCTTTTCATCATTTTTAATTCTAGCTTGTCTGGTCTGGAACACGATATTGACAAGAAAACTCTATTGTGCTAACCTAGAGGCAAGGATCGCAGTGTATGGTCCAATAGTTGTTTTGTCATTTGAAAACTGAAAAGGAAAGGGTCAAGAAATGCCTACATCACTGACAATTGCCGAACAAACGGAACTGACACGGCTATTGGGGATTGTTGCCAACAAAGACGGAGGGTTTATCCCCGACCCGGCCTATCGGCCCATGCACAAGCTCGTGCCTTGGCCAGCCGTGGAAGTCCTGATTCACAATGAGAATGGGAGGTTTGTTCTGACCTATCGGGATGATGAGTTTAAGGGCTGGCACATCCCGGGGGGCTACATGAAGCCCAACGAGAGTTACCAGGGCGCTTGCAACCGCCATGTCCGCAAGGAAAAGATTGCGGAGGCGGTTACTAATCTCCAGCTCATCGCCACCCATGTTTGGCGGGCGGGGGAACATCCTTACAGTTACCCAATTTCGCTCATTATTGCTTGCAAGGCAGTTGGTGAAGTTGCAGAGCGAGATGACCTCAAGTGGTTCGAGGAAATACCGCAGGACATCATCCCCCAGCAACACCCTGAGTTCCTGGCTCATTTCCAAAAATGGTTTAAGGGCGATCAAGAATCGGCGGCGATTCTTTAAGCCGAACTCCCACCAGGACAACAAGCGACGAGACCAAAAATCTCGCCGCTTTTTTTAACTTTAGATTATCTTTACCTCTGGTAAAGGAACAATGAATTTAGTCCCTCCAGCCACAAGTTCAGCTTCTCTTTTAATAAAAGCCGTCACGAAACTGTAAGGCAAGGCCAGTAAGTAGTCCGGCTTTGCCGCTCGCATCTCCTCTTCACTCTTAATTGGGATATCCGAACCAATAATGTATTTGCCTATTTTGAAAGGATTGGAATCGGCGGCGGCGGCAATTTCTTTGTGTCCCAAACCGCAATATTGCAAGATGGTGTTGCCCTTAGTCGAAGCGCCGTAGACCCAAATGGTTTTCCTCTCGGCCTTAATCTTTCGACACAGATCGCGAAGATCGTTGCGCGTTTTCTCAATTCGGTTCATAAAGTTCTGATAGGTAGCCAGAACAAACAATCCCTCGACCAATTCCTTATCCAAAATTGAACGATAGCGTTCGGTGGGAGTAAACTTTTTGTTCTTTTTTTTCTTCACAAAAATTCGGAAGCTCCCGCCGTAGACATCATTCTCGGCGCAGTCGAAAATCTCAAGACCGACCTGATCCATAATCCACTTAACGTGCTGGGTGGCATAATAACCGGCATGTTCATGGACAATGTTATCGTACATATTGGTTCGAATCATCGCCGGCAGATAGGCCATTTGAATAATCCACGCACCTTCATTATCTAAACATTCCGCCACTTCTCGCGAGAATTTCAAGGGATCATTCAAATGATAAAACATCGCAACACTAAAGATAAGTTTGGCCTTCTTTTTTGAAACCGACCTGAATGCTGATTTGGTGAAAAAATCATTGACAAAAACATAGTTAGAAAAATCAATCAAAGGTGATATATTTTTCGCAGGATCAATGTTGACAAGTTTTAGTGACTTATCTTTGAAAAAAGAGAGGAGTGTCCCATCGTTGCCGCCAATATCTAGGATGACATCGCCCCTTTTTACATTATCAAATACTTGTCCGCTTTCAAATACGTCTTGCAAAATCCGAGCCATCGACGAATTCGTAGAACTGGTATAAGGATAGGCATCATACATCGAGGTTAGATCTAGATAATGTCCGAGTTGAATTAGACCGCAAGTCTTCCCATCTTTCTTTTTGGAACATACAACAAGATTGAGGGGGTATTTAATGGCTGTTTTACGATATTCAAGGTTTTCAGGAAATACCGACGATAGGTATTGTTCACCAATATCAATACTCGGAATCAATTCGGTGTTCTCGCAGACACGACATTTTTTTATCTTGGAAATAGAAAATGGCATAGCAAGATTATCTCTCCCAACTGTTTAAAAAGTCAAGAACGTCTCGAGCCTCGGGAAAATCCGGCTCCGGAGATTTAATTTCTTGGTGATCAACCGCTCCTTCAAATTCGACGTTAGAATTAAGATGTTCCGCCACTTCTTGAAGAGTAATTGAATCACGAGCACCAACTTCAACAATTCCTTGGCGATTCAAATTTGAAGAAATCCAGTGAGTGACAAAATCAAGTGGTGCAAAACAATACTGACTCTCGCCAGCCACAAAGACTTTTTTTCCTTCGATAATGTCTACGAGCACTCCTTTTTTGAGTTCTGGGCTATACATGGGTCCGAGACGAACAATCAGATTATCGCCAAAATCACACAGTTTTTCGGCCGCCGCCTTATGACGTCCATAAACGGTATCGAGTTGAGACCGCGCCGACACCGTGCTCATTTGCACAAACTTTTTAAACTGCCAGCCATAAAGAAGGTTCGCTGTTTTCTCAACGGTCTCGATAAAATCTTGACCCGGATTATTTTTTGCCCAAAATCGAGCGGCTGGCATGGCTGAATTGATAAGAATATCAAAGGATCGTTTCTGTATTTCAGTGTGATTCTCTCGAGTAACATCGGCAACCGCGTATTGTGACAAACGCGAAAGTGCCTCACATAGCGCCTTGCCAACATACCCCTTTGCCCCAATCACCGCGACTGATAGCATAGATTATTTCTTTACTGAACCGGCCGGGCCAAGATTATGGAGATACTCAACTCTAACAATTGGCGGGTTGCAATCGTCCCATCTCTTGGAGAGTAAGGCGACAGCGGTCACCGCCGTGATGGCGTGGAAAGCGTGAGACACTCCGATCGGCGTTCGCACGCACGAGCCGCGGCTCATATGGATATGTTCCTCCGGGGCATCTTTGGAGTCCCTAGTAACCATAACTCCTGATCCCTCGACAACCAAAAAATACTCATTGAACTCGGGATGATAATGATGGCCCCGACTCTTCCCGGGCAAGAAATATAAGATGTTAAACTCCACCAGCGGATCCTTGGGTAGCCAAGTGAAAATCCCGCCGCGACCGTCACGGACAGTTTCCAGATTGCAAGCCGGATGCAAAACTTCGATTTTCATGTGACTAAGTATATGTTTGACAACCCCAAACGTCAAGACGATTTTTATATCTTCGCGTGTGCGTCACCCAGTACCACTTGCGCGTTGATATTACTCCACATGGCGGGAGCGGCATAACGCTCTTCAAAAGTAGCCTCGCTTGAGATCATACGCTTGAGATTTTTGAACATCGCGTTTTTGGAACGCTGATCAGCTTCAGCCGCTGTGTGGTCTTTGATGATACTTGAAACAACAAGGTTAGAACTCTCCATAAATAAACGCACCATGTGGCAAGTACCCCATATACTAGACACAGTTGTGCGGCAAGATTGAGCGACTGATAGACGGTGAGCTACAATCAAGTGGTAATAATTAACCCATTATCACCATGTCTAAAAG
>Ga0209541_10003635_pt1 | contig 28111 bp, 28 predicted proteins | sample RifCSPlowO2_01_FD_184027 | JGI IMG/M metagenome (GOLD analysis project Ga0209541, IMG submission 184027) | Groundwater microbial communities from Rifle, Colorado - Rifle CSP2_plank lowO2_0.1 (SPAdes) (version 2) | ecosystem: Environmental > Aquatic > Deep subsurface > Groundwater | place... | reverse complement strand
AATTTTCTTAAAGACTTAAGCACTTTTTTCACCTCCTCAAGTCCTTTAATTCTACTAAAGATTGGGTAAGCCTTGGCGTAATGATCCATAGTTACGAAATGTCTAAAATGTTTCGTAACTTATTCAGATTTGATGATACAATATAAGAATATGAAATATTTAATTACCGGCGGGCTTGGACTAATAGGATCTTCTATTGCTCAGTCACTTAACGGTGAAGTAACAATACTATCGCGCTCTCCCACTCATCTTGATAGACTGAAAAAGAAAGATTTAAAGTTAATCATAAAAGATCTTAAAGATTTAGAAAGAAGCGATATAGAGGAAGTCGATGTTATTTATCATGCAGCAAGCACTGTAGATAATTACAACGTACTTACAAATCCCTATATAGATGTCGAAACAAATATTTCATCAACAATAAGACTACTTGAATTATGTAAAAACCTACCAAAAAAACCTAAAATAATTTATTTTTCTACTTTCTTCGTGTACGGCAATGAATATGATCGAACACATAATCCACTAAACGAGGAGTCAAAAACCGAACCATTAGCCATATACCCCGCAACAAAACTATGTACGGAAAGTATAATAAAGCTTTATTCACGTCTTTACAAAATTCCCTATCTTATCTGCCGGTTAACCAATGTATATGACGAGAACGAAGACTTCAATAATAAAAAAAAGGGCGGACTCAATTTCATAATTATGCAGGCAGTAAAAGGAAAACTTTTATCGGTTTACAAAGGGGGTAATTTCCTTAGAGACTATATTTATCTGGATGATGTAATTAGCGCTTTAAAATTTTTGGAAGAAAAAAATATTGCAAATGATACCTATCTAATCGGATTTGGAAAAGCTGTTCTTTTTAAAGATATGATTGATTATCTTCACGAAATTACAGGAAAAAAATCACAAGTTACCGAAATCGACCCACCGGAATTTCACAATGCAGTAGGTATCACAGACTTTGTCGCTGATACCTCAAAAATAAACTCTTTGGGTTGGAACGCGAAAATAGATTATAAAGAAGGAATAAAAAGAATTGTTGAAAGATATAAAAAACTAAAATGAAAAAATTACCGCTTAGTGAGTTTTTAAATATTTACGGTAAAGTTCCAAGACTTTGTGTAGAAATTGTTGTTGAACAAAGACAAGGTATCCTTTTAACATTAAGAGATATTCCTCCAGGAAAAGGTCTATGGCATTTTCCAGGCGGGAGTGTTTTGTACGATGAATCCGTCTTTGATGCAGCTCACCGTATAGCAAAAGAGGAATTGGGAGTAGAAATTCATATCAATAAATTCCTCGGATTTACAGACTGGTATAAAAGTAAAAATGCTGTTGGCCACAGTGTTTCCCTATTATTTTCTGCGAAAATTACCAAAGGTGAAATAAAGACTAATTTTCAAGCAATAGAAGCAAAGTTTTTTAAAACCCTTCCTCAAAACATCATGAAAGAAAATAAAAAGTTCATAGATAAATATAAACCCCTTGCTGCCTACCAGTAGGTTATGAAAAATTATCTATTTTTTGTTTTTTATATACTCTTTAGGCCTTCATTGTTTTTTTTATTCCTAAAACACGTGCATATCCCTGCCTATCTGCAATATGAATGGCTAAAAATATTTAAGCAATATAATATAAAAACGGTTATCGATGTTGGCGCTAATCGAGGTTATGTATCAAAAGCTCTCCATTATTTATTACCAAATGCTATAATTTATGCTTTTGAACCGATAATAGAAGAATTGGAATACGCAAAAGAAAATATAAGGTCAGAAAAACTGGTGCCAGTCAATATGGCGCTAAGTAATAAAAAGGGGGATTCTACTTTCTATATAAATGATTATTCTCCAGCTTCTTCATTTATGCCTCTCTCCTCTAGTTATAAAAAAGAAGCAAAACATCTAGGAAGAACAAAAAAAATAAATGTTTTGACAACTACGCTTGATGATTTTTTCAAAAATAAATTACTAGAAAAAAATATATTTTTAAAAATAGATACACAAGGAAGCGAAAAATTAATACTTACCGGAGGTAAAAAAACGTTAAAAAAAATCTTAATAGTTGAAATAGAAACATCCTTTCGAGAACAATATAAAAACCAATGTTATTTTGAAGATATATACGCTTTTCTTATATTAATGAATTATGTATATATAGGAAATATTTCCCTATCTCAATTTTATCCTTTATTTAATCTGCCATATTCGGAAAATTCAGTATTTGTCAATAAAAATCTCTTATCCGCTAAGACATTTTAATTACTTCTTAAAAAAAACAATAATATTTGTGGCTCCATAGCGCCTATTTTCTCCTTTTTTGTCAATTTTTTCTAATAGTTGGTCTAATATATTCGTTCTTATAATTCGCGATATTAAGAAACCTAAAAATTTTAGGATGTGACCACTATACATATGTTTTATAATTTTAAGCCTGAACTTTCTTTTTAAATCCTGCAAAGTATATCTTCTTAGATGGCCAATATGCCTATCGTATATAAACGAGAGCGGAATGAAAAATGGAAATACAAATCTATAGCTTATTGGAGCTGCTATCATCATTTTTCCTCCAGGTTTTAGAATACGATTCCATTCATTTATTGCTTTATAATCATCTGGAATATGCTCCAGTACCGCTATTGAAACAATATAATCTACGCTGTTGTCTTTTAGGGAAATATTTTCTGCCTTGCATTCTATAAGTTTTAAATTTCGTAACTTAAATTGTTTTTTATACTCTGCTGCATTTATAAGCGATTCTCTACTTAAATCGCATGCAATCACATTCATACCAAGCTTTGCCATCTCAATAGCCACATATCCACTTCCAGTTCCAATATCAATCAATGTTTTATTTTTAAAATTTTTGTCTAATAAGTATTTTTTCAGCCGATCAATATAAGTCAACATCCACGGATCAAGTTTGTATTGCTTAATTCTTGAAAATTCCTTTCCAAAATAGGAAATTTGATGCTTATACTGTTCTTGTTTCTTTCTATAGTTTACGGCCATAATAACCCAATGCTCCAGCAATAAGTTCTAATGATAACATATAAATCATTGCAAGAGAAAGAAAGGGATGGGCAATAATTTTGTCTGTTTTTTTATAAAATGCTTTCCTCAGGAAAAAAATAGTTTGGGGAGAAACAGAAGAAATTTTATTTTTAGATAGATATACCCTCGTTTTTTTCCCATAATAATATTTTTTTTTCATAAGTTTCCAAAGACTTAGCTGTTCCTCATTGTGGTAAATGAGACTCTCTGCTGTCGCAATTCCATACTTTTTTTGTACGCGCATGGATAAATCCCAATCCTCAGGACCTGTTATGTTCTCATCAAACCCAGAAAGCTTAAGGAACACCGATTTATCAAAAAATCTGGCTGCGTCAGTTATGTCGTATCCTACATAAAAGCTTCGCTCAAAGGCCTTAACTTTTGCCCAAAAACCAATTCCTACCGATTTTTCAGGAATTATGATTCCTCCAACGCCTAAATTTTGAACTTTTTTAACACACTCTTCTATAACTCCAGGCAAAAGCTCCATATCCGCATCAAGAAACAACAAATATTTACCTTTTGCTTTTTTGGCGCCGTAATTTCTTTGCGACGATCTTTCCGGTCCTTTTGTAAAAACGTACTTCGTATACTTTTTGGCAATTTCTACAGTTTTGTCAATAGATGAATTATCAACAATGATTGTTTCAATTGGGGAGTAACTTTGTTTTTTTATACTTTTTAACAAATCCTCAATTACCAATTCCTCATTTTTCGTGGTTATAACGACCGTTACTAGCGAATTTTTCATAAATCTTTCCATTGACTTGTCTTTAGAGTATAATTATACTCGACTTTACGCAAAAATTACAGCTTAACTAAATGAAACTTCTTGACACTATAATATCAGTAATTCTGATTACTCAAAACGACGAAGACATTATTCAGGAACGGATAAAAGAAATAAACAAAGAATTAAAGAAGCTTCACGCAAGCTACGAAATAGTAATAGTTGACAATAATTCAACCGACCAAACAGTAGAAAAGTTACACTCACTTCACAAAACCGTTCCGCATACCAGAATGCTCGTACTTTCTAAGGAATACGATACGGAGATAGCTCTAACAGCCGGGCTTGATAACTGCGTAGGTGATTATGTTATCTTATTTAATATATACACTGACCCACCGGAAGTTGTACCGACAATCATAAGCCGCTTATTGGAAAACTATGATATTGTAATTGGAGAAAGCAAATACGATATTATAAAACGAAGCTTCTTAAGTAAAATTTTCCTAAAAGTGATTGAAAAATTATCTACCCATGCTCTTTCTTACCGCACAAATTACCTAACTGCCCTTAGCAGAAAGGCTATTAATTCTATAATAAGAACGAGAAGAAAAAGCAGAAATTTTAATTACATCCATTACCTAATAGGTTATAAGAAGTCTGTGCTTGTCTATAAACCAATTAAAAAATTCTATTACAAGCTGAAAAAAGAAAATTTCTTCGAACTTTTTTTTGCCGTGACTGATATTATTATTTCGAATTCTTTTAGGCCCATTCGGATGCTAACATTTCTTGGCATGGCAGCAAGCTTGTTTTTCTTACTCTATGTATTTTTCATAACGTTACTTGCTATATTTTTTGACACCCGCGTTGCTCCCCAAGGATGGATAAGCCTGGCGACTGTTTTAGGATCAATGTTTTTTTTGCTTTTTTCTTTACTCACACTTATTTCGGAATACCTCATTAGAGTTCTTAATGAAGCAAGAAACGAGCCCTTCTACTTTATTGCGGATGAAATAGACAGATCAATTATTTTACCTAAAAAAAATCGCCGGAATATTGCATAAGAATTAAAAGGAACATATATGAAAGCACTTATTGGAAGCACAGGGTTTATTGGCGGAAATATTTTATCCCAAACAAACTTCAATGATTTATACAATTCCAAAAACATAGAATCTATAAGAGGGAAAAATTATGATCTCATTGTAAGCGCCGGCACATCAAGTTTAAGGTGGAAGGCTAATTTAGAACCCCAAAAAGATTTAGACGCGATTAAAAAACTCACAGGATGCCTAAAAGATGTCAAAGCATCGCATTTCATTTTGATATCAACAGCTGATGTCTATCCAATGCCTGTCGGAGTTGACGAAGATACCCCTATTGATCCAAATAGTGGTAATGTATATGGAAAAAACAGATATTATCTTGAAAAGTTTATTGAAAAACATTTCAAAAACTTTACATTCATACGGCTTCCTCAAACATTTGGAAAAGGGCTTAAAAAAAACTTTATTTTTGACCTTATTCATAATAACACGCTTGATTTTACTCACAAAGATAGCTTATTCCAAAGTTACAATCTTGATAATATTTGGAAAGACATTACTATTACCAGAGAGCACAATGTATCTGTAATTAATTTTGCAGTTGAGCCAATATCCGCGAAAGAAATAGCTTTTCATGCTTTAGGTATTGACTTTTCTACGATTACAAAAAATCCGCCCCTTCACTATGATTTTCACACAAAATACGGAGCAATTTTTGGATCAAAGGATCAATATATTTATCATAAAAAACAAGTCTTAGATGAAATAAAAAACTTTATACTTTCCGAAAAACAAAGACAATGAATATTGCCATTTCAAATATAGCTTGGGAAAAATCAGAAGATAAAACTGTTCTTTCTATTCTTAAAAAACATCATATAAAAGGCATAGAAATAGCGCCTACCAAGATATGGGAAAATCCAATTAAAGTAGAAAATAAATCTATCAAAAAGTATAAGGAGTATTGGATGAAAAATGGTATATCTTTTGTCGCAATGCAGTCAATTCTTTTTGCACACCCAGAGTTCACATTATTTGATACGAAAGAAGTTAGAGAAAAAACCTTACAATATATTGTTAAAATGATCAACTTAGCACAACGATTGGGTATTAAGGCTATGGTCTTTGGCTCTCCAAAAAACCGAGCTATTAAGAATCTTTCAAACTCTGAAGTGTTTGAAATTGCGTGCGAATTTTTCTCAAAAATCGCAGACTCCGCTAAACAACAGGATGTATATTTTTGTATCGAACCAAATCCGCCTTCTTACGGAACAAATTTTATTAATAACACAAAAGAGGCAGTTGATCTTATTAAGACTGTTAATCACCCCAATTTTAGACTCCATTTAGACTCGGGTGCGCTTGCGCTAAATGAGGAGAATTACGAAGACAGCATCAAAAAAGGATTTCCGTATCTAATGCATTTCCATATCAGCCAACCCTACCTTGCTCATGTTGGCAAAGGTATTGTTGACCATAAAAAGATTGCAGAAATACTTAAAAATTTACACTACGATAAGTGGGTTTCTATAGAAATGCTGAACAAAAGAGCAAAAAACAGCGCCGATACTATAGATAAAACACTTAAATTTGTTACGTCTTTGTACAAATAATTATGACAAGCATTAATAATAAAGACTGGGAATTGCCAAACTTTGATATTATCGAGTTTGGTCCCAAAAAAACAAAGTATTGCGTAGGTATTCCGGTTATTAACGAAGGAGAAAAATTTAAAAAACAAATAATTGAAATGAAAAAATATTCTCACCTTGCGGATATAGTAATTTTTGATGGAGGAAGTACCGATGGATCAACCAACCAAGGATTCTTAAAGAAAAATAGCGCGCGAACTCTTCTTATGTTAAAAGGTTTTGGCAAACAAGGAACCCAGCTTCGCATGGGATTATCCTACGCGATAAAACAAGGGTATGAAGGCGTAATTACAGTGGACGGTAATGGAAAAGACGATGTAAAAGCAATTCCGCAATTCATCAAATCTCTTGACGACGGATTCGATTACACGCAAGGATCCAGATTTATTAAAGGAGGAAAAGCCATACATACACCGCTTATTCGTTTTTTTGCGATACGCTTTGTTCATGCTCCAATCATAAGTCTTGGCGCCAAACATTGGTACACAGATACGACAAATGGTTTCAGAGCATATAGCAAGAAATATCTTCTTAGCCCAAATGTAAAACCATTTAGGAATATTTTTGTTAAATACGAACTTTATCTTTATTTATCAATTAGAGCTAACAGGCTTGGGTTTAAAACCAAAGAAATTCCGGTAACAAGGGGTTATCCCAAAGGAACTGTGCCAACAAAAATTCACGGACTAAAAAGCTATTTTGATTTTCTATCAACAACAATCAAAACCGCCCTAGGTTACTACAACCCTTAGTCTACTTCATCTAAAATATCATAAATGTTATCGATTTTGCCTCCCATGACAATATGGAAATTTTTGTACCCATAGTCTTTTTTGTATAGTATGGGTCTTCTATCGCTAACTTCATCTTGCAATAAAATTGTTTTTGTCTCATACAATGAATCTACATACTTTACTTCTTTTAAGATAGGCATATAACGCTGTGCGTCTTTAATCATAAAAGGAAATTTTGATTTTGGTTTTAGTTTTTTTCGCAAAGTCCCAACCCCAAACCATGACTCATGCGGCGTATAACGGACATGATGAATCGTGTGAAGTTTTCTGTCCGGAAAAGGCATAATAGAAAAAAATGGACCATCCATTATTGTTACTCCAAACTTTTTTAGCATATCAGGCATTTTTATAAGAGGCATTTCTGTAAGCTCGTGCTTAAACTCAATAAGAGGTAATTTTGAATTTTTAAGAATAGTATTAATTTGTGAATACGCGCAATTATAAACAGTCTTACCTGTTACAGTTTTTCCGCTTTTAAATTGAATTGCCAATGTGCCTTTTGTTGTTCTGTGAACAGCAACTGATTCTTCACCAAGCATTACATTAACTTTAAGCTCGCGCAATTTCTCTTTTAATTGTTTTCTAACATTTACAGCGTTAAAAACCATTTCCTCAACCAAAAATATCTCTTCTATAAGAACATCGTTAAACAGCTTTTTAATTCTTGAAGTTGCCGAAGCAATAGGAATATCGATCTGTTTGCAAAATTTTACAAATTGTTGGGCTGTTGTTTTTGAATTATTCTTAGCAATCGCGTATGTCATAAGAAAACTGTCATCTATTGATTTCTTGAATTCTCTGGCGAATTTTTTATAATTTTCATGAGAACGAAGAGCTGTAATGAAACTGCGGGGATAGTGGTAACCATTATGTACACGCGCTTGATTGTTATAAGATGCTTTAGTTAATATGTCTTCTTCCTTTTCGACAAGAAGAACTTTATTGAAATATTTTCTAAGATGTAAAGCCAGCATGCATCCGTAGAACCCCCCTCCAATAATAACTGCGTCAAAAGTTAAATTACTATTGTTAATCATCACACCTTTCGCATTATATCACGGTAATAAACATCTAACTTACCGAATAGAATTTTAAACAAACGTATGATAATATACAAAAAGGTTATCGTGATAAAAAAAACAAAAAAATCCTTATTACTTAAAAAAATCTCCCAATGGACAAGAAGTATTATTGGCAATAATAAACTTCTTTCATTTGTAATTCTTGTCGCCCTTTCCGTACGGCTGTTGGGTCTTTTACCAAATGAATATCACGAAGACGAACCGTATGTAGAAAAGCATTCAGCAAAACTTTTTTATAATATTATTACAAAGGGAGACTTTGATCCTCATGATTATAAGTATGGATCATTTATTTATTATTTAGAAACAATTCCATACTTTATTGTTTATCCATTTAAATACTTATTACAAATTATTCAGAATTTATTTTTTTCTTTTGGAAACCAACATTCTGTTCAGTCCTTTCAACAATATATTTTAAACCTTGGAGTATCCACTCAACGAGATCTAACTATTTTCTGGATACAAAGATTTTTTATTGCAATTTTAGGTACATTTTGCGTACCTCTTGTTTACATAATTACAAAAAAACTTTTTAACAAACACACAGCTCTTATTGCTGCAGCTGCAATAGGAGTATTCCCACTACACGTACGAGAGTCGCATTATATTGTTCCAGATATAGCAATTACATTTTTTATTTCGTTAGCAATGCTTTTTATGGTCAACCTATTCCAGAAAGGAAAACTAAAATGGTATTTTTTATCTGGTATCACAATTGGATTTTCTACAACCCTTAAATATTTTCCTCTTGCGATTTTAGCATATCCCTTTGCTATTTTACTTCAAAAACAAAAAAATATGAACTGGATAATGTATTCAGGAATAGGAATATTTTCTATTGTTATTGGACTTTTTATCGGCGTCCCTTTCTTGTTTTTAAATTTCGAAGACAACAGAAGCATTTTTCAAGAAAATATGGCCTACAATCTTCTTTGGTATAATACGCCGTTTACCACATTGCTCTCTTCATTAGGGCCGTTTTTCTCATCTGGCGGCAAAACTCCCTTACCCAGCCTTGAAACCTTTATCCCTACCCACTTCACCCCATTTTATATTTCTCTGTTATTTTTTAGAGGACTTGGGATAATTCCAACAATTATGTGTCTTTTTGGAATAATTATAATTATGATTAAATACTCAAAATTGCTTATTTTTTTAGCAATAATTCCTGTTTTTGTGTTTATATATAGCAGTTTTTATGTTCCAGCAGTTTATGAACGACAGGCAGATCCAATGCTTCCATTTTTATCAATCTTTATTGGGGTTTCTTTGTATTTTATCTGGGATTTTCTGAAAAAAAGGGATACTCCCAAGAAAGAAATAATATATACAACATTATTAATGTTAACATTTTACTATCCCGTTACTGAATCTTTTGCTTCCAGTTGGGCGTGTGGACAAAAAAGCGTATTTGAACAAAGCCCTACCTGGATCGAATCAAATATACCACCTAGTGCTAGAGTAGCATTTCAAACACACCTTCCTTTTCCAGCTTCATATTCTAATTTAATACAAATGCTTCCTAATAAAAACTTTTCGATTGAAGAAATTCGCAAAGATAAGGCAAGCTATGCCTTTATAAATTATACAACCTTACAGGTTAAACACCTCAATCCATTTCTCGTCGATTTTTTTACTCCACCAGACGACTTATATAAAAATAGCTTCATTATGTTGTCTTTATATGAATACCAAACAAGAGCAGTGCTAATGAAGAAAATTTCTAAACCCAATATGTGTAATCAACCAACACTTCTATATTACAAGTTACCAAAACCTATTTCCAATGTTAATCATGTACTGAAAAAGTTTAATTTTAATAACCAGAAAGGTATGGACTTCTGGCATCTTCAAGAATATGCGAAAGAACCAAAGATTGCTAAAATGATTTATTCACCTACCGAAGGAAATGATCAGGCCGGTGCTATGTCATATATTTGGACTAGTAGACCAGCATACACTATGCCAAGAATAGTGTCTCAAAAAATAAAAGCAAAAGAAAATGATATATACACATTTTCTGCATGGGCCAAATACAGCGAGGAACTAACCGAATTAGAAAAAGATGGATTTTTGCGCGTTGATTTTTACGATGACTGGAATAAACCAATAGTATTACCAGGAAACACCGTGGCATTATCACCAAGAACTTATGGAAAACCAAATTTTAGAAAATTGCAAATTACCGGAAAAGCTCCACCAAATACAAAATCTGTTGTCTTTTCTTTGCAAGTGAACGGATCAAAACCAGAAGGATCTTTTTATTTTGATGATATAGAAATTCGCGGACCAAAATAACTTAACTTGACAACCTAAGTGTTTATAATGTTATAATTGATTAATGAAACGAAACTTATTTGCTTTTCTTTTAATGCTTTTCGCGATAACATCTCTTTTTGGCAGCATTGCTTATGGCAATGAAGCTTCACAAACAGCCCATATTCAATATAATCTTGCTTACCCTGGTATACTCCCTGATAATCCTCTTTACAAATTAAAACAACTAAGAGACAAAATAACCAACTTCTTGATATCAGACCCTAAGAAAAAAGTGGAATTTTATCTTCTGCAAGCAGATAAAGGTATACTTGCAACAGCAATGCTTATTGACAAAGAGAATATTGCGCTTGCGGAACAAACAGCGCTAAAGGCCGAACATAATATGACGCTTCTTAATAACGAATTTCCCAAAATGCCCAAAAAACCTGATAACTCACTCTTTGAAAAGCTCAAAACAGCTTCGTTAAAACATCAGGAAGTCCTAAATTCTCTTATTGAAAGAGTGTCTAAAGATAAACAAAAAACATTTGTGACTGTTCTTGACTTCTCTAAGCGAAATTTACAAACTCTTGAAAAATATGCTAAAAAAACTCCCTTAAGATGGAATATGCTTGATAACCCCTAATTTTTCCTCCTGAATATTTTGATGCGAGTTGGTTCTACTGATAATTTTTCATGTACGGTAAAGATTTTCAAATGCAGTAGAGATAACTTTCCAATCAAATTTAGATCTTACCATTTCTAAGCCATTTTTAACGACCCTTTTTCTTAAAGACTTGTCCGATAACATACGCTCTATTGCCTTTGATAAACTTTCAATATCCTTTTCATTTACAAGCAGACCTGTTTCAAGATCTTTTATTGCGTCAGGTATTCCTCCGCTGTCACTTGCCACAACAGGCAAACCAGATGCTAGTGCTTCTAATACTGCCACGTTTTGCCCTTCAGTTTCTCCTGTGTGAGGATCCGTAATTGAAGGAGCGATAAACAGATCGCTTGATGCATATGCATGGGCAAGACTCTCATGACGCAAATTACCCAAAAATATTACATTCTCAACCACACTTAAGTCTTCGGAAATTTGCCTAAGCTTCGATTCAAGGGAACCAGACCCCACAATTACTAACTTTATCGGATATTTCTTATAGAGTCTGGCAATTGATTTAATTAAGTATTCGAATCCCTTACATTCTATTAACCTTCCGACTGCGAGTAATATGAAATTTTGTTGACCAAAAGTCTTTCTCCACGCTTTGCTTTTTTTAAGAGGAGAAAAAACGGCAAGATCTACACCCATAGGGATTATTTTTACATTTGTTTTATCGTATATATCTAGAACAGATTTCATAGTCGCCCGACTATTAACTGTACATACATCGCAGAACATAAAAACGATCCGTTTTAATATTCTCAAACTTTTAAGCCCGTATACATCTGTGCCATGCACAGTCACGATAACTTTTTTGCCAAAAAAAAATTTTCCTATAAGCGCAATTAGACCCTGAGGAATAATCCAGTGTGCATGAATAACATCGTATCTTCTTATTAGAAGTTGATAAAAAGTGAAAATTACTTCACAACCAACAAGAATAGGAACTTGGAAAAAAGCAAGCATATTTGTTTTGCTGCTATGGAGTATTCCGCTACCTGTCGTTAGTTTCTCAAGCGAAAATGGTAAAAAGTAGGGAAATCGTAAAACTAAAATGCTGTCAATTGTTTCCTTAAATTTCGCTTTGGGCGAATGAGGAGCAAGAACAGTAATGCCAAACGTACTTTTTGATAAAAACCTATAAATGTTTAGGATGAATCGGGCCCACCAGTCCAGATTATTTCTTGGAAATGAGCTTGTCAGCACTAACACCTTTATTTTTCTATTCATTTTTTTTAGCAACAATAAGTATTTCTAGGGGAAAATCGTTTTGGAAGCTCTTAAAAGACTTAACAAACGGTCTAATTATAGCTATAAATATATTAGAAATCAAAACAATAAAAGGACATAGAATAACAAGAAAAAAAAGATATGCATAAGAAAAAATATTTCTTTTCGAAGAAATAATATCTAATATTCTTTTTAAAAAAAATACATTTAATGACTGCAGCCAAAATTCTAAAAAGCCGCCTTGAGAATAAACTTTTAAAACTGAGAATCCTGTCTTACCTAAAATGTATTTCAGCGCATTCGCTGTATAACGGTATTTATCATAGGGCACATCATGGAGAGGATACATAAAAGGAACGCTTAAAATGAGAATGCCACTAGGTTTTAGTATCCTATATATTTCGGATAAAAATGGTAATGGACTTGTAATGTATTCTAAAACTTGAAAATTAAGCGAAATATCAAACGAATTATCTTTAAATGGCAATCTCTTCTCAATATCTGCTATTACATCAGGTTTTCTATCCGCATTATAAAGTTTTGACAATTTTGGATTATCAACTCCAATATATTTATCTACAAGATTCTCAAATTCCCCTCTATATGCCATTCTTCCACATCCAAGGTCAACAAGTTTTCCTCTCGCGTATTTTTTTGCTTCTATTATTGCGTTGTGTTCAAGAGTTTTTTTTATAAATTGAGGATGAATAATCGTTCTGCCAAATTTATCTCCAAACGCATTCCAAAGTATTTTAAATTTTACCATAGTTTTTTGCGATCTGTCGCATTGTATTTATTGCAAGTTTTTCCTCCCTTCTTTTTTTGTCTGCATACTGAATAATTAGCGTGAACTCTTCCAATAATTTATCTGTATTATCTGCGAAATCGATTGGATGAGTCCAAAGATGGAATACCTTTTTGTCTTTAATTGCCTTATCTATTCCTTTTTTTGCCTTTTGGAACCGTAAATTCTTGGGAATAAATCTTCTTATGCCCCTTTCTGAAAGAAAATAATAGGAACCGGGAATGTTAATAAGCCCACCAACATAATAAGGGTTTGATACCGGAGGCGATGTTGGCAAGAAAAGATCAATCGCCATAAATATTTTTCCCAAAACTCCATTTAATGGAAACCAATAAGGCTCTTTTCCTCTGTATGTTATAAAATCATATTTTTTTAATATACCAATATGTCCAATTGAATTATATGGATAGACAAAAGATGATAGTTTTATTTTTTTCTTTTTGGCTAAATTTATACATGTTTTTATTTCTGATTCTGCGCACTTCTCACTACATCCTGGATGCCCAAAACAGATATGTGAAAATGAATGTGACCCTATTTCCTGGTTTGGAGATTTCTGAAGAATCTCTACAAGATCTTCACCATACCATTGCGAATCCTTATCAATAGAACTTACAGGATCGGCATCAAACCAATCATGTATTTCTGGATATATAAACCTCACAATTTCTGGATGCTTAATACCGTTTTTAAGGAAACATTCTTTAAGAAAAAGGTGCCCAACAACTGCCCATGTAGCTGCAATATTGTATTTCTTAAAAAGCCCAAGCATCCTTTCAATAATATCTCTCTCTTTGTTTACTTTTTCAATAAAAGTTTTATAATTGCCTGCGCGCCTACCCCAAAGCAATTCCGTATCGATTGATATGCAAAAAATTCCTTTTTTCATAGCTTTTCGAAAGAATAAACAGATATATTCATATCTGAAAAGTTGCAAGTTTCGCTCACTCGTAAAGGAGATAATCGTATTGATTTTGCTTTTTCTCCGGTAAAAAGAAAGGCTTGCTCTGTTTTATATCTTTTAATTTCTTCATTAGCAGGGTCATTAAGTCTCTCCTGCATAGGTACAAAATTACTTTCATCTTGGGATGTATAAATAGAAGAATCAATAAACATCTTTTTACACTCGGCACCATTGAAATTTATTTCTAACCTTTTAAGTTTTTTAACAGCTTTCAGGTGTATTATGATTTCTTTTTCATTGCTTGCTAACAATATTTCTTCTCTTTGCTCTGAGCGTATATCTATCCCCTTCTTTATATACTCTGGAGCATTTTTCCATATCTTTAAAATAGGCACTCCTTCGACCTTAACTTCGTAGACTGGTTCTAAGAATTTTTCAACAAATTGGTATCTAAAAAAATTTCTTGTTGGGTCCCCCACTGAAATCATTAGTATATGATATTCACCAGCCTGGTTATATCCGCTCCTAAGTCCATTTGATAAATAAGAAAAATCTCCTCGCATTTGATAACGAGAAAGATTTTGTCCAACGCCTGAAACAAGTGATATTTTTGCATTCTCTTCTGCATTATGATTTAGCCATTTCACACCTTGTAAATAAACATTTCCATATGTGCTCCCATAATCTGGGAATTTTTTCTCCGCAGCTCCTTTTAACCCTCCTATAAGTGGATTAAAATAAATATTTTGATTGGGATGTAGACTGACCATCTTAATGGATATTGGAACATATCCCAGGAGTATTATTCCAGAAACAAGCAAGGCAATTTTCTTTCTTCCTATCCTTTTAAATGAGCTTATCTTTATTATTCTACCCACTATAGCATTTCGAATCGCATAAGCTCCAACCGCTGAGATCATTGCCATTGGACCAATAAATTCAATTATTTGCCTTACTCCTCCATATATACTTGATACGGAAAGAGTTACCCTTAGTATCGTCAAGAAAAAAAAGAATAACCAAAGAACTGTAACATAATTATTCTTCTTAAAATGAGTTATTGATACAATTACCCCAATAACTAAAAAAAATAGAGTAATCAACGGGGTAGTATATAGTAAATAATTTATCGCGTAAAAACTCGTACAGTTTAAAAACCACCCCGGAGAAAAACGTTCAAAGCCACAACCAGTTCCCCCAATATCTTGGTAGAATTTAAAAACTAATTTTACATTGTTAACGGGATCTGGCCACAACACCGGCCAACTAAAATAGAATACTGCAAAAATAATGAACGGGTATAAAAAAATTGCTCCAATAATATTTATTGGTAAAACTTTTAATACCCTATCTATCCTAAATCTTAATCTCTCTGAATAAAAACTTTTCCATACATAAATAACAACCCATGGAAATAAAATGAATGGAGCAAAAAGGTAATTAAATTTTGTAGCAAAAGAGACGCCTGCTGTAATCGCGGACAACAACATAATTTTAGGTTTTTTCTTAACAACAGCAAGCCAAAAAAGAAAAATCGATAAAGTGAAGAATGCTGCCATAGGAGGATCTTTTACATTAAAATGTTGCTCGCCTAAGAGAAGTGGAAATAAATACAAGCTTAGTGTTGCAATAATGGAAGCAAAAATCCCATAGGTTCTATTTACCCAAATCGCAACTGTAATAGCTAAAATTAAAGTAGCTAAAATATTATAAACGTGATATGCGTCTATGTCTTCAAACCAGCCCAACTTTATGAAGAATATTTGGTTAGTTACAGCAGTAAAGATATCGCTTAATGGGGGATGGCCGTATATATCTTTTTTGAAAAAATTATAATCCAGATATTCGTGCTGATATTCGCTTACTCTCACTTTCCTGTACTTATCACAAACCTCCTTTGTCTTATAATCAACACGCGAAGTAAATCCATCTCTCCCAATACATTTTTTAGGTAAATCGTTGTAATCAGTTTTACCACTAGTAAAATATCTTAAGAATGCCTGGCCTCTAGCAAAATGAACTGGCGAATCCCAATTCATCCCGTAATCAGAAATTGTTCTAATTGCTATAATAAAAAAAACAATAGGGATAATAATGGGAATATACTGTTTTTTATTAATTAGAAGTTTATTTATAAGTTTCATTTGAATAATTCTTCTTTAATATCTTCTGCATAACAATATTCTTCTTCTTGTAAAATCCAGTTGTCATAACTATATAAGAAACTTTATACAATAAAAAGCTAAACTTCGCGGTGAGACCTTTTGTGTGGATATTTTTTTCCTTATAGGTATATCTATATGGGCTTTTTGCTCTAAATATTTTATACTTGATCTTTTCTCTCCAATAAAAACTAATAAAAACTGCTGCGTCTTTACGGGAAAGAAGAAACGCAAAAAGCGGATTATTATAAATAATACTACCAAATGCTTCTGTATTTCTAAGAAAGAAGTTTTTCTGCATTTCTCTTTGAAAAAATATTAAGGTATTATCTAAGTATTCACAATACCATAGATGAGAAGGGAATGGTTGTAAAAAATCAGAAATTGCCCTCGGCACTTCAATATATCCTTTCTTTGCAACTCGAATTAGTTCGGTAATTGCTTTTTCTGGATTTTCTACATGCTCCAACAAATGAGAGCAAAAAACAAAATCAAATATTTTATCTTTAAATGGCAACTTCTCAACATCTCCCTCTACAAAAATTTTATTCTGATCGTAAATTATTTGGCCAGTTGACCTTTGTTGATTATCGGTAAGAAACTTATCTACGACAACATCAGCTCTCCAAAATGGCTTATCCCCTGATCCAACGTCCAACACTAAATCTGTAGCAGCTATATTGCGTATAAATACCTTCCTTCTAAAAAAAGAGAATAAATTAAATAAAAACGTTGGAAAAGTAAAAATAATTTTCATGTAATGCTTTCAATCAACGTGACACTTTTTTGCACAGAATCTTCCCATTTAAAACTTTTGCTCCATCTATAAGCATTGCTGCTTAAGTTGTTATATAATGAAGAATTTCCAATTAATTCTACTATAGAATTTGCTAAGCTCTCTGGTTTTCTATCATCAACTAAAATACCGGTTTTATTATGGACAATTGAGTCGCGAAGTCCTGATGTATTGTATGCTACAGTAGGCGTACCTTGACTTGCTGCTTCCACAACTGTTAACCCCCATCCCTCTTTAACAGATGGGTGTATCAAAATCCAGGCTTTTTTGAGAAGATCGAACTTTTTTTTCTCTGAGACATAATCAAAAAAAATAACCTTTTTTTCTATGTGTAATTTTTTCGTAATTTCCCGTAATGTATTTGAATATCCTTCCATTTCCTCTCTTCCAACAATCCACAATACTGTATCCTTAAAAGTTTTCTGAGTGTAGTAAAATGCCATCAGGGCATCTTCCGTTGCTTTGTCTTTTGCTAATCTTCCAAGATATATTAAGGTAGGATTTTTTTCTTTCTTATTCTTTGATTCAATTATTGTCGCTCCACAATTAACAATATGAATATTTTTACTCTTGATGCCAAACCGCATTAAATCTTTCTTTGTTGATTCAGAAACAGTCATAAATGGAACGCTAGCGTAGAGCTTAAAAAAGAAAGGTTCTATAAAAAATCCTAAAATATTTATAGGAAATCCTTGATTTTTAAACCATACCTCTTCTGCTGTTTCATGAATAATTGCCATTTTTTTTTTGCTGACATATAACGGAGTAAAAAATGGGATAAAATGAAATTCATCAACAACAAGATCAATTTTTTGGCGAAGATTCATTATGTAGTAAAAAAAAGCTCTAATATGTACTGTGTAATGATTTCCACGTCTAATTATTTTAACGCCATCAATCGTGTCAAACGCGCTCTCTCCTTTTATTGACGAAGAAAATTGCGTAACTTCATGCCCTCTCCTTACCCATTCTTTAGCATGCTCATGCGTTGCAATCTCTGCTCCACCAGCAAGGGGATGCTTAATATCTCTCCAATTTAATATTAATATTCTCATTGTTAATTAATTTTAAAATTAAGGTCAGTGTCATGCTTCCACCTTTTTTTATTATTATCACCGTAGTAATGAAGGATTTTTAAGCGATAAAAAATTGCCAATGAATCCCAAAGAGACTTCAAAACTGCGCTAAGTAGATTTTGTGAGACAATACTGTCTTTTAAATTTAAATTAAGTTCTACCGGTGCTTCAAAAATTCTTTTGTAGCCAAGAGAATATGCAACCGCAAGCATTTCTATATCAAAGGCAAACTTCTTTACTAAAAGCCTAGGAGCTACATCCTGAACTACTTTTTTTTGGAAAAATTTTATCCCAGTCTGAGTATCACTTACATTCAGCCCAAAAAGGATCCGGATAAATATTTGCGAGACTAGGCTCAAAACTTTTCTGTTAAAAGGGTAATCGACCTTTGACGCCGGATGACGCTTGCTCCCAATAATAATATCCGCGTTATACCACTCAAAATGCTCAAGAAGCATAGATAAGCTATTGGGGTTAATATCCATACCCGAATCCATGAAACCAATAATTGTACCCTTTGCTCTTACCATACCATATCTTATGGCATATCCTTTACCTCTATTTTTCTCATAGCCAAGGACTGTAATATGATCCGAGTGAGTTTTTTTGGCGTTTTTGTAAGTATTATCCAGCATACCATCCACAACCACAATGATTTCGTAATCGTAACGAAGCTGCTTCAAAACTTTTTCTATGCGATTTAAGTCTTTTAAGATTGTTTTTTCTTGCTTAAAGGCGGGAATTACAAGAGACACCAGGTGGCTTCCTTTAGGCTGCGTGATCATAATGCTTTAAGTAATATAACAAAAGTGAGACTAGAAGTAAACTTGTAATGCCAAGTGAAATAACGATTACATGAAGAAATGTTGCGTGATACATCCAAATTAATATTGCCTGAAGTACTGCTCCAAAAAGTATAGGAATATATACTGTTGTCTTCTTGATAGATAGGTAAAAATTAGTACATATAGAAAGCATTGCGTACGCAGTTATGTAAATCCCAAAAAGCCCGACAAATGGGGCAGCAGAGATTGCCTCTTCTTCTTTGCTAAAAAAATGCAATACGAACTCCGGGAATAGAAAATAAAAAGTTGTCAAAATTACTGAAGCAGAAAAAACTAATAACAGAGAAAAAATAAATACCGAATTATAACTCTCGCCCTTAGTATGTTTTTGGACAATAAGCGGAAACATAACTGTTCCGATAGGAGCGGAAAAAAAGAATATAACTCTCCCAACTAAAGAAAGCGTCGCGTATATTCCTGCCTGCACAGGGTCAAAAAAGTGCTTTACCAATATAATATCTGTTGAGATAAACGATGTAAGTCCCAAAAGCGCTAAGGTTGCAGGGGCTGCGTATTTGAGTACTTTCGGAAAACTAATAACAGTTTTTTTTATTTTTTTCGAAAGCAAAAAGGGCAAACGAAAAAAGGTAAGTAAATACGGAAACAAACCGGCAACAAAAAATGCCCACATAGCGCCACTAACTCCAAATCCGACAAAGACAAAAAAAGCTCCAGTTATAAGTTTGGAAAATGTCCCCAAGGAAGTTATGATTGAAAGGAAAGTAAAATCCATTTTTGCCTGAATCAATGCCTGATTGATAACGACAACAAACCCCAAAAAAATATTAAGTCCAACAAGAATAACAAATAAGTCATCACTAATTCTAAAGAATTGCCCAATGTTCTCACGATATAAGACAAAAATGGCAAAAATTACTGCCCCAAAAATAAAAAGAATTTTACTCATGCTCAGGAATAGTCCTCGCACCGAAGACAAATCTCCTTTAGCAAAAAACGGTCCCGAGAATCTAACAACCGTTGGGGCAATTGCTGCTGCAGAAAAACCAAAAAGTGAAATCACCGAAATAAGACTTGCCAATATGCCATAGTCCGAAAGCGTAAGGTTTCTGCTCATGAAAAGATTAAACAAAAAATTAAATATGTTTGAAGAAGATGACCCAATAAAAATTATTAGACTTCCAAAAATAAGAGGACTCTTTATAACCCGATGAATTTTTTTTCTCATAGATTTTTCCGTACATTTTCCCATGAGAATAAAGACCCATCAGGCAACATTATTTGCGCTTCTTTGAATGGAATCCTTCCCTCTTCTTTGGGATTATAAAGCGCTGTTGGAAAATTTAAAAGTATTCCTGATATACCAGATACAACTAAAAATCCATGTAAAGTCTCTTTAGGAATAAGTAAAATATAAGGATCTTTATCTGCCTGCATATAAAAAAGGTTCAATACTCCTTTAGTTGGAGAGTTTTCCTTATTGTCTGCAATAGCAACAATTATACTTCCTTGTACTACCAAAAACCTGTCTTCCTGAACAGTAGGATGATAATGCCAAACATCCTCGTCTCGCGCAATTCCCGGAGCGGTAATCGAATAATATTGCATCATGAATTCGCGGCCCTTCCCATAAATTTCCTTCCAGTCCGTTCTTAATGTTTCAACCAAGACTCCGCTTTTATCCTTGTTTATCTTCAAAGGATAAAGCAAAACATCCTTAATTAGCCTAACCTTATCCTTATTCGCAAGATTAATAAGTTCCATATATCAATTCTATTAGAAACCCGAAGGTTTTGCAAAACCAGAATATACCTTCATGGTTTCTTCTGCTGTTTTTTTCCAGGTGAATTTTTTTGCCCTTAATAAACCTTTATCCGATAGAGACTTTTGCATTGATTTATCCTCAAACACCTTTTTAATCCCGCCGGCTATGTCGTCTATGTTATACGCATCTACAAAATAAGCAGCATCTCCTGCTATCTCTCCTAATGATCCTTCTTTGGATGAAATTACAGGACATCCGCAGCTCATTGCCTCCAATATTGGCAGACCAAATCCTTCATAAAGACTTGGCATCGCAAATACAGTAGCCTCGTTATACAACAAAACCAAATCTTGTTGAGGGATAAAACCTAAGCGAATAATTCTTTTATCGAATTCTACGCTTTTTTGGACATTCAATAAATCCTTATTCCAAGGATTCAATCGATCGAAATCTTCTCGCATCAACGCTGAACCTACCATCACTAATGCTAAATCAATTCTTTTGATCGCCTCAACAAGTCTTGGCAAGTTTTTATTCCACGTTACATCACCAACATACAACACGAACTTCTCGGGTAAATTATATTTCTTGCGTAAACTTTGAAATTTTTCAGCCAAAGGCTGATCGTCCTTTGGACGAAACTTTGAACTATTAAGCATCTTAAACTCATCTCCTGCTGCAAGATGTATCGCATAAATTTTATTTCCGGAAATCCCTGCATGCTTTATTATGTCATTTTTCGAACAAACAGAATCGGTAATAATTCCATCTACGTGCTTAAGAGCCTGCTTTTGAAGTTCCCATTTAATTTTTCCCCTCACACCTTTTGGAAATTCTTTTGGAAAAATAAGAGGAGTCAAGTCATGTACTGTAACTATTCTTTTATATTTACTAAAAATAGGAAGAGTTAAAAAAAACGGTTCAAAATAAGGGTAATGAACTAAATCTACATCTTTGGGTAATTTTTCTCCTCGTATAAAAAAAGTGTACTTGTTATTTGGATAGTATTGTAATAAAGACCTTTTAAGATTTTCTATATAGAAACCAGTACCTCTTACTCTATGGGCTATTGATTTAGGATTTTTAAGAGGGGTCATGTCTAAGGCAATATTCATAGTTCGATTTCACTCACTATGACCCTGAGCGCAGTCGAACGGGTCATTTTTTAATTGTACCAGATAGTCTTGATGTAAACAAAAAAATAAGAACAAAAAACGAAGCTATCGAAATAACAGTTGCTGCGTTTCTAACATAGGTGTTTTTAAATAAAAACTTAACTTCGCGTTCTCCTTTCGGTACAAAAAAAGAAATAATCCCATTTTTGTTCTTTATTTCTGCTTCGGACTTATCTATATACACCTTCCATCCTGGAAAATACGCTATATTTACAAGTATTTCCGAATTACTTTCTGCTTTTATGTTAAATACATAAAACGTGCTTTTAGCACTTTTTTGCTCAATCCTGCCACCCCCTCTTAAAAACACTGCTTTTTCTTTTTCTTTTTTGGGAATTGTTTTCAAAAAAACCGTGTTAAACGCATTTCCCGGACTATTGGTTCCGTCAATAAAATTTGATCGTGTTAAATAATAATTATCATTTCTATAATGATAATAAGCCGGTTTTGCATAACCAATTCCCAGAATAAAGGAGAGAAAAATTAAGCATGTTGTTAAAATTTTTGATTTCCAAAAATAATTAATACTTCCAGCCAGAAACGACGAAATAAGTATCTCAAGACTCAAAAATCTCCATGGAAATTGAAAATAATTCATAAGGGAAATGTGTTCCCAAACAGACTTGGAAATCTTGAGCATCAAAAAGAAAATAAGAATAAACCACACAATAAAAAACGCTATAATTAAACTGTTCTCATTCTTTTTTCTATAGATCAAAAGTATTAATACAGATATAGACACTGCAGCCAAATTAGCAATTCCTATCTGAAACGAGAGTTGATCCTGTAAGCCTCCCGCCGAAAACCCCGATCCCCACGATGGAATAATTAACTGATACAATTCGGGAAAATGATCTGAAAAATTAAAAATCTGAAGCCCTGTTACATACTGTCCTTCCAAAAGAGCAGGTAACCAAAAAATTGCTGACAAACCAAGTCCTAATAATATTATGTAGACAGTATTAAGTATTAAGTTTTTTTTATCTTTTGAATGATAAATTAAAAAAACAATATATGTTATACAAAAAGGCAAAAACATTAATGCCAGAATATTGTGAGAAAATATTATTAAACTCAAAAATACAGAAGAGCTTAGGAAAAAAATTCTTTTCCGATTCTTAATAAATCTTGTAATAGACCATAAAAAAGCAGGAAAAAATGCTAACGCCCATACCTCACCAACCGACCCCCTGATATAGATATCCAAAAAATGATAAGGCGAAAAAGTATAAAATACTGAAGAAACAATTCCGCCTAATTTTCCCCAAAATTCTTTCGCCCATAAATAAAAAAAAGCTGCTCCCAAAATTGACGCAAAGAACATACTTGACTTGAATGAATCAATAAAGCTTGCTCCCAAAAAATGCAAAAAAGAAGCAAAATAATTTGATAATGGATACGCGTAGTTAAAAAGTGGAACTCCATATCCGTTATTTAAATCCGTCGCCCAACGAGGATACAAATTTCCGTCTTGCAACGCCTGATAAAACTCGTAAAACCTAACCACGTGATATTCTCCATCATGCGTTGGAGGTAACCCTTTATGAAGAATAGAAAACCCGGCTATAAAACCAAACAAACCAACTATTATTAACGGGAAAATATTTTTAACCATAATTTATCTCTGAGGAAAACGTATATTAAAACAAAGAACACGGGAGTTAAAGTTACAGAGATTTTTAAAAAAGGCGTTACGCCAAAATGAGTCCCAAACAACATAAAAGGTACATATCTTAATAGTAAACCAAAAGAAAGAGCAACCGAAATGTATACAAGTGTTCTTTTTTGAAAGACAATGCTTATAAACGGCAAAAACCAGATTGCGTACCAGGGGTAAATTTCTTCACGAATTGGAGACAATATAAATGCTCCTGCCATTAAAAGGAAAGAAAAATAGAAAATATTTTTCCAATCAATTGGTTGCTTTCGGATTGTTTTCAAAATTATATATATAAAAATTGGAAACAAAAATATAACTGAGTATTTAATAAATATAGAAAATATGAAAAAAATAAAAGCTGGAATTATGATCTTTTTCTTCATCAACAAATAAAAAGAAAAAAGCGAAAAAAACATCATTACAATGTCATTATGGCCACTCAACAAGGTTTCTATAATAACAAGCGGATTGAAAGCAAAAAAAGAAACATAAACCAGGTTTTTTGATATTTTCCAAATAAGAAAAACTGTTCCAAGATAAAACATGCTAACAAACAATTTAAAGCTAAAAAGAGTAACAATAAAATTTCCAAAGCCTGTAAAATATGGGATTGCGGATATTAAAATCCAGGATGGTCCATAAAGGGCAATTTTATTTGAGGCATGAGTAAAGGATAAAAGCGGATCTCCAGCAAATTCAATCGGCATAATAATATATGGATTTTCATAATAAAAAAACAACACTTTTGACGTTGATATATAGTTAAAAATATCAAAAGACAGCATAGCCGGATACGAAAAAAGTAACAATGCTATTGTAATAAAAATTAAATAACGCAAATCTTTAAAGTCTATCTTTTTTTTACTTATCAACTTCAGAAGCAAAATATACAAAGTAAAAAAAATAAGTAGGATTAACAGGTAAAAAAATGTTGCCGAGTATCTATGCTTATATGCAAATCCTGAATAAAAATCTTTTAGATAAGTAAGATTTGAATCTATAAAAAAATAGGAAAAAATAGTTAGACTTAACAACGCAAATGGATACAAAATAAAAAATAATTTTTTCATCATAGACATGATTGTCTAATATAAATTGCTTCCGTTAATTTATTTCTCAGAAAAATTTTGACGGGCTGAGATTTCTCTGGACTCCAAGTAATCTCTTCGGGCACATGCGTTTTAATTTCATTCAGTACTTCGATGTGCTTCGATGCTGCTTCTTTGAGTATTTTTTGTAAACGATCAATGTTTTTATTCTCTTCCTTTGCTTTACCTAAATATTTTGGAGAGTTTTTGAAATACATGTCAGATTTTTTAAGAGCTTCCTCTCCCAAAAGATATTGCTCATATTCAAATAATGTCTTTGCCTGAACTAAATATTTGTCTGACTGTTTTAAGTTGTACGAGAACTGTCCAAAATTTCCAAAATACCAGTATTGTTGTATTTGTTCTGAAAGCAAACGAATTTTGTACAAGAAACTTCCCGGCATCGGAGGAGGGTAGGGTAAAACATAATTCGACTGAGCAAAACTTACATTAGTGAAAATTTTAAACAGTGATAACGTCAGTAACGGTATCCAAAAATACCTTATCATTTTGAATTTTTTCTGTGCCATTTCAATGCTGTTCCAACAATGGTCTCTAAATCTGAATATTTAGGTTTAAACCCTAACTCTTTCATAATCTTTGATGGATCAGACACTAATACTTCCGGATCCCCGCTTCTTCTTTTTGCAATTTTTACCTTAAAATCAATCCCGCTTTGCTTTTTAACCATGCTTAGGACATCTTTATTTGAATTTCCTTTTCCTGTGCCAACGTTGTAAAAAAATCCACCTTTTTCTTTTAGTAATTTTTCAAGAGCAAGAATATGCGCGTCTACAAGATCAATTACATGAATATAATCTCTAATACATGTTCTATCAGGAGTGTTGTAATCTGTTCCATACAAATAGAAATCTTTTTTTGCAAGCGCTGACTTAATTGCCAATGGAATAATATGTAGCTCTGGTGAATGATTTTCTCCCATGCTTGCATCAAGCGCTGCTCCGGCTGCGTTAAAGTAACGAAGACTTACAAAATTTAATCTTTCCTTTTGTTGAAAATCAACTAACATTTCTTCGACCTTAAGTTTACTTTTTCCGTACGGGTTAATAGGATTTTTGGGGTGATCTTCGGGAATTGGAATTTTGATTGGATTTCCATATATGGCAGATGTTGAGGAAAAAATAAATTTATCTACTTTTCCAACTCTTATCATAGCTTTAACTAAGTTTTCTGATCCTTTCGTATTATTCTCGTAATATTTCTCTGGGTATTTTGTTGACTCTTCAACAGATGTATATGCTGCGAAATGCATGACAGAATCAATATTTTTTCCGGAGAATAAAGCGTCAAGCATTTCGGGACTTTTTAAATCACCTTGTACAAATTTCGCCCGTTTATCAACTACATCTCTATGCCCCCTCTCAAGACTATCAAAAACAATTACATCGTATCCCTTATCTAATAGGGCTTTCGCCATAAAGCTTCCAATATATCCCGCTCCGCCGGTAACAAGTATTTTCATAGTTTACAAGTTTATAAGACTTAGAAGACTTAAGACTTAAGACTTAAGTTTCCAATATTTTATCAAGGAATTTAGCATTTTGCTAATTTCCTCTGCATCCATCTGTAAATTATCGTAGGTAGATTTCGAAATATAGCCTAAATCTGTGGAAAGAATTAGATAGTATTTAACCTCTTCTAAGGATCCGTTTGAAAGATACAAAAACTGAATAAATTCTTTTTTATGGTTTCTTGCATTTCCTTCTATAATATTTGCAACAATCGAAACACTAGCTCTTCTGATTTGACTTATTAATCCATATGTCTCGTGTTGAGGAAACGTTTTAGTAATTTTATAAATTTTAATTACGAATTGATGAGCCTTTTTATAAACTTTTAAACTTTCGAATCTGTTTGCCATAATGTCCTTACGTCTTAAGACTTACGTCTTAAACACTTTACATACGCAACAGGAAACCTTAGCGCAGAAAAAAGTGAAAATACAAATCCCTGCCAATTATCCATAAACCCTTTATGTCTGATATAAGTTAACAAAAACCAATGCATTGGTTTAATAATAAGATAAAAAAATCCAAAAAACAATCTTTCAACAAAACTTTTTTTCGATCGGTCTTTTTTAATTTGACCAGATATCAAATCCGTGTATCTATTCCACTTAAAAAGATACTCCGAAAAATTTTTATAAGGGTAGTGAAGAAGCGGATTTTCAAGATAACCTACTTCTCCATCGACAATCGCCTGCTCATGAACGTCTTCTTGAGGTAGTCTTCCTTTACCTCTCTTATAAAGACGCAGTGTATAATCCGGGTACTGCCCACCCTTCATAAGAAATCTTCCCAGAAAATAATTTTTACGCGGCATCCAGTATCCACTGATTGCTGATGGCTCGTGGCTGATGGCTTTTCTCAGTTCTTCTTTCAATTCTTGCGTAACGCGCTCGTCTGCGTCCAGCTGTAAAACCCAATCTTTTGTTGCCATATCAATGGCCTTTTGTTTGTTAATATGAAAAATTGGCGGATTGTCTGTTACTACCACCTTTGCCCCATATTTTTTTGCAATCTCAACTGTTTTATCAGTCGATGATCCATCAACAATTATTATTTCATCAGCCAGCTCTTTAACCGAATCCAAACAGGCTTTAATGTTTTCCTCCTCATTAAATGTTGCCATGACAACAGATAAAGTTTGTTTTTTCATAATTTATTTATTAATCTGCCTAAGCTTAAAAATGCCAATACGCCAACAATGCTCATTAGAGTAATTATATCTGCAAAAAACCTCAGTTTTGTTTCGCCAAATGAAGCAAGAACAATATGCTCTCCTTTTGGTACATAAAATGTTATTAATCCCCTGCTGTTTGGATCTTGGAACTCAATTGGAACTGTTTTCCCATCAACAATTATACTCCATCCTGGAAAATATAGAGTATTTTCTCGAAACTTAGTATTATCAACGGCAAATATTTTGTAGGTATGATTTGTATTTTTTCTTTCCATTTCTTTGATCGTGGCCTTTCCGTCTAATATCTCTATATGAGATTTTGGCTCTTTCTCCATGAATCTAACAGACCAGATTGGGCTGCTTTCTCCAGTATCTGTTGTGCCGTTATAAATACCGCTGAAAAAACTATCGTCTTTGTATAAATATCCTTTTGCATGCATGTAGTCTTTACTAAAAAACAGTACTACAAAAATGAAAATACCAACTGCATATTTTTTATAATTTTTAGGAACTGCCGAAACTACTAAGGCACCCAGTAGCGCGCTACTGAATACCACAAGTGACAAAAGTCTCCATGGAAACTGAAATTTCTGAAGAAGACTAATATTCTGCCAAAGGAAAGACGATTGGGAGATCATTAAAA